>Ga0265327_10000292_pt1 | contig 97787 bp, 98 predicted proteins | sample 41621metaG_FD_202089 | JGI IMG/M metagenome (GOLD analysis project Ga0265327, IMG submission 202089) | Rhizosphere microbial communities from Carex aquatilis grown in University of Washington, Seatle, WA, United States - 4-16-21 metaG | ecosystem: Host-associated > Plants > Roots > Rhizosphere...
CCGCCAAGAGGCGGCTCCTCAGGATGAGGCTTCGAGACGGCCCTCAAGGGGGCCTCCTCAGGATGAGGAACTTTCTCAATGCCATTATACACATTCCTCATCCTGAGGAGCGGCCGTCTTGGCCGCGTCTCGAAGGACGCAAGGACGCCATTGCAGCGAGGTCGGGCACCAGCCCCCCGTTCAGGACCAGCCGCCGCCGAGGGCGACGTAGAGCGCCACCGTATCCTGGAAGCGCTGGGCCAGGGCCTCGATATAGCCGATGCGCGTCTGTTGATATTGCGTATCGGCGAGTTCGACCTGAACGTAAGTGGCGATCCCCGCCGCGTAATTGGCCTGAATGAGATCAAGGGCTTCCTTCGCCGCCGCCTGCGCCAGCACTTGGGCGCCGAGTGCCTCTGCGTCGTGTTCCAGGGCGCGCAGGGTGTCGGCGACCTGGGTGAAGGCTTCCAGCACGGTTTCGCGGTATTGGGCCTGGGCCGCCGCATGCGCATCGATCGCCGCTTGCCGCTCGGCCTCCAGGGTGAAGCCGTGGAAGATCGGGGCGGTGATTTCCGGGCCGAAGCTCCAGAAGCTGCTGCTCTGGCTGAGGAGATTCTTGGTCTTCGTCGCATTGACACCGAAGCCGGCGGTGAGGGTGACGCTTGGGAAGAGGGCGGCGGTGGCGACGCCGATCTGAGCCGAGGCCGCATGCAGCCGCCCTTCCGCCGCCAGAATATCAGGCCGTCTGCGCACCAGTTCCGAGGGCAGCCCCGCCGGCAGGCCGGCGGGGAGCGTCAGCGCCTGGAGCCCGATCGAAGGCGGCGCCGCCTCGCCGGGGGTGTGGCCCGAAAGCTGGGCCAGAAGATGCCGGGCCCGGTCCGCCGCCTGTTCGATCGGCGGCAGCGCCGCTTCGGCACCGGCAAGCTGGCTTTGCAGGCTCAACAGCGCCGAATAGGGCGCCGTGCCCGCCCGCACCTGGGCCTCGGTGGCGCTGACCTGTTCCTTCTCCAGCGCGATGACGGCTTTCCGGGCCTCGATTTCCGCTTCATAACCGGCGCGCGCCAGGATGGTGTTGACGACATTGCCGGTCAAAGTGAGCCAGCTTCCCTGAAGGGCGGCTTTCTGCGCATCGGCGGTGGCGCTGAGAGCCTCCACCTGCCGCCGCTGCCCGCCGAAGACGTCGAGCGCATAGGTGACGGTGGTGGACAAGGTGAAGAGATTGAAGATGCTGGCGCTGGTCCCGCCGAAACGGGCGGTGGAAAAGCGCTGCCTCGTGGCGTTGAAGCCGGCATCGAGGGCTGGATAGAACACGCCCGAGCCGGCTTTCAGATTGTCCTCGGCCACACGCAGATTGGCCTCCGCGGCCTGCGCCGTCGGATTCTCCCGGAGCGCTTCTTGAACCAGACGATCGAGTTCCTCGGAGCCGAAGAGCCGCCACCACTCCGCCGGGATCGCCGGATCGGCATCGAAACGCTGGGCCACGCCGTCAGCCGAGGGCGTGGCGGTGGGCGGCGCCCCCAAGGCATCGCCGGAGGGCGCGGGGGGATGCTCGAAATCTGGGCCGACGGCGCAGCCGGCCAGGATGCCGGCTAGAATGATCGAAGACAGGAAAAGGGGGACGATCCGCATCTGGTCCGTCATCCCCCGATATAGATGTCGACAAGCTGACCCGGATAAAGCTGAATTTCCGGGGGCTTGGCGATGCGGAAGATGACCGGGAGCACCCGGACATCGACGCGCTCGGTGCGCTGATTGGAAAGCTCGATCTTCGGCGTCACATAGGGCTGAACCCGCAGGAATTCGAGCGGCAGCTTGATCTCCGTGCCGCGAACCGACATCTGCGCCTTGATCTTGTCGGGCGGCGGCAGGCGATGCACCAGGATCTCATCGACATAACAGCGGACCTGGAGGCTGGCGGCGGCGCCTCCCACCACCAGCACCGGGGTCTGGCTTCCGGTATAGGTGTCGTAAGCCCCTTGCGGCGACACATAGCTTCCGATCGGGGCGTTGACCCGGAGCACGACGCCGTCGAGAGGCGCCTTCAGCACGTATTTAGCCAGAAGCGCGCTCGCAGCGGCGGCGGATTTGCTCAAGGCCCGATACTGGCTTTCCTGGTTGCGGATGTCATAGACCCAGGCGCCGGCCTTGGTGAGTTCGTATTGCCGCTTCGCCACCACCAGCCCGGCCTCGGCCACCTGGAACGCGTTCCGGGCATTGTCGAGGGTGTCGCGGCTGACGGATTTCGGATTGAGGTCGAAGGAAGCTTTCTGCTTTTTCCACTGATCCTCCGCCGTCTTCCGCATCGCATCCGCCGAGGTGACTTGCGCCGAGGCCACCAGGAGGGTCTCCGCCCGAGGCTGCGCCTTCAATTCCTCCAGGAGGGCCTTGGCCGCTTCCGCCTGGGATTGCTGCTGCTCGGCGGTCGCCTTCTGCACGCTGTCGTCGATCGCCAGCAGCGGCGTGCCCGCCTTCACCGCTTGGCCTTCCGCCACCAGGATGCCCGTGACCGTGCCGGAGACTTCCGGATAGATGTTGACGTTCTCGCCGTTGGGAAGGTCGCTTTCGACGATGCCGGTGGCGAAGATGCCCTGGGCATAGGGGTTTGATGCCGGACCGAACAGCGGCGGCAGCGGCTTCTCCTCGATCGCGAAGACATAGGCGGCACCGAGGGCCATCACGACGCCGGCAAAGGACAGCACGAAAAGCGGGCGGATATTCATGGCATGTCATTCCCGTTGACGATGCTGGTCAATCTTCCGTCCTCCATCTTCAGGATCCGGTCGGCGAATTCGTTGATCCGGGCGTCATGGGTAACGATGACGATGCAGCGCTTGTCGGTGAGGATATTGGTCTTCACGAAATTGATGATGTTGCGGCCGGTTTCGCCGTCGAGGGAAGCCGTCGGCTCGTCGAAGATCAGGATGTCGGGCTGGCCGATGATCGCGCGGGCAATGGCCACGCGCTGCTGCTCGCCACCGGAGAGCTTTACCGGCGGCAGGCTGGCGCGCCCGGCGAGGCCGACGATTTCGAGGTATTCGGCCGCTTTCGCCAAGGCTTCCGGCCAGGGGTGGTCCTTCAGGATCAAGGGCACGGCCACATTCTCGGCGGTGGTGAGGCGCTGGAACAGATGATAGTCCTGGAAGACGAAGCCCAGCCGGTTCAGCCGGAACTCGGCCAGCTTGTCGGCGGAGAGGCTCCAGATATCGACCCCCTCCACCTCGACCGTGCCGGCATCGGGCCGCAAAATCCCCGAAAGGACCGAAAGCAGTGTGGTCTTGCCGCTGCCCGAGGGGCCGACGATAAAGACGATCTCGCCGAAATACGCCTCGATCTCGACCTCGTGGAGGGCGCAGATCCGGGCATCGCCCTCGCCGAACCATTTGACGATTCCGCGCGCCTTGATCGCGGTAGCTGGCATGGTCGCGGTAGCCGGCATGGCTCAGCCCCGGAAGATGTCGAAGGGTTCGATGCGCAGGACTTTGCGCACGCCGATATAGGAAGAAATTCCAGCGATCACCAGAACCATCATGAAGGCGAAGCCCAAATTCCAGAAGGTGATGATCGAGGCATATTCGGGAAGCCGCATCTTCGCACCGATGATCATGAGCGCACAGAGGCCGACACCCAGACCGTAGCCGGTCAGGGCCGTGAAGCCGGCCTGGAACAGGATCATCGCCACCAGCTCGCGGTTGCGGGCGCCCATGGCTTTCAGCGCCCCAAACTTATCCAGGTTTTCGAGAATGAAGGTATAGAAGGTCTGTCCCGAAATGGAGAGGCCGACGACGAAGCTTATTACCGTCATCAGCAAAATATTAGTGCCGAGGCCGGTCTTATACTTGTAGAAATCGGAGATCTTGCTGATGAAATCGTCGCGGGTCAGCGCCACGTAGCCCAGCTCCCGTACCCGCTCCTTGATCTTCGGGATGTCTTCCGGCGTCCTCGGTTCGATCAGGATATAGGAGATGGTGAAGCGGGGGCTGGGCAGGTACTGGATCGCCCGGTTGTAGGTCGTGTACAGCGTCGGGATCCCGAACAGGCTGCTCTGCGAGACCTTGGCGAGGCCGGTGACGACACCCCGATGGTCGTTGAGTTCGAATTCCCCGCCAAGGCGCGGCTTGTCGAACTTATAGAATTCCGAATCCTGGACGACGATGAAACCGTTCTCGGCAAAGATGTCCTCGATGCGGCCCTCCGTCAGCCTCGGGCGGCCCAGGAGGCTCGCATCGTCGAGGCCGAGCACGGTCACGGCCTGATAGCGCCCGCTCGGCAGATGAACCAGGGCGCCGCCGGAAAAGAGCGGCACCGCATAATTCACCCCTTCGATGCTCCGCGCCGCATCCAGGACGTAATCGGGCAAGCCGATGGTATTGGCGACCGTGTCGACCGCCGGGTCCATGACCCAGATCGAAGCACCGATATTGATCACCGTGGCCGAGGCGCGGGTGAGGATCCCGGCGAAGGTCGAGGTCATCATGATGATGAGGAAGACGGCGAAGGTAATACCGACCAGCAGGGCTGCGAATTTCGCGCGGTCGCCGACCAGAAGCTTATAGGCAAGGATCAGGATTCCGCGCACACGAACCTCATTGCTCCCGCGAGTGCGCGAAGGTTACAGGATTCCACAGGGATAGGCTATATCGCCTTGGGGAGGCTTAGGGCAATCGGGTGAAAGCCGTGGTGCGTCCTTCGAGACGGCCCTCAAGGGGGCCTCCTCAGGATGAGGATTTTTCTCAATGCCATTAACGACATACCTCATCCTGAGGAGCGGCCCTCTTGGCCGCGTCTCGAAGGACGCCTTATGCCTGTGCAGCGAGGACGGGCGCAGGCGTTGGCCAAAATGAGAATTGCTGGCAATCCGTGTTCCTATGGCTCGTTCGCCGGAGATGGTATCCCTTCACCCGATTGCTCTGGGCATGTCCCGCATGTCGGGGAGCGGCATGGCGATATGCATGCCCTGGGCGTAATCGACGCCCATCTCCTGAAGCGCGCTCAGGAGTTCGGCGGTTTCGACAAATTCGGCGATGGTGGCGATTCCGATATCCCGGCACAGCCGCGTCAGATTGTTGACCAGGGCGAAATCGATGCGCGAGGTCAGGATATTGCGGACGAAGGCCCCGTCGATCTTGACATAGTCGAAATGCAATTCCCGCAGATAGTGAAAGGAATTATAGCCGCTGCCGAAATCGTCCAGGGCGAAGGCGAAGCCCTTTTCGCGCAGATTGCTGAGGAATTTGCGCATGTTGGTCATGTCGCCGATGGCTTCGCGTTCGAGGATCTCGAAGACGACGCAGGCCGGCGGAATCTCCAGCAGGCCGCACAGGGACTCCGCGTAGCCGAGGATCCCGCGTTCCTGGATTTCCTGGGCCGAGAGGTTGATGAATAGCTTCGTCCCCGTTTGCCCCGCCTGCATCCGCTCGCGCTTGGCGGAGAACGCCTTGTCGAGGATGGCGCGGTCGAGTTCGCGGGCGAGGCCGTATTTCTCGATGGCGCCGATGAAGGTGCCGGCGGAAATGATATCGCCATCCGGCTCAAGCAGGCGCGCCAGCGTCTCATAGGCGAAGATCCCGCCGGTCTTGCAGTCGATGATGGGCTGATAGAAAGGAACGATGCGTTGCTGTTGCAGGGCCTCGCGCAGCTTTTCCGCATAATCCCGGGTGGCGCGGGTAGTCCTGACCCGGTCTTGAACCGAGTCGAGCGTGCAGGCGCCGTCCTTGCCTTGTTCCTTGGCCTTGTACATGGCGATATCGACGCCGGCCATGAGGTCGTCGATGGCTCTGCCGTCTTCCGGGTAGGTCACGATGCCGATCGACACCGTGATATGGAAGATTCGTCCGTCCGGTGCGGAAAAAGTCTTTTGCCGCAACATCCGGCCAAGCTTCGCCGCCGCCCTTGCCGCACCGGACCGGCCGGTCTCGGTCAGGATGATGGCGAATTCATCGCCGCCGATGCGGGTGGCGAGGTCGCCCTTGCGGAGTACCGCGCCGAACACCTCCGCCAGGCCGCAAAGCGCGCTGTCGCCGGTCGGGTGGCCGTAGGAATCGTTGACGTCCTTGAAATCGTCGAGATCGAGCAGAAGGATCGAGAATTCATGCGAATGCCGTCCCGAACGCCCGACTTCGTAATCCAGCATCGCGTTGAAATGCCGGCGGTTGTAAAGCCCGGTGAGCGGATCATGGGTCGAATAGTGGTCGAGTTCGGCCAGGGTGCGCGACAGCACCTTGCTGGAGCCCACCACCATCACCATCACCGCCAGAATCGAACGGACGACGCTTTCCTCCTGGGGGCTGAGCTTGCCGGAGGAGGCATAGGCGACGCCGAGGATGCCGGCGAGTTCGGGCGTATGCTCCGGCACCGCGACCGTCAGCATGTTGATGCCGTCTTCCCGCTCCTCCTCGGCCGTCTCGCTCCGATGGCTCCGGGCGACGTGGAATTCCTCCACGTCGAAGGGCGTTTCGGGAGGCAGCTTCAGATCGCTGATCATCTGCCGGAGCAACCGCTGCCGCGCCAGGGTCTTGGCTTCGTCGGAGAAGTCGCCCAAATAATACAGGAACAACGATAACCCGTGTTCCTCGGAGAATGCGATAAAGAAAAAATTGAACGGGAATATTCTGTGGAAATCGGCAAGTATTTCCTGAACGAATTCCTTCCACTGCGTTACTTTTTCATGGGAAAGGATGATGTGTTCCAGCACAGCACTCTGGCGCTCGAACAATTCCTTTTCGATCAAGGTTCCGGCGACGTCAGTCAGGGTGGAATTGAACTCCCGCATCAATTCCTGCACATAGGCGCCATTGCGGTGCCATTGCTTCGTGCGTTCGTCGAACAGCATTCCGACGCTACGGTCGAGCCGCCCGCAGAGTTCCAGCACCCGCTCCACCGGTGCGGCGACGATGGGGTCGGCGGTCTTGATCGCCTGCAACTCCCCGATGACTTCGCGGTGCATTTCGCGGATGAGCCCGATCAGGCTCCCGCCGAAAATCTTCGTCCGGGTCTGGCTTTCCAGGAGGGCGGCAAGGCGATCGGCCACACGCAGCCTTATCTCCTCCAGCCGGCTGGGCTCGACCTTGTTGGTGGGGACTCCGTCCGGGCTCATGCGAGTTCCGTCAGGAAGCGGCCTCCCGGCTGCATCAGGTCGATGCCGCATTGCAAATCCCGCAGCCACGCAAGAAACTGCGGCACCGCGGCACCCCGATAGATGGGGCCGTGCTGAGGGGCGATCATGTCGATCTTCAAATCGGCGATGGTGTCGAGCCAGCAGCGGATCGCCCGGTTCGAACACATATAGCGCCGGTGAAAGCCCTCGATGTAAGGCAGATGCGGCTCAAGGCTATCGACGAACGGGTCGTCCTTTTCCGGCGGCAGCATCGCCGCACCGATGTCGCCGGTGAACAGGATCCGGGAAACCGGGTCGTAGATGTTGATCTGCCCTTCCGAATGCAGAAAATGCGCCGGCACCACCTCCAATTTGAATTCAGGGGTGATCGCGCAGGACATGCCTTCATCGGGCACATCGACGAAGCGCGACATATCCCGGAGTCCGTAATGCGGCAGGAATCTCGTCCAGATGCGGGAAATATAAACGGCGCCGCCGGTCAGTTCGAGCCAGGTGGCAAGCCCGCCGACGATATCCGGATCCTGATGGGAGAGGAAGATCGCCTTGATCTGGGCGGGCTCGATATAGCGCAGCATCTCGGCGAGAACGCGCGGCATCACCCCGAATCCGCCCGGATCCAGGAGCACGCCCGCGCCCTCATGCATCACCAGATATTGGTTCGACCGGATGCCGTCTTCTTCGCCGGGATCGCTTTCATTAAGCAGGACGAATTTGTGAACGGCATCGGCGAACAACGTGACGTTACGCATCTATTTGGAACCTAGCCCTTTGATCCAAGAGCATCCTGTGCCGGGAAAGGCGGCGCCGTCAAGTGCGTGTATCGCGCGGCTTTTTACTCGACTGCCGCGGCGTCGCGCTCGCCTCGTTCCTTGAGCTGGACGATTTCGGCGGGTGGGGTTTTGTGGCGCAGCATCGAGAGGAGCCGGCCCAGCGTCTCGCGCAGTTCGGGGCGCGGAACCACGATATCGACCATGCCGTGCTCCAGAAGGTATTCGGCGCGCTGAAACCCTTCGGGAAGCTTCTCGCGGATGGTTTCCTCGATCACGCGGGCGCCGGCGAAGCCGATGACGGCGGCGGGTTCGGCCAGCGTGATGTCGCCCAGCATGGCGAAGGAAGCCGAAACCCCGCCCGTGGTCGGATCGGTCAGCACGACGATGTAGGGCAGCCCCGCCTCCTTCACCTCGGCGACCGCCAGCACGGAGCGCGGCATCTGCATCAGCGACAGGATACCCTCCTGCATGCGCGCACCGCCCGAAGCCGGCACGGCGATGAAGGCGGCTTCCTGAAGCACCGCGAGCTTAGCCGCGGCCAGCAGGCCCTCGCCGACGGCGACCCCCATGGAGCCGCCCATGAAGTTGAAGTCGAAAGCCGCGACCACCACCGGGTTCGAGCCGATCGTGCCATGGGCGACGATCAGCGCGTCCTTTTCCCCATGCACGATCTGGGCTTCCTTCAGCCGGTCGGCATAGCGCTTGCGGTCACGGAATTTGAGCGGATCGGAGACCGCCTTCGGCAGCTCGATCACCGTGAATTCCCCGTCGTCGAACATCATCGCGAGCCGCTGGGTCGCGTCGAGCCGCATGTGGTGGCCGCAATGGCGGCAGACCATGAGGTTGGCTTCGAGTTCGCGCCGGAACAGCATCTGCTCGCAACGCGGGCATTTGTCCCAGAGATTGTCCGGGACTTCCTTCCTGGTATAGACGGCCCGCACCTTCGGCAGGACGAGATTGGTCAGCCAGTTCACGAAGCACTTCCCTCCCCGGATTTCGTCTTGCGGGCAGCGCGCACGCCTGCCGCCAGCGCCTTCACATCCGCCAGCACCGCCTCGACGGCGCCCGGCTTGGCCTTGTTGCTGTCCGGATCGAGCCCCGCCGCCAGCCGGTCCACCAGCGCCGAGCCCACCACCACCGCATCGGCGACGCGGGCGACTTCGGCGGCCTGATCCGGCGTCCGGATGCCGAAACCGACGGCGAGCGGCAGCGGCGTATGGCGCCGAAGCCGGGTCACGGCATGCGAAACCGCCTCGATGCCGGCGGTCTTGGTGCCGGTGATGCCGGCGATCGAGACGTGATAGACGAAGCCTCCGGCCCGCGCCAGAACCACCCGCAGACGTTCATCGTTGCTGGTGGGGGCGGTCAGGCGGATGAGGTCGAGCCCGGCGGCGATCGCCGGCCGCCACAGCTCGTAATCTTCTTCAGGCGGGAGATCGACGACGATCAGCCCATCCACGCCGGCCGCCTTCGCATCGGCGGCAAAGCGCTCGGTGCCATAGCGGTAGATCGGGTTGAAATAGCCCATCAGGACGATGGGGGTGGTAAAATCGAGCTTCCGTATTTCCCGCACCAGCTCAAGCGTGCGGACGACGTTCATCCCGGCTTTCAGCGCCCGCAGCCCCGCCGCCTGGATCGCCGGCCCGTCGGCCATCGGGTCCGAGAACGGCATGCCGATCTCGATCAAATCGGCGCCGGCCTCGGCCAGCCCTTGGAAAAGCTGCAACGAGGTTTCGGGATCGGGATCGCCCGCCGTCAGGTAGGTGACGAGGCCGGCCCGGCCTTCCTTGCGCAGTTCGGCGAAGCGCTGTTCGATGCGGGTCCGGCTCACAGCGTCACTCCAAGGGCGGCTGCCACCGTGAAGATATCCTTGTCGCCACGGCCGCACAGATTCATCACGATGATATGATCCTCGGGTAGTGTCGGCGCCAGCTTCGCCACATGCGCCAGAGCATGCGCCGGTTCCAAGGCGGGGATGATCCCTTCCTGGCGGGAACAGAGGCTGAAGGCGCTGAGCGCCTCGTCATCGGTGACCGAGACGTAATCGACCCGCCCCGCATCGTGCAGATAGGCATGCTCGGGACCGATACCGGGATAGTCGAGCCCGGCGGAAATCGAATGCGCGTCGGTGATCTGGCCGTCATCGTTCTGAAGCAGATAGGTGCGGTTGCCATGCAGCACGCCGGGCACGCCGCCCGAAAGCGAGGCGGCATGGAAACCGCTATCGATGCCCTTGCCCGCCGCCTCGACTCCGATCATCTTGACGGAAGCATCGTCGAGGAAGGGGTGAAAGAGCCCGATCGCGTTCGAGCCGCCGCCGATGCAGGCGACCAGCGTATCCGGGAGCCGGCCCTCGGCCTCCTCCATCTGCCAGCGGACTTCCTTGCCGATGACGGATTGGAAGTCGCGGACCATGGCCGGATAGGGATGCGGCCCCGCCGCCGTGCCGATGATATAGAAAGTGTCGCCGACATTGGCCACCCAGTCGCGCAACGCCTCGTTCATCGCGTCCTTGAGCGTCGCCGTGCCGGAATAGGCGGGCTTGACCTCGGCGCCGAGGAGCTTCATGCGGAAGACGTTGGGCTTTTGGCGCTCGATATCGGTGGCGCCCATATAGATGGTGCAGGGCAGGTCGAACAGCGCGCAGACCGTCGCCGTGGCCACGCCATGCTGCCCGGCCCCGGTCTCGGCGATGATCCGGGTCTTGCCCATCCGCCGCGCCAGCAGGATCTGGCCGATGGTGTTGTTGATCTTGTGCGCGCCGGTATGGTTCAGCTCGTCGCGCTTGAAATAGAGCTTGGCCCCGCCGAAAAGCCGGGTCAGCCGCTCGGCGAAATAGAGCGGGCTCGGCCGCCCGACATAGCGTTCGAGGTAGTAGTTGAGTTCGGTCATGAACTCAGGATCTTCCCGGGCCTCGTCATAGGCCTGCTCGACCGAGAGGATGAGCGGCATCAAGGTCTCGGCGACATACCGTCCGCCATAGATCCCGAAATGGCCGGCCTCGTCGGGACCGGTCTGAAAGGAATTTGTCTGCATGCCTTGGATTCATTCACGGCAGAGTTCGAGGAACCCCTGTTTAGCATGAGCTTGCGCCGGATACTTAGCGCAAATTGCGCCCTCTGGACGCCGCCTAAAGAATCCCCGAATTTTCCAAAAATTCCCTTATCCGCTCCGGATCCTTGACGCCGGGCGCGCTCTCGACACCGGAGGAGACATCCACCGCCTTTGCTCCGGTCAGCTTCACCGCCTCCGCCAGGGTCGCGGCGGAGAGCCCGCCGGAAAGCATCCAGGGGAGGGGGAAGCTTTGCCCCGAAAGGATGCGCCAGTCGAAGGCCACGCCGTTGCCGCCCGGCAATTGCGCCCCCTTGGGCGGGCGGGCGTCGAAGAGCAGCCAGTCGGCGGCATCGGAATAGGCGGATGCTTCGGTGAGATCGGCGGGCTCGGCCACGGGCAGAGCCTTGATGATGGGCAGGCCCCAGCGCGCCCGCGCTTGCGCGACGCGGGCCGGGCTTTCCTTGCCGTGGAATTGCAGCATGCCGAGCGGCGCCTGGCTTAGCACCCGCCCGATGGTGTCGTCATCGGCATCGACGAAGAGCCCGACCCGGTGGATCCCCTCCGGCACGGCGGCGCAAAGGGCGCGCACCTGTTCCGGGGCGACGTTGCGGGGGCTTGGCGGAAAGAAGACAAAGCCGAGGAAGTCCGCCCCGCCGGCAATGGCGGCGGCGACGGCTGTTTCCGTCGAAAGCCCGCAGATCTTGACCCGGAGACTCATCCGATCGACCGGAAGATCGCCTGCGCGGCGGCGGCGGGATCGGCGGCGGCGGTGATCGGGCGGCCGATGACCAGATAATCGGCGCCCTCTTCGAGCGCCTCCTTCGGCCCCATCACCCGTTTCTGATCGGAAAGATCGGCGCCGGCGGGGCGGATGCCCGGAACCACCAGAAGAAAATCCTTGCCGCATTCGGCACGAAGCATCCGCACCTCCTTGGGAGAGCACACCACGCCGTGCAGGCCGCTTGTCCTGGCCAGCACGGCGAGCCGGCGCACCTGATCGGCGACCGGCCCGGTCTGGCCCACGGCGTGAAGATCGGACTCATCCAGGCTGGTCAGCACGGTCACGCCCACCACCCTGGTTCCAGGCGGTGCCGCCTCGACGGCGGCGCGCAGCATCTCGCCGCCGCCCGCGATATGGACGGTGAGCAGTGCTGGGGCGAGCGGCGCCACCGCGCGCACCGCCCCGGCCACCGTATTGGGAATGTCGTGCAGCTTCAGATCGAGGAAAAGCGCCTTGCGCCGGCCCTGCATCACCGCCCGCACGCCTTCCGGTCCGTTCGCGGTAAAGAATTCGAGACCAAGCTTGATGCCGCCCACGCCATCCCCCGCCGCGTCGGCGAGGGCTCCCGCTTGCACCGGGTCGGTGGTGTCGATCGCCAGAAGGATCGGGTTCCGCTTGGTCATGGGGAGCATCTCAATTCAATATCGTGTCATAGGCGAATTCCGCCGCGGCCAGATCGGCCACCGCCGAGCCCACCGATTTGAACAGGGTAATCTGATCGTGGAAGCGCCGCCCGGCGCGCTCGCCCCGTGCCAATTCGAAGAGATCGGCGGCGATGTCGTCTTCCCGCAGAATCCCCGAAGCGATCGGCTGGATGATGTCGCCCGCCTCGGCCAGGGCGCCGGCGCGCGTGTCGACGAATACCCGCGCCCGCCGGATCACCTCGTCATCGGCCTCGCGCATCGCCGGGGTGAAGCCGCCGACGAGATCGAGATGCACGCCGAGCGGCAGCCAGCTCCCCTTGATCAGCGGCTCCCGCGCCATGGTGGCGCAGGAGATGACATGCGCGCCCCTGACCGCGCCTTCAAGATCGGTGGTCGATGCGACTTTCAGCGACCGGCGGTCGAGCCGATGGGCGAGCCTTGCCGCCTTATCGGGATCGCGGCCCCAGACCAGGACATTGCGGATCGGGCGCACGGTCGCATGGGCCTCGACGAGATGCGGCGCCAGCGCCCCGGTGCCGACCAGCAGCAGGCGCTCGGCATCGGGCCGCGCCAGATATTTGGCGGCCAGCGCCGAGGCGGCGGCCGTGCGCCGGAGCGTCAGCCCCTGCCCATCGAAAACCGCGAGCGGCATGCCGGTCCGGGCGTTCATCAGGATGTAGGTGCCGGTGACGGAGGGGAGTCCCGCCGCTGGATTATCGGGAAAGACGGTGACCAGCTTCACTCCGATATGCCGCCCCGTCTCAAAGGCCGGCATGATCAGAAGCGTGGCATCCGCCCGGCCTCCCAATTGGGGAATGGCGTGATGCTGCCGTACCGGTGCCGTGACATGACGGCGGAAGGCGTCGCGCAGCGCCTCGATCAGCGGTTCGAACTCAAGCGCCGCAACGACTTCGGAAAAGCCGGCAACGCGCAGGGTCACGATTGGACCACCGTCATGGCTGGATTGCCTTAGTGGTGCGAAGCCGCGGTCAGCGCGCGGCCGGCGGCACCCGCCGCCTCCATGGAGGCGAACTGAGCTTGAGTAGCCGCCAGTTCCCGCTCGACCAGCCTCAGCCGGCGTTCGGCTTGCCGGGCCTTACGGCGCCAGCGCCGGGCACCCAGATACGCCACGAGCAAGCCCATGACGAAGCCGGCGCCGAGTGCCGCCAGCAGCACCGCCGACAGCCAAGCGGGCACGGTATAGGGAAAGGGCCAGAGATTGACCTCCACGGCGACGCGGTTGCTCAATGCGAACACGAGCAGCACCGCGGTCAGGGGGAGGACGAGCAGCCAGTCAATAAGCTTCAAGATGCCACCAATCGGTTTTGAGCCACAAAAAGCACCACCCAGAAATTCCGGCCGGACGTTAACCCGTCAGAAAGTTACCCCGTCAGAAAGCTACCCTGTCAGACTGGCGTGTTCAAGCGGTCACGCAACTGCTTGCCGGTCTTGAAGAAGGGGATGTGCTTTTCATCGACGGAAACGCTGTCGCCGGTCCGGGGGTTGCGTCCGGTCCGGGCATCCCGGCGCTTCACCGAGAACGCGCCGAAGCCGCGAAGCTCCACCCGGTCCCCGCGCGCCAGCGCCGCCGTGATCTCGTCGAAGATCGCCGAAACGATCAGTTCCACATCCCTCTGATAGAGGTGCGGATTACGCTCCGCCAAGCGTTGAATTAGTTCCGACTTCGTCATTGGAAATGCCTGCGTTTGTGACGCTGCCCCAAAAAATTACAGTGCCAAACTCGCGAGGCCCCGTCAAGGAGGGGAGTCGAGAATGATAAGGGCCGGATCGGTTTGAGAAATTTGCGCCGTCCGCAGTCATCTGACTGGCTGCGTCGTCACCGCGTGGGGTGAGCGCGCGAGAGTAGTCTAGGAAGTCGCGTAATGGCGGCTCACGCCGACCCCAATCAATTTTTGGAAGCCTCCGCCCTTAAGCGCTGCGCTCAATCAGATGAGAGATGCAATCGATGAATCGCTCTGCCATCGCTATGGCGTGTTCCACTTCGGCGATGGTCACGCCGACATCGGAACCAATGGCGTAATCGGCAACGGCTTTCAAATTATAGGCTTGGGCAAGGAAAGCCGGAAAGGCCCGGTCGATCCGGAGATCGTCCTTGGCAAGGCGGGCGAATTCGCTCCGAACGCCGCTATGGGTTTTGGCGATCTTGCCGGTGCCGTCGAATATGAACGCTTGCGCCGCATGATACGCGGCGAGGTAGGCGGCACGGCCCGCCGCTTCCGGCAAGCCGATTGCCGCCACGGCCCGCGCTTCTTTCAAAGCCTGCCGTCCCTTGGCAAGATAATCGCCCGCCTCCGGCGTCACAAATCTTGTCCCTCGCGGCGAAGTTCGTGCATCAGGGGGGTGCGGTCGCTATAGGCTCCGGCCCGAAACGGCAAGGCGTTGATGACGGCTCCGGTATCATAAAGAATGTCGGTTTCGATTTCCGCCAGCTGTCCGCTTTCTTCCCAAAAGCTCCTGGATTCTTTTAGAAAAACCGCAATGTCGTAATCGGAATCCGGGCGCATGTCGCCACGGGCCCGCGAACCGAACAGCACAACGCGCTCAAGCCGGTCGCCATAGAGTTCGTCGAGAGCCCCCCGGAAGCGCTTAAGGATGGGGTCATGTGCGTTCGTTGCCATATTCCTACCCGATCCAGCCGGCGCGATGCGATACGCCATTATCGCATAATTTCAGATCGGACCAAACCGTTCCGCAGCAGGTTCGCTGTTCAGGCGATCCCCCTTCAAGCCCGCAGGCGCGCCTTGCCGGTGGCTTTCCGCCGTCCCGTGGCGGGGCGGAACTGGATGACGGGGCAGGGGGCTTCAACCGGAACCCCGTTATCCCCGGCCCCGTGATCCTCAGCCGCATAAACCCCGGTATCGAGCCGTTCCATGAAGGCGAAGGGTGCCGGCGGCTCGGTGAAGCCGCAGCGCGCATAGAGGCTCTGCGCATTCCGGGTTCCGAGAAGCCAGCGCCGGAGCCCCTGCAATTCCGGATAGGCGAGGATGCTCTCGACCAGCCATTGCCCAAGCCCGGAATTCCGCTCTCCGGGGAGGACGAAGACATCGGCCATATAGGCGAAGGTCGCGTAATCGGTGACAACCCGGCCAAAGCCGATTTGCCGGCCTTCCCGATAGAGGCCGAAGGCCACCGAATGCTCGATCGCCTTCGCCATCACCGCGAAGGGAATGCCCTTGGCCCAGTGCGAGCGGCTGAGAAAGCCATGAACCATCGCCAGATCGAGCCGCGCCTTGTCGGTATCGATCTCATAACCCAAAACGGAGAACGGGATTTGAAGCGGCGACGGTGCCGCGGAAGCGAGCTTCGGCTTGGTCATGACTGCCCTCACGAAAGGAGGATGCTGGGGCTATGCGAAGAGGAGATGCTTCAAGGCGAGGCAAAGCATCCGTGACGGCCGTTTGGCCGTCAGCACATCCTTCGTCGCGAGATCCACCAGAGCGCAGTCATGGGCGCAAAATAGGCATTGCCGCCCCCCTGTCAACGGCCGATATGATTAAACCGCAAAAATGTTTTCAGCCAAGGGGACGGGCGCCATGAGCCTCGCGGTCAAGGTCAAGAAGGGCTTCCGTCTCGACCGGCTCGACATGGATCGGGCGCTGGCCGGTGAGGCGGAATATGAAGCCCGGCTCAAGGAAGTGCAGACGAAGCTCCTGGATGTGCAGCAGGCCTATCGCCGCCTCGACCGGCGCGCGATCATCGTTTTCGAAGGCCGCGATGCCGCCGGCAAGGGCGGCGCCATCAAGCGTCTCGTCGAAAAGCTCGACCCGCATAACCTCCATGTCTGGGAGATGGGTCCGCCCATCCCCGCCGAGCAGGGCCGGCACTACCTCTTCCGTTTCTGGGAGCGCCTGCCGGAGCCGGGCGATATCGCCATCTTCGACCGCTCCTGGTATGGCCGCGTCCTGGTCGAGCGGGTGGAGAAGTTCACCCCGCCCAAGGATTGGGGCCGCGCCTATGACGAGATCAACGCCTTCGAGAAGATGCTGACCGATGACGGCATCCGTCTGGTGAAGCTCTTCCTCAACGTCTCGGCGGAAGAGCAGTTACGCCGGCTGCGCGAGCGGATCGCCGTTCCGGTCAAGCGCTGGAAGGTAAACCCGCACGACATCGAGGCAAGGGCGCTTTGGGACGGCTATACCGAGGCGATCGCGGACATGCTGGACCAAACCTCGATGCCCGGCGCCCATTGGCGGATCATCGCCGCCGACCGCAAATGGTTCGCCCGAATCGCCGTTTGCGAAGCCGTGGTCAAGGTGCTGGCCCGGGATCTCGATTTGGAGCCGCCCGCGCTCGACCCCGCGATCCGCGAGACGGTGCTCGCCAAATTCGGCGAGCCGGGGCTGAAGGATTTCGGCCTCGATTCATGAACAAATCGGCGGCTGCATTGCCTTTGTATATATCGTCTCCGGGGGGATTGGGAGGATAGTCGTGAAATCGCCACTTCCCAATGGGCCAACAAATGCAAAATATGGATTGGGAGCGAGGGCCGGGCGGACCGGAGCCGCGCCTTCTGGCACTCGGCACGGCGGTCCCGCCCTATGTCCTGCATCAGGAGGAGGTTCAGCGCCGCGCCGCCGTGCTTTTCGAGGATGCGGGCGGCGTTGTCGAGAGGCTGCTGCCGGTCTTCGGCAATGCCGGCATCGCTACCCGCTATTCCTGCGTGCCGATCGAATGGTACGAGACGCCGCATGGCTGGCGGGAGCGCCACCGGCTCTATATCGACAACGCGCTTGTCCTGCTGGAGCGGGTGGCGCGGGACTGCCTCGCGGAGGCCGGGCTGGAGCCTTCGGACATCGATACGCTGGTCGTGGTCTCGACCACCGGCATTGCCACGCCGAGCCTCGATGCCATGCTGATGGACCGGCTCGGGTTTCGCCGCGATCTTGAGCGGCTGCCGGTTTTCGGCCTTGGCTGCGCCGGCGGGCTCATCGGGCTGGCGCGGGCCGCCGCCCTGGCCCGCGCGGCCCCCGAAAGCCGCGTCCTGTTCCTGGTGGTGGAGCTTTGCGCCCTGACCTTCCGCAAGAACGATTTATCGAAGAGCAACATCGTGGCGGCGGCCCTGTTCGGGGACGGCGCCGCCGGCGCCATCCTGTCCTGCCGGGAGCCCGGCGCCTCCAACGGCGGAATGCCGCGTTTCGGCCCTTCCGGCGAGCATACCTGGCCCGATTCTCTCGACATCATGGGCTGGGAGGTCGAGGAGGACGGGTTGAAGGCCGTTTTCTCCCGCGACATCCCGAGTCTGATCCGGACCCATCTGCGCGAGATCGCCGGCAGCTTCCTCGCCCGCCACAAGCTCACGCTTGCCGATATCGAGGGCTTCGTCTGCCATCCGGGCGGTGCCAAGGTTCTCTCGGCTCTGGAAGAGGTCTATGGCCTGGAGGAGGGCGGGCTCGCCTTGTCGCGCGGCGTCCTCCACGACTACGGCAACATGTCGGCGGTGACGGTGCTGTTCGTGCTGCGCCGCGTGCTCGCAACCGCCCCCCGGAAACGGATGCTGATGAGCACCATGGGACCGGGCTTCACGGCGGCCTTCCTCCTGCTCGACACCCGATGATGATTTCCACCGTCGGGATCGTCGTTGGCCTGGTGGCGCTCCAACGCCTGGGTGAGCTTGCTTTGGCGAACCGCAATACGCGGAATCTGCTGGCCGAAGGGGCGATCGAGTCCGGGCGCGGCCATTACCCGCTTCTGGTCCTGCTTCATACCGGCTGGCTGCTCGCGATCCTGCTGTTCGTGCCGGGGGATGCGCCGGTCTACTGGCTGCCGCTCGCGCTGTTCCTGATCCTGCAAGGCTTGCGGATTTGGGTCGTGGCGACGCTCGGGCGGTTCTGGACGACCCGGATCATCTCGCTTCCGGGAGCGCCGCTGATCCGGAGCGGTCCCTATCGCTTTCTGCGCCACCCCAACTACGCCGTCGTCATCGGCGAGATCGCGCTTCTCCCCCTGGCCTTCGGCGCCTGGGAGATCGCGATGGTATTCTCGGGCCTCAATCTCGCCTTGCTGTACTACCGCATCCGGGCCGAAGAGAAAGCGCTGGAGACGCGGCTTCACAAATAAAGCAAAATCACCAAATCACGAGGCCGGGCGAACCGGCCCATTGATTAGGAGCGGAATTCATGGGGGCGGGCATCGACTTCGCGCATCTGGCGATGCTCGCCGGAATTCTGCTGGCCGCCGGGGTGGTCTCCGGGCTTCTCGCCGGCCTGTTCGGGGTCGGCGGCGGGGCGGTGATGGTGCCGGTGCTGTTTCAGCTTTTCGGTGTCATCGGCGTGCCGGACGCGTTGAAGATGCAGCTTGCGATCGGCACTTCGCTCGCGGTCATCATCCCGACCTCGATCCGCTCCTTCCGGACCCACCGTTCCAAGGGGGCGGTCGATGAGGATTTGCTCCGGGCCTGGGCGCTGCCGGTGGTTGCCGGCGTCCTGGCCGGATCGTGGCTTGCCTCCTTCGCGCCGCCGGCGGTGTTCAAGGCGGTCTTCGTCTTCGTCGCCTGGGTGACGGCGCTCAAGCTCGGCTTCGGCAAGGTGTCTTGGCGGCTTGCCGACGACATTCCGGCGGGGCCTTGGCGCGCCGTTATCGGCATCGTCACCGGCCTGCTCTCGACGTTGATGGGGATCGGCGGCGGTTCGATCGTCAATCTGGTGATGAGCTTCTGCAACCGGCCGATCCACCAGTCGGTTGCCACCGCCTCGGGCATCGGCGTCCTGATCTCGATTCCGGGCGCCATCGGCTATATGTGGGCGGGATGGCCGCGCATGGCGGAGCTACCGCCGCTGTCCGTCGGTTTCGTCAGCCTGATCGGCGCGGCGCTGATCATGCCGGCCAGCGTCTGGGTGGCGCCGATCGGTGCCAGACTCGCCCATCGTCTGCCCAAGCGGACGCTGGAGATCGCCTTCGCGCTCTTCCTGGCGGTCATGGGCCTGCGCTTCGCCGTTTCGCTCGTTTGAGACTCAGGATAGCGGCTTCTCGACCGTCAGGAAGAAAACCCCGTCCTCCTCCCGCTGCTCCCGCAGGTTATAGCCGGCGGTCTTGCAGAAATCGGCGAGATCCTTGGGCGCGCCCGGATCGGTCGCCTGGATTTCGAGCAAATCGCCGGCGTTCATCGCCTTCAGCGCCTTCCTGGCCTTCAGCACCGGCAGCGGACATAAGAGCCCGCGCGCGTCGAGGGTCAGCTTATCGCTCATTCCGTGAACCGGTTGGATTTCGGGAAGCCCTGCGGCACCATTCTTCCGGTGGACGCGCGGCGGCCGAGCCAGGGGAGGAGATCGGTCTCGGTCCGCACCCGATTTTCGCCCTGGCGCCAGGACAGCCCCTCGGCCAGGGTGAAGGTTTTGACGTCGGCGAGCCCGCCATCCTGATAGCGTTGCAGGATCACGCCCTGGCCGCGCGTCATCTCGGGGAGTTCTTCCCGCTTGAAGATTAGGAGCTTGCGGTTTTCGCCCACCACCGCCACGGCATCGCCGGACATTGGCAGGCAGATCGCCGCCTTGGCGCCCTCGCGCAAGACCAGCACCTGCTTGCCGGCGCGGGTCTGGGCCAGCGCTTCCTCCGCCGGCACGATGAAGCCTCGACCGTCGCTCGACGCGACCAGGAGCTTTACCCCCGCCCGCCAGGGGAACAGGCCCAGGATGTCATGGTCGTTGTCGAGATCGATCATCAGCCGCAAGGGCTCGCCATGCCCGCGCCCGCCCGGCAGCTTATCGGCGCCGAGCGTATAGAAGCGGCCATTGGTGGCGAAGACCAGAAGCTTGTCGGTGGTTTCCGCCGGAACTTGGAAGCGCGGTCCGTCGCCATCCTTGTATTTGACCTCGGCGGCGGTGGCGGCATTCTGGCCCTTGATCGCCCGGATCCAGCCCTTGGCCGAGCACAGCACCGTCACCGGCTCACGCTCGATCATGGCTTCGACCGGGACCAGGATGACATCCGGGGCCACGCCCAATTCCGTCCGCCGCTTGCCGAGCGGCGTGTTCCCGCCGAATTCCTTTTGGATCTGGTCGATCTCGGCGCCGATGGTACGCCATTGCCGCTCGGGCTCGGCCAGCAGCCGGGACAGCTCCGCCTCCTCCAGCAACAGCGCATCCAACTCCTTGCGGATTTCGATTTCTTCGAGCTTGCGCAGGGCACGCAGGCGCAGATTGAGGATCGCCTCCGCCTGGAAATCCGTCAGATCCCAGCGCGCCATCATCTCGGTCTTCGGCTCGTCCGATTCGCGGATGATGCGGATGACCTCGTCGAGATTGAGATAGACGATCATCTGCCCGCGCAGGATCTCCATGCGCCGCCCGATCGCATCCAGCCGGTGGCGCGAGCGCCGCTCCAGCACCACCCGGCGATGGGCGAGGAATTCCTGAAGCACCTCCTTCAGATTCATCACCCTCGGCACCTGCGACGAATCGAGGACGTTGAGATTCAAGGGAAAGCGCGTTTCGAGATCGGTCGCCCGGAACAGCGATTCCATCAGCACCGCCGGCTCGACATTGCGGGTCTTGGGCTCCAGGATCAGGCGGACATCCTCCGCCGATTCGTCGCGGACATCGCCCAGAAGCAGCAGCTTCTTTTCTTCCAGCAAGGTCGCGATCTTCTCGATCAGCCGGGCCTTGGGCACCTGATAGGGGATTTCGGTGATGACGATCTGGAAAAGCCCATGGGCCAGCTTTTCGACCTCCCAGCGGGCGCGCAGGCGGAAGCTGCCGCGCCCGGTCTCATAGGCGAGACGGATGGCGTCGGCGGGCTCCACCAGCAACCCGCCCGTGGGGAAATCCGGCCCCGGCACGAAGCGCACCAGATCACTGACGGAACAATCGGGTTCCTTGAGCAGGTGGGTCAGCGCGAAGCAAAGCTCGCCCAGATTATGCGGCGGAATACTGGTCGCCATGCCGACGGCGATCCCGGAGGAGCCGTTCGCCAGCAGATTGGGGAAGCGGGCGGGCAGGACCGTCGGCTCCTCGCCGTCGCCGTCATAGGTCGCGCGGAAATCGACGGTATTCTCGTCGAGCCCCGCCATCAGCGCCCAGGCCGCCGGGGTGAGGCGGCTTTCCGTGTACCGCATCGCCGCCGGGTTATCGCCGTCGATATTGCCGAAATTCCCCTGGCCGTCGATCAGCGGATAGCGCTGCGCGAAATCCTGCGCCAGCCGGACCAGCGCCTCATAGACGGCGACATCGCCATGGGGATGGAACTTGCCGATGACGTCGCCGACGATGCGGGCGCATTTCTTGTAGCCGGAGGACGGATCGAGCTTCAGCTCCCGCATGGCGAAGAGCAGCCGCCGATGCACCGGCTTCAGCCCATCCCGCACATCGGGCAGCGAGCGCGACATGATGGTCGAGAGCGCATAGGAGAGATAGCGCTCGCCCAGCGCTTCGGCGAAATCGACGGGGCGGATATTGCCGGCACTGGCGGCATTGGTCATGGGTTCGTGTCCGACTGGTTCAATTCGGCGCGGATAATGCCGCTCTTTGCCGTAGCCGGTCAACGAAGCGGGACCGTGCGGGGGGCAGCGCCAGATGTTGCGCCAGAAAATAGCCGGTGAGCTTCAGCCCGTCGAGAATCTCGGACAGCGGAGGCTGCGACTCGTGCGGCTTCTCGGAGAGGAAGAAAGGCGGCAGCGGTAACAGCTTGTCCCGGTAAGGTTCCCCCGCCCCGCGCGACACCGCCTGCGCCGAGCGCGGCGAGACATAGACCAGATCCTCAATCCCTCCCGTCGCCGCGCACCGGGAAAGATCGAGCCCGAACCCCATCAAGGCGAGCAGCCGCAGCTCATAAAGCACATAGCAGGCGAGCCAGCTTTCCCGCTCGGTCAGCGCCGTCAGCAGCGCCCCGAAAGCCTCGAACCCCGCCTCCACCGGCTCCCGCTCCGGCAACCCCACCTCCCCCAGCGCCGCCGCCGCCGAGAGCGCCGCCAGCCGGTCCGGATCATCGATCAGCAGCGCCGCATAGGACCGGATCGGCTCACAGTGGAAAACCCCGAGCTGCCCCGAAAGCCGCGCCCGCCAAGTGACCTCCAAATGCCCCCCAACCTCATACACCCCCCGATTCCGCGCCTTCCGCCCCCCCTGCACAAGCCCCGCATGCCGCCCATGGGCGCGGGTGAGGACGTGCAGGACGAGAGAGGTCTCGCCGTGGGGTGCAACGTTGAGGACGTAGGCTTCGTCATTCCATTGCATGGGTGGGTTCTTGCGTCATGATATTGGGTTGTGCCTCATGTGTGGATGGCCGCTGATGACCCGAAGTGGACCTTGCGATAGCGGTCGAATAGGTTACAGGAGGATTCGTGGTTTGGGCAAAGGAGCGGTGCACAATGACTAAGATTAACGAAATCCCTTCCGAGCCGCGTGAGCGCCTTCGGGGAGAAATTCTCGGAATAGTGAAGGAGAGACGCGAACAGAGCGAAACCAGTCTACGCCAAATCAACACGTATGTCGGGGTTGTCTATACAGGATCGACGGCAGCCACCCTTGGTTTCATGGGATCATCTAACGGGCAGGTGGCAAAGTCACCAGTGGTGATGATCGCTCTTGTATTCTTCGTGTTTTCTATCATCTCGTTTGCACTGCTATTGCGGCGCCATTATCAGTTGATGGTAACGCGTGATAATCACTATGCAGAACTGGCTGATAAGTTTTTCAGGCGAGAGGCAGACATCGAAGATCTGCTTACTGCTCAACAAGAACACCAATCCATATGGCTATTCCGCCTTCTTTTCTGGCTTCCTTTTGCGTCGTTTGTTGTTGGTTTGGCTGCTATCGTGATAGCGGTCTCAACCTGCCGCTGACTAAATTCCGACAGAGGTTAAGCCCTCCAGGTTAGGCTTGAACAATGGGGGCGGGAATGTCCGCTTCTGGCGCATAGCGGTCACTCAGACTGCGACAATGGCTTATCCAGATGTTTCAGCGAAGATCAAGATTTCAGGGAAGATCAAGATATAGCCACCAGCGTCATGCCCGGACTTGTTCCGGGCATCCACGCGGCAACCACAAAAACCAATATTTCCAATGATATACATGCGGGCCCGCGTGGGTGGCCGGGTCAAGCCCGGCCGTGACGCCGAAGGACAACATGGGGGCTGACTTGAAACATCGGGATAAGCCACCTGAAATACTACCAGATTACAGTGGCATGTTACTTAATTATCGACAGCGGCATTTCAAGCAAGCATGCCTATCCGGTTAAGGCATGCACCCACTATATATAGGAATAAAGGCGCGCCGCGCCGATATCGCCCAGTCGGCTGGACCTGATCAAATCCGGTCATTCGGTCTGCGTCGGGGAGCCCAGTCAGATACAGGTGATATGACAGTTATCTGGGATGGGGGAGAGCAAACGATCTGAAACCTACATCCTATTAACTTTCCGTAGAATCCCGTCGATCCACTCTTTCATCACGTTGAAGATGATTCCGCGCGCATCACTGAGAGAAATTTCTTGTTCCTGAGTCCAGTCACGTGGAGTGGTCTTGGCGTGACGCATCCCGTCAGCCAAGACACGTGAGTGGTTGGCTGTAGCCGTAAAAGCATGCGCCTCCTTTTTACTGACCCAGGCGGGCGGCAAAGTGCCGACATCCCGCTTTATAAGTTCGTAAAGAAGGTACAAGCTCGTCCATCCGACCGGTTGAGAGGCCAAAATGCACAGAGCAAGTTTGACGTTCTCATTGAGAACTCCTGCTTGCAGCCAGAGAGCTGGGAGCGCCCTTTTGATCGGGTCTTCAGGCGGTCGCGGGTGGGCCGCCAAGTGATCGCTGAGAGTTACGTGAACGCCGGTTTCTTCGTCCCAGCCAATGTACTCGACTGACACTGGCTTGAAGCCGTATGTCTGCAGAGTTACGGTTCCATTCATTAGGGTAACAAGGTTCTCGGCAATATCCTCTGCCATAAGCTCGTTCTGCTCAATCTCCCCGTCGCCAAAACTAGATTTGGCCCACTCACAAGGAAGTTCAAGCCGGGCTGAGCGGAGAATGTATCGACGGCGGGTGTCATCTCGCACAACCTTGCATGCATCGTTTGTGAAATAATGCGTGAGTAAGTCGAGATCGGCCTCGCGCCCACAAAGCACGGCGAAGTGAGTGTGCTTCTGAGTTTTGTAAGTTTTGCTGGTGCCAGTCGGATATACTTTTGGCATGGAGCATCCTTTGAAATAACCAATTTCCCAGATCAGGAGAAAATATGTATACTCTCTCGGCCCGCAACGAGTTCACGGGCTGACAACGAAACACAACCTGTTCTGTCGTCAATGCCCGAAGAATTTGATCGCCGACAGGAATGCCACGCCGGCAGCGATCATGGTGCCGAGGCGGATCGTGAGGCGCTGCTCGTTGTCGCGGAATCCACTCTGCATGTCATGGCGCAGACTTTCGATATCCGCCCTGGTTGCGACCTGCTCGCCCAGGACTTCGGCCAAGGCGCGCGCGGTTCCCTCCGCCTGCTCCGGAGAAAAATGCGCCTCGTCCCGCAATTTGCGGGCCAGAGCCAAGGTATCGAAGGGAATGGCACTCATCCGATGATAGTATGCGGATCGAGCCATGAAGTCGAGTCCGTCCCCAGCAATTCTCATTATGGCTGAGGCCTGAGCCTGTCTTCGCTGCATGGACATCCAGCGTCCTTCGAGTGCCTCAGGATGAGGTTTGTTTATGATGGCATCTTAATATATATAATGGCAATATGAGAAGATCCTCATCCTGAGGCACTCGAAGGACGCACGGCGTATATCCAGCCCAGCGCCCGATGATCACCCAAAATGAGAACTGCTGGTCCGGCCCCCTCACTCCGTATAATCCAACCTTATCGCCTCATACCGCTCTTTATCCTCCATCCATTCCTCGCGGACTTTGACGAAGAGGAACAGATGGGCGCGGCGTTCGAGGAATTTTTCGATTTCGGCGCGGGCGGCGGCGCCGATTTTCTTAATTTGCTGGCCTTGGTCGCCGAGGACGATGGCTTTCTGGCTTTGGCGCTCGACATAGATGGTCTGGGTGATCTTGACGCTGCCGTCCTTGAACTCCTCCCAGGCTTCGGTTTCGACGGTCGAGGCGTAGGGGAGTTCCTGGTAGAGGCGCAGGAAGACCTGCTCCCGCGTGATTTCCGCCGCCAGCAGGCGGAGGGGCATGTCGGTGAGCTGGTCCTCGGGGAAGAGCCAGGGGCCTTCCGGCAGGGATTTCGAAAGATGGCGCTGGAGATCCTCGACGCCGCTGCCCTTGATGCTCGATATCATGAAGACCGGGTCGAAGATCCCCTCCTCGGCGAATTTCGCGGTCAGCGGCAGGAGCTTTTCCGCCCGCATCAGATCGACCTTGTTGAGGACGAGGATGACCCGGCGTCCCGCTGCTTTCAGCCGGTCGACGATGGCATGGGTTTCCCGGTCGTAGCCGCGCGCGGCATCGACCAGGAGCACCACGAGATCGGCATCCTCCGCCCCGGTCCAGGCGGCGGCGACCATGGCGCGGTCGAGCCGGCGCTTGGGCTCGAAGATGCCGGGGGTGTCGACGAAGATGAACTGCGCCCCGCCGGTCGCCGGCGTGCCCTCGACGGCGATGCCGAGGACGCGCGACCGCGTCGTCTGCACCTTCGGGGTGACGATCGAGATCTTGGCCCCGACCAGCCGGTTCAGCAGGGTCGATTTGCCGGCATTGGGCGCGCCGATCAGGGCGATGTAGCCGCAGCGGGTGGTTGGTTCGGTCATGACGATCTTACGCTCCTGAAGTCTTGCTCTTGATCTGGGCGACCAGGGCGGCGGCGGCGGCGCTTTCCGCCGCCCGCTTCGATGCGCCCGAGGCGGTTTCGGGCTCGAAGCCCTGGACCGTCGCCGTCACGGTGAAAACGCGCTCATGCGGCGGTCCCTCCATCAAGGACACCTCATATCGCGGCAGCGGCAGGCCGCGCCCTTGCGCCCATTCCTGCAACGCGGTCTTGGCGTCGCGGGGGGCCACGGCATCGGCGCCGATCATCGTTTCCCAATGCCGGCGGATGAAAGCGGAGGCGGTGCCGAGACCGCCATCGAGATAGAGTGCGGCGATCACCGCCTCGCAGACATCGGCGAGGATGCTGGGCGAATTCCGCGTCCGCGCCGCATCCTCCCCCGCCGAGAGCCGGATGAAGGGCCCAAGATCGATGGCCAGCGCCACTTTTTGCAGCGCCTCCTGGCGGACGAGATGGGCGAGCCGCCGTGCCAGCGGCCCCTCGGCCTCGCCCGGAAACCGTTGCAGCAGCAATTCCGCCACCACCAGCCCCAACACCCGGTCGCCCAGGAATTCCAGGCGCTCATAGCCATGGATGGGGCCATGAGGCTGGCTCCCGCCCCGGCCATGGCGCTTGGGTGCGGCGCTCGAATGGGTGAGCGCTTCGTGCAGAAGCTCGGGGCAGGCGAAGCTGTGGCCGAGGATCGCGGCCAGACGGTCGAGGGCGGCTTTTTCCGTCACCTATTGGACGGGCTCGAAAAGCCGCTCGAAGCGGATGGCCAGGGGCCATTTCCACACCGCCCAGAACGGCGCCGAACCATCGGTCGAGAAGAACAGGACATCGGCGCGGCCCACCAGATTCTCCTTCGGCACGAAGCCGACCCCGCCGGAGGGATCGCGGCTGTCGGAGGAATTGTCCCGGTTGTCGCCCATCATGAAGTAATGATCGGATGGCACCACGAAGACCGGCGTGTTGTCGAGCGGCCCTTCGTCACCCAGCAATTCCAGAATATGATGCTCGACCCCATTGGGCAGAGTCTCGATATATTGCGGGACCGGGCGCGAAACAATGCCTTCCGAATCGATGTAGTTCTCGATCGCGCGGCGCGGGACTTCCACATCGTTGATATAGAGCCGCCCTTCCCGCATCTGAATGCGCTCGCCCGGCAGGCCGATCACCCGCTTGATATAGTCGGTGGCGTTGTCGGCGGGCTTCTTGAACACCACCACATCGCCCCGCTCCGGCGCCTTTTCGAACAGGCGGCCCTGGATGATGGGCAAGCCCAGGGGCAGCGAATAGCGGCTGTAGCCATAGGAAAATTTGGAGACGAACAGATAGTCGCCGATCAACAGCGTCGGCACCATCGAGGCCGAGGGAATGTTGAAAGGCTCATAGGCGACGGTCCTCACCACGACCGCGATGAGCACGGCGTAGACGATCGTCTTGACCGTCTCGAAAATGCCACCCTTATTCTTGTCCGACATCGGAGAATCCGTGCGTTGCTATACCGGGAGTTTGGAGGATCAGCCTGATCCGGGGCCGGAAGTCAAGTTCTTGAGGCTGACGCTTCCGCCCAGATGATGACGAATGCTTGCGCCAGCGGCGGTTCGTCGGTGATGGAGAGGTCGATGCGGGCCGTCATGCCGGGGGGGGTGATGGCGTCGAGGCGGGCTAGGGCGCCGCCCGTCAGCACCATCGAAGGCTGTCCGGAAGCCAGATTGACGACGCCGAGGTCGCGCCAGAAGACGCCGTCCCGGAACCCGGTGCCGAGCGCCTTGGCGCAGGCCTCCTTGGCGGCGTAGCGCTTGGCGTAGCTGGCGGTGCGGTTGAGCCGCGTATCGGATTTCCGCCGCTCCGCTTCGGTAAAGACCCGGTCGAGGAAGCGGTCGCCATAGCGGCTGATCACCCGCTCGATCCGCCCGATATCGATAAGGTCGCTGCCGATGCCGAGGATCAAGGGATTCGCGCCTCGTTCATCAGCGCCCGCATCCGCCGGATCGCCGGTTCAAGTCCGATGAATACCGCCTCGCCGATCAGGAAATGGCCGATATTGAGTTCGGCCACATAGGGGATCGCCGCCACCGGCCCCACCGTCTCGAAGGACAGCCCGTGCCCGGCATGGCATTCGAGCCCGAGCAATTGCGCGATCGCCGCCGCTGCCCGGAGCCTTGCGAGCTGGCGTTCGGCGGCAGCGGCGCCGCCTTGCTGGAAAGCCTCGCAATAGGCGCCGGTGTGAAGCTCCACCACCGGAGCGCCTAGCGAATGCGCTGCCTCCAGCGCCGCCCGCTCCGGCTCGATGAACAGCGAGACGCGGATCCCGGCCTCGCCGAGCCGGTGGATATGGGGAAGAAGGGCGTCATGGCCTCCGACCACGTCGAGCCCGCCTTCGGTCGTGCGCTCCTCCCGGCGTTCGGGGACGAGGCAGGCGGCATGCGGGCGGTGGCGGAGGGCGATCGCCACCATCTCCGGCGTTGCCGCCATTTCGAGATTGAGCGGAAGCTCGATCTCCCGCATCAGGCCGTCGATGTCGGCATCGGTGATATGGCGCCGGTCCTCGCGCAGATGCGCGGTGATGCCGTCGGCCCCCGCCGCCGCCGCCAGCCTTGCCGCGCGCACGGGATCGGGATGCGGTCCCCCCCGCGCGTTGCGGATGGTGGCGACATGATCGATGTTGACGCCGAGGCGAAGCGGCTGCGAGCCGGTCAAATTCGAGGCTGGCAAATTCGAGGCTGGCAAATTCAAGGCTGGCAATTTCAAAATCGTCATTTAAGAGGGCATTCCTATCCCCGCGCCCGGTCGACCGAGCTGATCACCGGCAGGGCGCGCAGCACCGCGATGATGTTGGTGAGATGGCGCACGTCCTTGACCTCGATATCGACCAGGAGCTCGAAGAAATCGGTCGAGCGGTGGACGATCTTCAGATTGCTGATATTGCCGCCGTTGCGGCCGATCAGCGTGGTCAGGGTGCCGAGGCTGCCGGGCTCGTTGCCGATGGTGACCTGAATCCGCCCGGTATGGAGCTGATCGGCTTCGCCATCGAGCTGCCAGGCGACATCGAGCCAGCGCTCCGGCGTTTCGGCGAAACTGTCGAGCGTATCGCAATCGATGGTGTGGATGGAGACACCCTTGCCGGTGGTGACGATGCCGACGATGCGGTCTCCCGGCAGCGGATGGCAGCAGCCGGCGAAATGCAGGGCCATGCCCGGAATGAGGCCGCGGATCGAAACCGCGTCGTCGCCGGGCTTGCGGGCCTTGCGGGGCAGGGGGATGACCTTGCCGACGGCGCGGTCGCGCTCGGCCCTGGCCGGGAAGACCGCGTTCAGCACTTCGCGCCCGGTGACATTCCCTTCGCCGACGGCGACATAGAGCTCCTCGGCATCGGCGGCGCCGAAGGTTTTCGCCACCTCGTCGAGCCGCTTTTCCGAGAATTCCAGCGTGTCCTGGCGGAATGCCTTCTGGAGTATCGCCCGGCCGAGATCGAGATACTGGGTGCGCTGCTGGGTGCGGACATAGCGGCGGATGCGCGCCCTTGCCTTGCCGGTGACGACGAAGCGCTCCCAGGTCGGCGAGGGCGTCTGCGCCTTCGAGGTGATGATATCGACCTGATCGCCATTGACGAGCTGCGTGCGCATCGGCACCAGACGGCCATTGATCTTGGCGCCGACGCAGGTGTCGCCGATCTCGGAATGGACGGCATAGGCGAAATCGACCGGCGTCGCCCCGCGCGGCAGGGCGATCAAGTCGCCCTTGGGCGTAAAGCAGAACACCTGATCCTGGAACATCTCAAGCTTGGTATGTTCGAGGAATTCCTCCGGCCCCGAGGCGTGGTCGAGGATGTCGAGAAGCTCCCGTAGCCAGCGGTATTGCTTGCCCTCGGTTTTGCCCCCTTGGGTCTGCTTGTAGGTCCAATGCGCGGCGACGCCCAGCTCCGCCACTTCATGCATGTCGTCGGTGCGGATCTGGATCTCGATGCGCTGGCGCTCCGGGCCGATGACGCCGGTATGGAGCGAGCGGTAATTATTCGGCTTGGGCGTCGAGATGTAATCCTTGAACCGCCCCGGTACGACCGGATAGGTACTGTGGATGATGCCGAGCGCCAGATAGCATTGCTCGATGCTGGCGACCTGGATGCGGAAGGCCATGATGTCGGCGAGTTGCTCGAAGCCGATATTCTTGCGCTGCATCTTGCGCCAGATCGAGCAGGCGGTCTTTTCCCGGCCCGAAACGGCGGCATCGGCAAGGCCGCCCCGGGCTAGCGTCATCTTCAGCGTTTCGATGATCCTGGTGACGACGTCGCCACCCTTTTCCCGCAGGAAGGACAGCCGGGCATTGATGCTGGTCCGCGCCTCGGGGTAAAGCTCGGCAAAGGACAGATCCTCAAGCTCATCCTTCATGCGGTGCATGCCGATGCGCTCGGCCAGGGGCGCGTAGATCTCCATCGTCTCGCGCGCGATGCGCCGCCGCTTGTCCTCGTTCTGGATGTAATGCAGCGTCTGCATGTTGTGGAGGCGGTCGGCGAGCTTCACCAGGAGAACCCGGATATCCTGCGACATCGCCAGGACGAGCTTGCGGAAATTCTCGGCCTGCTTGGTCTGGTCGGATTGCAGCTCGATCCGGGACAGCTTGGTGACGCCATCGACGAGCCGCGCGATATCGGGGCCGAAGGTCTTTTCGATGTCTTCGAGCGTTGCGACCGTATCCTCGACCGTGTCGTGGAGGAGCCCGGTCACGATCGAAGCCACGTCGAGCTTCATCTGCGCCAGCAGCCCCGCGACCTCGACCGGATGCGAGAAATAGGGATCGCCCGAGGCACGGGTCTGAGACCCGTGCACCTTCATCGAAAACACATAGGCGCGGTTAAGCGCGGCCTCGTCGGCGTTGGGGTCGTATGATTTGACGCGCTCGACGAGTTCGAATTGCCGCATCATGGCGGATACTCACTCCCGGCCCGGATATCCCTGGCGGTGCTTCCAGCGATATTCGGGGCGATCTTTTCAGCCGGGATCAGAGTTCATCGTCCACGGCGTCATCCGGCAGATCGGCGGCGCCTTCTTCGGCCCCTTCTTCTCCGGAAGCTTCCTCTTCGGCAAAGAGCCCGTCTTCCTGAAGCTCTTCGGCTTCGATGGCCTCGATCCCTTCCTCTTCGGCGCCGACGGCGACGCCGGAGGCTTCGGACGACCAGACGGCCTCGGCCTCGAACTCGCGGTCTTCCTCGGGCTCGTCGGTCTCGACCTGTTTCTGCAGGCCCTTGATCAGGGAGTTCTGCAAGCCTTCGAGCGACACCGTCTCATCGGCGATCTCGCGCAGCGCCACCACCGGATTCTTGTCGTTGTCACGTTCGACCGTGAGCGGCGCCCCCGCGGCAACGGCGCGTGCCCGCTGCCCCGCCAGCAGAACCAGTTCGAACCGGTTCGGGACCTTCAATACGCAATCTTCGACCGTTACGCGCGCCATCGCTATCCGTTTCTCTGCCGTATTAGAGGGGCCGGCAGTATAAGTGCGTCTGTGCCAGTTCGCAACACGGCTTTACCCGCCGCAGCAATTCTCATTTTGGCCCGTCATTTGGCGCTGGGCTGGATATCGGTGGTGCGTCCTTCGAGACGGCCCTAAAGGGGGCCTCCTCAGGATGAGGAACTTACTCTTAATGCCATCAAACATTTACCTCATCCTGAGGAGCGGCCCTCTTGGCCGCGTCTCGAAGGACGCGGGATGCCTTTGCAGCGAGGACGGGCGCCTGCGTCGGCCAAAATGCGATTGCCCTCACCCGCCGCCTCTGAACCCTGTCGCCACCACATACATCTCGGCGGATCCGGTGCGGCTGGCCGGCGGCTTCACGTGGCGGACTTCGGTGAAATCCTGTTTCAGCCGGCTCAGCAACTCGCGCTCCGAGCCGCCTTGGAACACCTTGGCGACGAAGGCGCCGCCGGGGGCCAGGATCTCGGCGGCGAAGTGGTAGGCGGTTTCGGCCAAGCCGATGATGCGCAGATGATCGGTGGCGTTATGCCCCGTGGTCGGCGCCGCCATATCGCTCAGGACCACGTCGGCCTGCTTCCGCCCGGCGGCATGGGCGGCAAGCTCGGCCATCAAGGCGGCGGGAGCGCCGGGATCGAGGAAATCCATCTGGAGGAAGACGGTTCCCGGCACCGGTTCCATGGCGAGGTAATCGAGGCCGACGACGAGGCCCCGGGGTTGCTTCACCCGGTCCGCCGCAACCTGCGTCCAGCCGCCCGGCGCCGCTCCCAGATCGATCACGATCCGGCCGGGCTGGAGAAAGTGGAAACGGTCGTCGAGCTGCAGCAGCTTGAACGCCGCCCGCGACCGGAAGCCCAGGCGCTGCGCCTCGGCGACATAGGGGTCGTTGAGCTGCCGCTCCAGCCAGAGCTTCGAGGAAAGGCTCATCTTCTTCGCCTTCCGCACCCGCACCGCCGCCTTGCGGGTGCCGCCGGCCTTGCCGAGCGTCGTCTTTCCCGCCGCCGTCTTTCCCGCCGCCGTCTTTCCCGCCGCCGTCTTGCCAAGCGTCGTCTTGGGGCCGGAGGGGCCTTTTCCGTCGCTGCCGGTCATGGCGTCTGCTCCAGGAGATTGCACAGGATACCCTCGCGGATGCCGCGATCGGCGACGCGCAGCCTTCCCACCGGCCAGACATCGCAGATCGCTTCCAGGATGGCGCAGCCGGCGGAAATCAGATCGGCCCGGTCGCGGCCGATGCAGGCATGGCGCATCCGCTCGTCCCAATCCATCCGGGACAGGCGGGCGGAAATCGACCGCACGGCCTCGAAGGACAGGTGGCAGCCATCGACCGCCTCGCGGCTATAGCGGGCAAGCCCCATATCGATGCCGGCAAGTGTCGTCACCGTTCCCGAGCAGCCGATCATCTGCACCTCTCCGGCGGCGATGCGCGCCATGGCGTCATGCCCGGCGGCGAATTCCGCCAGGATCGTCCGCGCCTCGCCGATCATGGCGGCGTATTGCGGGGCGGAGAGCAGACCGCTTCCATACCGCTCCGCCAGATTGACGACGCCGAGCGGCAGCGACACCACGCCCAGGATACCCGCATCCCGCCGCTCGCCGTTATTCTGAACCCGCAGCCAGGCAAGCTCGGTCGAGCCGCCGCCGATGTCGAAGACGACGGCATAGGGGCTTTCCGGCGCGAGGAGGGGCGAGCAGCCGGCGACCGCCAGACGCGCTTCCTCCTCGGTCGAGATGATCTCGATGTCGAGCCCGGTTTCGCCCCGCACCCGTTTCAGGAACTCGCCGCAATTCGAGGCTTGCCGGCAAGCCTCGGTGGCGACGTAGCGGCCACGGCGGACCTGCCGCTGTTCCAGTTTCGCGGCGCAGACGGAAAGCGCCTGCGTCGCCCGCCGCATCGCCGCTTCCCCGAGCCGTCCGGTTGCCGCCAGCCCCTCGCCCAGACGCACGGACCGCGAAAACGCATCGATCACGCGAAATCCCGGCGCTTCCGGGCGGGCGATCAGCAGCCGGCAATTATTGGTGCCGAGGTCGAGCGCCGCCAAAAGTTCCCCATGGCCGTCCAGTTTCCGCTCCAAGATTCCCCCGGGTAAAGTACCATTGGATCCCGACCAGCCCCGTGCCGGATTCGACCGCGATATGGAAGTCATGACGCTGACCGGGCCGGATATGGCTTCATATTTTCCCGCACTGCAAAAAAAGCATCTTACCCGCGCGGACGGCCACGGGGAAGCGGGACGAACTCACCGCATCAAAATCCTGCGTCTTCTTCGCACAAGGAGACTACCAAAGCCGAAAACGATGTGCTAAGGCTCTGCGCCCTGGCCCGGCCCGGTTTATCGGGGCCACCCATTGGGGGATCGTCTAACGGTAGGACAGCGGACTCTGACTCCGCCAGTCTAGGTTCGAATCCTAGTCCCCCAGCCAAGGTTTTTCAAAGACTTACGACGGGTTGGCGCTGAGCCGGAAAAGCTCGGGCACCCACCGGGCACCCACGCCAAGGGCGGCATTCTGGCCCAGGCGTGCGGGTTGGGGCGTGGGGCTCCATCATGAAAGCGCGATTTTCCAGAGCCAGGAAGATGCCTCGTTCCTACGCGCGTGTGCGTGCGCGATCACATGTTTCGGTCGAAACGGTCGAAACAGTCGAAACACAGTCCATAACCCTTGGAATTCTGCCGATCTGAGCCGGTCCGGCTGTTTCGCCTTGATGGATGGGAAGGCGAAACAGTCGAAACAGTCGGCTCGATGGCCCCTGATGGTCTTGCCGCGAAAGCGGAGAGGCGGTTGCGGTCGGAGCAATTTGGCAAACTGGGTTCGCCGGCTCTTTCGTCATGGCCTTTTCGTCTCATTGGGCCATGGTCTATTGGGATGTCTCATCGGTTGAAAAAATCCATCTCAATAGAATTGTTTTGCCTATTTTGGGACGATATGCGATAACGTCTTAGACATTTTGAGACAGTCGGAGGCGAAAATGCTGGTTGGTTACGCGCGGACATCCACCCTGGATCAGAAGGCCGGGATCGAGGCGCAAGAGCGCGATCTTGCCGCCCTCGGCTGTGAGCGGATTTTCCGGGAACAGGTTTCCTCGGTCGATGTCCGGGAGCGGGACCAGCTCGACGCGGCAATCGATTTCGCGCGGGCGGGCGACACGCTGGTCGTGACCAAGCTCGATCGTCTGGCGCGATCGGTGCGCCACCTGCATGAGCTGTTGGAGCGGCTACAGGCGAAGGGCGTCGAGCTGCGCATTCTTGACCTCGGCATCGATACCGGGACCGCGACGGGCAAGCTCATGCTGACCTTGCTGGGCGGCATCGCTCAGTTCGAACGGGAGATCATGCTGGAACGCCAGCGCGAGGGCATCGCCAAAGCCAAGGCGGCGGGGAAGTATCTCGGACGCAAGCCCACCGCCCAGGCGAAGGGAGACGAGGTGCGCGAGCTGCGCGCGGCAGGTCTCAGTGCGACCGCGATCGCCGAGCGGCTCGGGATCGGGCGGGCGAGCGTCTATCGGGTGCTCGACGGCAAGGGTGAGGACGCGGCGGCGGGCTGATCGTCGGGTGGCGAGGTTGACCGGCTGGGGCGGGGCGAGGTGGTAGGGGGTTTGAATCCTTGGCGCCTTGAGGGCCGCAACCGCTTTAGGCTCATGCGGGGATTTTTTTCTTTATGGCCGTAGGGTTTGAATTACGGGTTTGAATTCGGGAAATCAAAGTGAGCGATCGAATCACATCGAGGCGGCGCGGCCCCGGTGTCGGGCGCAAGAGAAAGCGAGGGCAGGAGGCGGGGGGGTGGGTATAAAGTCCAGCCTTTGCCGGTCCCGGACCGTGTTGGGGTAGAGTCTTTTCGCGCGCGTAATTCAGAAACATTTTTTGTTGGTGCGAAGCGGGGGCGTCTCGGCATATTGAGGTTTAATCTATGGTCTTCTGTTATCTATAGTTAGCTTTTCTATGTTATTTCTTATAATTGTGATGGCAATAGCTTTTAAGTCTTCAAGATATTGTGTCTCTTCCGGTGAGAGTATGCCCTTGCATCCGGATTTAAGGTGGGTGCCGCCCTGTGCAATAGTGAGCGCGCCAAAGAAGCCCCTTTTACTCAGATTCGGAATTGCACTCAGCGCCACTTTGAGCCATTTTTCCTTGCTGGCTAATTTAAAGGCGCGGAGGAATGGGAAGGCCGGGTCTTGAAGCCACGCCAAGCATATTTTCGCTGCTAGCGCACCACCGCGCTCCGAACCATTGGTCCTTGGGTGGAGGGGCGGCGCGGCTTCCTCCGCAGGTGCCGGCGCTGGGGTGTTGGGCTCCGGCGACGGCGCGGCGGCGGGCGGCGCTTCGGCACTCGACGGAGGGCTTGCCAGTTTGGGCGCTTTTCCTGCGGGCGCAACCGCCCCCAGCCTGCCCCCCTCCTCGGGGGATGGCGCCGCCGGGGTGGCAGCGGGGTTGGGTGGTTCCGCGCGAGGCCGACGGCGACCATGCCAGCATCTCGCTGGCGGGTTGTTCAGCGCATGGAGGGCCTTGACGTGAGCCTCTGGAAGACAGATTTGCCAACCGGTTATTCTATCGAAGCCGACTGCTCCGGTGGCGTCTGCTTTGAGGGGGTGGCTCTCTGCGATAAGGGCCGCGCGGGCGACGGCAAGCGGCCCGGCAAGGGATACGCGGGCGACGGCAAGCGGCTCGGCAAGGGATACGCGGGCGACGGCAAGCGGCTTGGCAAGGGGAGTGCCGTAAAATTCGACCGGAAGACCCTTGGGAAAATCGTTCATGCCGCCTCAGACGGACCTCAGAAGGAAAGTCGGCGCGGCGGGCCGAACTGAGGACTCGGCATGTTCGACGGCCAAATCTAGCCGCGCCAATATGGGGTATAGGCTTATCTGTCGGGGTGGGCAAGCCCGCGCGAACGCCGGTAGTTCAGTACCTCGATCCCCACCACGCGGTTGTTTGCGTCGAAGTCGAGAACGACGTCAGGGCCAACCTCCTCCGATTCCGCAACCGGCGAGTCGTCGAGGCGGATGTAGAGCGCATCGGCTTCCTGGTCGAAACGGACTTTCATGGCGTGGTTCCCTTCCTGCCGGTGGGAACAGCCTGTTTTTATTGGTGGGTATGCACCCACCAATAAGCGCCAGCCGCTCCGACTGCCAGTATGACCAGCGGAGCTATCAGCATGTAGAACTGCAACGCTGTCATGGCTTCAGTCTCCCGTCACTCGGCTGCGCTGGAATGCGAGGTGAAGGGGTTCTGTTCGGGATGGGCATCGAACCAGAGCGCATCGGCGCACAGGTCGATGTCATCCCCCCAGGCGAGTCCTCGCCCGTCGTTGATGATCCGCACCGAACAGAACAGCGCCGGATCGGCCAACGGCTTGAAGATACGACGGGTGCCGATTAGGGACGCCATCGCCTTGCTGGAGGATGAGCCGTCATCCCATGCCAGCGTCAAGGTCTTGGCGGCGGGATCAGCGGTCGTGGATCGAATGCGGTGGCCGGTCGCGGTCATGGTCATTCCTCGTTCAACTGGAGCCAGCGTAACGCAAGAGCCGGCTGATTGTCAGCCGCCCATTTCAGCGCTTTCCGCAACACCTGACGGGGAAGATTCCCCTCGGCCATGGTCAGGTCGGAGATTCGTATCAGCGCTTCGTATTCGGCGAAGAGGATATGGAAATGCGGCGGCGCGTGGTCATCCGCATACATGCAAATCTTGATGCCCTCGAACTCAACGATGGTGGGCATTATTCGCTCGCTATCGCCTTCCGGAGCCGCACGCCGGGGCCTTCGCCGTTCGAGGGGTTCAGTGCGTCCGGTGGTGATCCGAGGGCCGATCCAGGAAAAAGCTCAGCCCGCCGATGACCAGCAAGAGCAGCGGAATACCGACGACGACATAAAGTTCTAACGCGGTCATGGCTTCAGCCTCCCGAGGTGAGCGCGAGCAATCAAATGTAGGACAAGACCGGCCAGGAGCCAAGCGATACTGAGGGAAATTAGAATAACGATATCACGGGGTGGATTGGTTAGACCATACACCATTCCAGCTACGGGAGAAAGCCAGCCCGCCACGATACTGGCCACGGCCAGATTGTTCAGCCATGTGGCGGTGAGCTTGGTCCGCTCGTTCTCGATCAGGCTCATGGGCCTTCCTTCCGGAGCCGCACGCCGGGGCCTTCGCCGTTCGAGGGGATGAAGATCACACCGGCGGTTTCGAGGGCTCGCTGTATGGCATCAACGTTTTCCGCAGAACTCTTGCCTGGCCCCTTGTCACTTTCCATTCGCTTAATTGTCGGCAGTGAAAGGCCCGCAGCCTCGGCAAGCTGACTCTGGCTCCATTCAAGCAATCCCCGAGCGGCACGAAGTTGGCTTGCCGTTATCATCGTTTGATCCTTTTAGTATCTTATACGATCTAAATAGATTGACACATCGTCTCTCATGAGATACTTTATGTATCACAACAGAGACGTAAGGGCAACCGCCATGACCTTCGACCGCCGCGCCATCTTTCTCCGTGCCCATCAGCTCCGCACCTGGAACCGTGGCGGTTCCAGCAAGGACAAAGGCTTCGGCCACTGGCTGCGGCGGGCCTGGGCCGAGGCGAAGGCGGGCACGCTCCCGGATTTCTCCCCGGCTGGCCTCCGCGCCGAGGCGGTCGCCACGGCCTCGGTTGAAATCCGCCGGATCGAGGCGGGCGACCGCTTCAGCCGTGCCGATTACGCCCACCTCGCCGCCCTCCGCGCCGAGCTGGGCCAGCTTCAGGCCGCTGCCTGATCCTCATTCCTTCCCCTGCAAGCGCAAAGGAATCTGACGTGATGACATCCCCTATCGGTGCTCCCGCCGCGCTCCCCCTCCTGTCGGAGGTGCCGTTGCGGCCTCAAGGCTATGGCCGGAACCTTGAGGAATTTCTCCGGATCGGACTGATTCCTTCGGAGGATGCCGACTTACGGGCGAAGGCCGTGGCGTTCTTCGTCGATGATGAACGCGACGCCAACGCGGCGGGCGGGCTGCCCGGATTCGAAGCCCGTAGCCGGCTCATAGACCTCGCCAGCGTTCCGGCGCTGACACCCGGCGGCGTGGCCTGGAAGCTCGCTCAGGTGCTTTCCTACTTCGTAGACGAAGAACGGCGGGAGTGGTGGCACTACCTCTTGAACTCGGCCCTGGTCGATGCCGTCGATCTTGAGCGGGCGCGGATTGAGCGACGGGTTGACGGGGGCCGTCCGTGAGCCGCGTCAGCCGCCGCGCCATCCTTGCCGCCACGGCCTCGACGGTGGCGATGGCTGGCCTTTTGGCTCCCGTGGTCACCGTGCCCTCGGTTGATCGTCTGGTTGCGCTGGCGCGTCGCCGGAGCGCGCTGTTGCTCGCCTTCAAGGGCGTCGAGGACGATGCGGCGTTCAACCGGATCGGTCGCGCGGTTTGTGGGATCGAGCAAGAAATGATCGCTACGCCGGCCACGACGCCCGAGGGGTTCCGGGCGAAGCTGGCGGTTCTCCGGGAATATTACGGGGATGAACTCGGCCCCGGCCTCGATGGCGGCATGCAGGCGTCCGTCCTGGCCGATGCCGAGGCTATGGCCGATACCGGGGCGTGAGGATTGGAAATCGTTGCACTGGAAATCGTTGCACTGGAAATCGTCGCACCAAATCATGGCGGCTATTTTTGTGTGATCGAATGGCTGAATCCTCCTCGACACGACGCAAGCCCGCGCCGGTTGAATCGAGGAACCAATGGAAACCTTACTTACGCAGGAAGACGCGGCGCAGCGTCTTGGCATCTCTCCCCGCAGTCTCGAACGCCACCGGGTTGCCGGAACCGGCCCCCGGTTTTGCAAGCTTGGACGATTGGTCAAATATCGCAAATGCGATCTCGAAGCCTGGATCGAGGCGTCCGTCCGCAGCTCCACGAGCGAGGTGGCGTGATGGCCAAGATTTGCAATGATCCGGCGCATGTTGAAATGGTGCTCGCCATTGTGAAGCATGGCGAGGCCGTGGAGCGCGGCCTGTTGGCAATCGCCGAGGCCCTGCGGCACGGCCTGTTGGCAATCGCCAACGAGATTGGGAGCCATTTTTCATCCAACCACGAATCGGCGGGCCGGATAGCCGATAGTATCGACCGAGTAGGGGACATTCTCAACGGCGATGTCGATCCCGAAGAAGAAAAACTGAAACCAAAGAAAGCGTTGACGTTCGATCTTGGCGACGTTGCCCGTGAGATTGGGCATTGGGAGGACGTTACTGCGAAAGTCCGTGCCATTCATCATCTTGCGAAAGCCATTGAGAACGGAGCCGATAAGATCGCGGCGGCAATTCAGCTCAGTCATGCCGGCGGGATAAGTAAAAACGCCAACGAGGCGGGCGAATGACTGCGCCTGCCGCGCCCTTCGTACCAACGAAACCCCTCTTTGCCGCGCTTGCCGGCAAGGAGGGCGAGGTGCTCGACACCCTCGGCATCCCTTGGCGGGCCGGGAAGCCGCACATCAAGTGCCCCTATCCCGGCCACGATGATGGCAAGCCCTCTTGGCGATGGGATCAGGGCACGCAAAAGGCTTTCTGCACCTGCACGACCGGGGATTCGATCCTTGATATCGTGATGAAGCTTCGGGGTCTCGATTTCGAGGCCGCGAAGCTTCTCGCGGCGGAACTGACCGGCAGGAAAGACTTGATCCGCTCGCCGGGGCGGCGGCGCCCGAAATCGGATGCCGCTTCCCTGCTGGCGCCACCGGACGGCGAGCGCGACGACGGGCTTGTTGCCGCCTATCTCGCCCACCGCCTTGGGGTGCCGCCGGGAGCCGTGCCCCTTCCAGCAACGCCTGTGGCAGGCTGGGAGCGGCTCCCCTATTTCGATCCGCCACCCGGCGAGGGCGCACCGCCGGAACTGGTCGGGGAATTTCCCTGTGCCGTCTTCGGCATGGTCTCGCCGGCGGGCGAGACGCACGCCCACCGCATCTATCTCGGCCCGGAGGGGCGGGGAAAGGCTGCCCTCAGCATGCGGACGGATGGCTCGCCGCGCGATCCGAAGAAGTCGGCGAAGCGGGCACCGAAGGAGCATATTGCCGGGCGGTGCACGCTATGGGGATCGGTCGAGACGGCAACCCGCTGGATCATCACCGAGGGCATCGAGACGGCGGCGGCGCTGGCCTTGGCCCACCGCGCGGAAATCGACGCGGGCACTGCGGCGGTTGCCGCCGCGATCTCCGCGCCGGGGATGGAGCAATTCCAGCCCTGGCCTGGAACGGTCGAATTGCTCATTGCCGCCGATCGGGACGAAGGCGAAAAGCCCGGTGGGAAACCCGGCTCCCGGCGGGGCGAGCAAGCCGCCCGGAAGCTCGCCGGAAAGCTCGGCGAGGGGCTTCGTGTCTCGATCCTCCTGCCGGGCGTACCGGGCGAGGCCGTCGATTGGCTCGATATCCTCCGTCGTGACGGTGTGGAGTCCGTGCGGGATGCCTTCCGCGATCCACCGGCCTTCAAGCTGTCCCGCCCGCCACCGGAGGAGCCCGCCGAAGCTCCGGCAAGCCCCGGCAAGGCTGGGGGCGAACCGGATTCGCCAAAGCGTCCAAGCCGCTTCCGGCTCGGCCCGGATGGCGTGGAAAAGCGCGTTGAGCGGGAGGATCCACAAACCGGCGAGCGGCGATCGGAATGGCAATGGTTTTGCTCGCCTCTGTCCGTGCTTGCCGCAACGCGGGGTTCCGGCGGTGCCGAGTGGGGACGCCTCCTTGAGCTGACGGATCACGACGGCACCGTCAAAACCTGGGCGATGCCCATGGCGATGACGGCGGGGGACGGCACCGCCTATCGTGAACAGCTTGTATCCCTCGGTCTCCGGCTGGCTCCCGGTCAGTTTGCAAAGCAAGCCCTCGGCGAATATCTGTCGCTGGCGGAGCCCATGCGCAAGGTCCGCTGCGTTCCACGTGTTGGCTGGCATGGTGGCCGGTTCATCCTGCCGGATGCGCTTTATTCAGCGCCAGCCGAGGCCGCTGAGGAGGTTATCCTACAAACCGCCTCGCCGCTCGATCACGCCTATCGTGTGGCCGGTGATTTCGAGACCTGGCGGTCTGTCCTTGCCCGCCTGGCGGTCGGGAATTCCCGATTGCTGCTTGCGCTGTCGAGCGCTTTCGCGGCGCCGCTCCTGCATCTTCTCGAATGCGAGGGCGGGGGCTTTCACCTTCGCGGCGGCAGCTCGACCGGAAAAACCACGGCGCTTCTCGCTGCCGGCAGCATCTGGGGCGGCGGAGGAGTCCGCGGTTATGTCAAGAGCTGGCGTTCCACCGACAACGCCATGGAATCGGTTGCCGCCACCCATTGCGATACCCTGCTTGCCCTTGACGAGCTGGCGCAAATCGAGGCCGGCGCGGCGGGTGCCACCGCCTATATGCTGAGCCAGGGCGCCGGCAAGATGCGCGCGGGACGGCATGGCGAGGGCCGCGCCGTCACGGAATGGAGGGTGCTTTTTTTGAGCACGGGTGAAATCTCGCTGGCCGACAAGGTTGTCGAGGATAGCCGGGGCCGGCGGGCGATGGCCGGCCAGCAAGTGCGCGTGGTTGATCTCCCGGCGGACGCTGGGGCCGGGCTCGGGTTGTTCGAAGAGCTTCACGGCTTCGCCTCGGCTGACGCACTGGCGCGGCACCTGAAGGCTGCTGCTGCGGCACATTACGGGCATGCGGCACGGGAATTCCTGGCTGAGGTTGCCGCTGACATTCCCGGCGCGATCGAGGCGGTACGAGCGGCACAAGCCGCCTTCGTGCGGGTGCATTGCCCGCCTGGGGCTGACGGACAGGTGGTACGCGTCGCCCAGCGCTTCGGGCTGGTGGCGGGGGCGGGCGAACTGGCTGCGGCCCTCGGTATCGTGCCATGGCCGAGGGGGACAGCGACCGCTGGCGCTGCCCGCTGCTTTGCCGATTGGGTCACGTCGCGCGGCGGCTTGTCCTCCGCCGAGGAAATCGAGGCGGTTCGCGCGGTTCGCCTTTTCGTGTCGCTTCATGGCTCGACGCGATTCGAGCGGCTGTACGAGCCCAACGCGGAGGACGAGGTATCGCCGTCGGGTGAACGGGCAAATAGCCGCGTCGGCTACCGGCGGCAGGTCGATGGCGGAACCGAACTTTATGTTCTCCCCCCAGCCTGGAGGGAAGTATGCGGCGGCTATGATCCCGTAATGACGGCCCGTGCCCTTGCGGAACGCGGAATGCTCATTCGTTCGACCGATGGCGGATACTCACGCAGTATTCGTCTGCCTCTCTCGAAAAAAACGATTAAAGCCTACTGTCTGATGCCCGCCATCTTTGACGGTGGGGATCATGACTGACGGCGATGGGCTCGACGCCATCTATGCTCTTGCCCGTCGTTCGTCCCGGTGTTTCGGCTGTTTCGTCCCTGAAATTTTAGACGAAACACATGAAAGTCCTAAAAATATCAATGAATATCAATTAGTTACTGGATCTGTTTCGGCTGTTTCGGCTGTTTCGCCGCAAAACAACGATATTGTACGGGCAAAAGGGGAAACGGAGGGCGAGTGGAGTGGAAACGCGTCCTGTGCCGAGTTCGAGGAACGCGCCGCGATCCGGGAACACGAAGGTGGCATGTCGCGGGCCGAGGCCGAGCGTCTGGCCCATGCCGATCTTGCCGCAGAGGATGCGCGCCACCGGGCGGCTGTGATCCGTTTTCCTATTTCTTCCTGATCGGCACCACCTCGGCCCCGGCTTCCTTGCCCGACAGCCCCAGCGCATCGGCAACATGGGTTCCGATCAGTTCCGCCGTCGCTTTCACCGGATCAGCCGATAGGTGGCTATAGCGTTCTGTCGTCGTCGCCTGCCGGTGCCCCAACACCTTGCCGATCAGCAGCAAGGAGGCGCCCTTCGCGGCGGCGATCGAGGCGGCGCTATGGCGAAGGTCGTGAAGCCGCACGTCGGACAGTCCCGCCGCGTCCCTGATCCGAAACCAAACCTTATCGATGCCGCCAAGCCCCTTCCCCTCGCGCTCGCCGGGGAAGACGAGGGGGCTGCCACCGACTCGCGGCAGGGCGTTGAGCAAGAATGCGGCCGGCGCATTGAGGTGGATGGTCTTGGCGCCCGTCTTGCTGTCCGGCAGGAACAGGGCGCCGCGTTCAAAATCAGTCCAAGCCCATCGCAGTTCGAGGATTTCGGATCGCCTTGCGCCGGTCAGAAGCAGCAACCGGATAGCGGCGGCGGGGAAGGGGTTGCCTGTTGCCTCTTCCTCGGCATCCAGCGCCGCGCCCAGGCGGGCGATTTCCTCCGCCGTCAAAAAGCGTTCCATCTTGCGGACCTTCGGCTTTTCGATGCCGTGCGCTGGATTGTCCGGGCGGATGCCGCGCTTGATGGCAAAGCCGAAGAGCGTGCCCATCAGCGTTACGACCTGTCCCGCCACGCCCTTGCCGCCACGCGGCACGCTGCCGGGCTGGCGCGGCCCCTCGGCCAGCTTCACGTTGCGGCCCGCGATCACGTCGGCCATGAGCCGCTCAATATCGGCGCGGGTGATGTCCGCCACCTTGCGGGTTCCCAGCGCTGGGCGGATGTGGTGTTCGAAGCGGGCACGATCCGCGATCAGGGTGCGAGGCTTCTTATGGGCGCATCCCTCGGCAAGATAGAGATCGATCAGCTCGCCAATGGTCGCGGCCCGGCGATCGGCTCGCCGCTCCCCTGCCGGATCACCACCAAGCGCCACGATGCCCAGAAGCCGCTTGGCTTCGGCGCGGGCCGTGTCGGGCGTCCAGGGCGATCCGTGCTTGCCGATGGTGATCCGTTGCTTCTGGGCGCTACGTCCGCCACCGCTTGGCCGGTACTGAAGAATATAGGACTTTGCCCCGTTCGGAGTGACGCTGAGCCCGAACCCTTTCAGTTCGGTATCCCAGAGGTACGCGCGGGCGCCCTCGGCGGTCATCGCGTCAACCTGCGTCTTGGTCAATTTCGCCGTGGCCATGCCGCCTCCCGTGGGTGCCCGGGCACCCACCGGGCACCCACGGCAAAGCGTAACACCGTCGCTTTGCGGCATCCAGTGTCGTCTAGTCTATTGTTATGAATGAGATTTTTCAAAGACTTGTCGGGTATTGTCGGCTTATGTCACGTGGTATTGTAGAACTCTGACTCCGCCAGTCTAGGTTCGAATCCTAGTCCCCCAGCCAATCTTTCGCGAAATGCATGAAACTGTGGGATCGCCGTTCAGGCGGCGGTCCGGTTCCGCCACAGAGCCTCGCGCAGCTCCTTTGCCAGTTGTTCGATGGTAAAGGGCTTGGGCAGGAAATGGACATCGCCCTCGGGCAGGCCACCCTGCAGGCCGCCCTGCAAATTGGCGTTTTCGATATATCCGCTCGTGAACAGGATTTTCAGCCCCGGAACGAGCCGTAGCGCCTCCTCGGCAAGCTGGCAGCCGTTCTTGCCCGGCAGGCCGACATCGGTGAACAGCACCTTGATATCGGAGCGCTGTTCCAGAAGCCGGAGGGCTGAATTCGCGTCCGCCGTCTCCAAGACCCGATAGCCGAGAAAGGTCACGGCCTCCACCGTGTAACCACGGACTTCCTCGTCGTCCTCGACCACGAGCACGGTCTCGCCGGCTCCGGCATACATCTCCTCGCGGGGCGCTTGCGCCGGTGACGATTCCGGCGCGGGCGCCTTCTCTTCCCCGGTCCAGCGCGGGAGATAGATCTGGATCGTCGTGCCTTTCCCCTCTTCGCTCCGGAGCCTCACATAGCCGAGCGATTGGCGGACGAAGCCGTAGACCTGGCTCAGCCCAAGCCCGCTGCCCTGCCCTTCGGATTTGGTCGTGAAGAAAGGCTCGAAGACGCGGCGCATGATCTCCGGCGGCATGCCGGTGCCGTTATCGCCGACCGCCACCATGACATAGGGACCGGGCAGGGCTTCGACGGCGGCGGCCTCATCCTCGGCAAGCCAGGTATTCTTGGTTTCGACGGTCAGCGTGCCCGAAGCCGACATCGCATCGCGCGCATTGACGGCAAGGTTGAGCAGCGCGTTCTCAAGCTGATGGGCGTCGATGAAGGTCATCTGCAGTCCGCTCGCGAAACGCGTTTCGATGGCGATGCTCTCGCCGAGGGTCCGCCGGATCATCTCGTAGATGCCCGCGACCAGCTTATTGATGTCGGTGACCTTCGGCACCAGCGTCTGCTTGCGCGAGAAGGCGAGCAGCCGCTGGGTGAGGGCGGCACCCCCCTCCGCCGCGCTGATGATCGATGCCAGCATCCGGGCCGCCGCCGGATCCTTCCCGGTCTTGTCCTGGCGGTATTCAAGAAGCTCCGCGTTGCCCATGATGGTGGTCAGAAGGTTGTTGAAATCATGGGCGACGCCGCCGGTAAGCTGGCCGATCGCCTCCATTTTCTGGGCCTGCCGCAAGGCGCCCTCCGCGCGTTCCCGCTCCGCGATCTGATGGCGGAGATCTTCATTGACCTTGGCCAAGTCCCGGGCCTGTTCCTCCAGCGCCACATTTACCCTGGTGATCGCCGCATGCGACGAGCCGAGAACGGCGATCGCCATGGAGGCCATGATCACCAGCAGGGCGACGATCCCGTATCTTTCCAGCCTGCGGGAAAATGGCTGGGTGAGGGTCTGGATATAGACGGCACCCAGATAGGTCTCGTCCTGGGCCACCGGAACCGTCACGGTCAGCCGGTCGGAATTGAAGGAAGGGGTTTCGATTTGCGGCAGAATCGCCGGCGGATGCTCGGAAAAGCGCGGAGAAGCCGCGAAGAGTGCCCGGTTCGCATCATAGACGCCGGCAATTCGGATCTCGGGATCGGCGGCCAGGGCGCCGACATATTCCTGCGCGGCATTCCGGTCGTTGAACGCCAGGGCCGCGGTCAGCGTCGAAGCGAGAATGCGGGCCTGCACGCTGACCTCCTGGGCCTTCTGCGTGTGATAGGCGTTCTCGCTATAGGTGATGATCGCAATACCGGAAAACAGCAGCGCGACAACCATCATCAATGCGACAACCGGGGATTTACGCCATATCTTGGACATGTCTTGTTTCCCTTCCCGAAGGTCTTCCGCTATTCCCTCGGCCCAATCAATTCCGGCTGGATATCCCCCGATCTGGTCGCGGGGTCCGAACGCGGACCCCGCCCTGAGGATATCATTCTCCCTCCTTTACGATAGTCGCCAGTCTCATAAGCTGTGATTTGATGGTCAGATTGGCCCGCGCGGCTGCCATGGGGTTGATTTCGAAGCGCACATGGCCCTCTACGACGACAAAGCCGATGACGCCGCCCCGAGATGCGAAGCCCGGCGCATCGCTCACCGTCAGGATCGCCTTGCCGTCAAGAAGCCTGTTCCCGCTCCAAGCCTCGCCTGCGGCGACGAATACGATCTGGCAGGTGCCGGCCTGTTCCGCCGCCTTCAGGTGGCGCAGCTCGATCTTCCGCGATCCGACCGGCTTCCCGGCCACGGCATCGAGTGCGGCACCAAAGGGATCCGCACCCAGAATACACAGGAAGAAAGGCTGCTGTTCCGACACGAAAGCAGCTGCCGGCCATTCGACGAATTTGGTGAAATTATAGAGGAAGGCGGCTTTGACGGCATATTCCGAAGCGGCTTCCTCCGCTGCCTTCGCCTGCCCCGGAAACCCGATGGCCGAAAACCCGATGACGAGGGAGAGAAGAACGCCGCAGCAAAGGGAGATCGAAGGCCCCCCGGCAGGGCGCCTTCGATCTCCGTTCTTCTTCCTCGCCCCCGCCATCGCCGTCAGAACCGGATAACCGCTTTGCCGTAGAAACTCGGGCCGACTTTCGTCGGCACCCAAGGCAGTAAATCCGGCTGGAACTGAAGCCTTGAGCCATCGAACAAATTCTGTCCGACCACGGACAATTCGAGTCCCTCGATGCCGTTCCACGCCAGACGCGTGTCCACCGTTGTGTATTCGCCGACCGAGAAAGCCGAAAGATCGCTGACATGCTTGAGCGAAATGTCGAATTCGACATCGTGGCCGAGATCGGAGGAGGATTGCAGCACGAATTGATGATGGGGGCTCTGATTGGCGGTCGCGAGAATTACCGGAGGCGTGTTCTGGTCGGTAAGGTGAAGCATCATCCGGAGATAGGAATAGCTCGCGCGGAGCCGCCATGCCGGCATCGGCTTCCATTCCGAAGCGATCTCGGCGCCGAAACTATCGCCGGCATACCCATTATTGACGAGCATCGGCTGGACCAGATGCGGCGGCGGCAGAATCAGCGCCTGCGGTTCCTCGGACACGAGATCCTTGTTGAAATTGTAGAAGAATGCGCTGTCGAAGGACAGGTTTGCCGCCGGGCTGACCCGATATCCGGTCTCCAGGGCGATGACTTTTTCGGAGAGGACGCCCCGGTTGCCGACGATTTCTATGCCGGTCGGAAATGGCACGCCAGGCGGGTTGGGGGGCACGACGTTCAGCAGCCCCCGGGTGAATTCCTGGCCGACGGAGGGCGTGCGCACGGCACGCGACGCCGCGACCCAGATCGATTGCCGTGAATCCGGCGTCCATAGCAGGCGCAGGCTCGGCTGAACCTCGAACCCCGAAAAATCATTGTGCTCGAATTTTATGCCGCCGATGAGATGAAGCCGCTGCGGCACGAGGGTCCAATCATCCTGCACGAAAGCATTGGGGAGGCTCTGCGCCGAGACCGCGGGTACAAAGAAGAAATTCGGGGTTCCATAGAGCGAGGCGTGCGACCAGCGGTATCCCGCCCCCCAGATGACATCATGGTCTTGGGCGGGCGAGAAACGGTGCTGGAATTCAATGTCCGCGACATCGACCAGCGTCGCGACATCGGGCCGTTCGTAGCCCTCATGGGTGTAGTAGGTTTGCACCGACAGATTGGAATCGGCTGAAATTGTATGGGTCCAGCGCCCAAGAAGATTGGCGCCGAGATCGTTGTTCTCATTATTGACGACGGAGCTATAGGGGGCCGCATAGGTCGGAATGACCGAGGATTCCCCCCGCTTTTGGGCATTCACCCCGCCAAGCAGGGTGAAGGCATCGGCGGCGGAGCCCTTCCAATCGGTACGGAATCCGACCTCGCGGCTGAGGCTGTCGTCGCTGGCGCTGCCGCCCGCTTCGGCGGTACCGGGCGCTCTCCGGTTATATTGCGCATAGACACGGTAATGGCCATCCGCGCCGAAGCTTCCACCCTGGCGGACGGCGCCGAAGCCGGTCTTTTCCGTGCCGGCGCCGGCGACCAATAGAGTCCCCTGGGTCTCGGATGCCGGCTTGGTGATGATGTTGATGACGCCATCGACCGCGTTCGCGCCCCAGAGTGCAGCACCTGGGCCGCGGATCACCTCGATCCGGTCGACATCCTCGATCAGGGTGTCCTGCAGCGACCAGAAGACGCCCGAGAAAAGCGGGCTGTAGACGCTGCGCCCGTCGATCAGGACCAGAAGCTTGTCGGCAAAGGTGCTGTTGAAGCCCCGCGCGCTGATCGCCCAGCTATTCCGGTCGACCCGGGCCACGTCGAGCCCCGGCACGAAGCGGAGCGCTTCCGGGATCGAGGTGGCGCCGGAACGGCGGATGTCGTCACCGGTCACGACAAAGGCTGCGGCAGCTACGTCATTGAGAAATTGCGGCTTCTTCGCCGCCGAAGTGACCTCGACCTTGAGGTTCAACAGTTCTTCCAGGCCAAGCTGCGTGAGATCGGGGGGCTGTGCCTGGGCCGCTTTGGAAGCGGATACGCCAATCAGACAAACCGCAAGAGCCGCCGCCAGGGAAAGGGGGTATTTGCACTCACGCACTGTTACCCCCTATAGGTTTGTAGTTGGCGGACATAAAGCCAATTTAAGCGACACTTCTGCTAACATCTTTATCGCATGTGTGTGTTTTTTGCACATTATCATATGTGTACTCACAAGTAAACTTCCGTGCTTGTTGGTAGAAAATTGACGCCAGAACTTACAACTAATAACAAAATCAAATCACTTTGATAGTCTTCCTTCCGGACCCGCATTTTTCCGGTGCGCCGTCCATCACGGTCAGAACCTCAACACCGCTTTACCGTAGACGCTGGGGCCGATTTTCGTCGGCACCGAAGGCAGTAGATCCGGTTGGAATTGAAGCCTTGAGCCATCGAACAGATTCTGGCCCGCCAGGGATAATTCGAGCCCCTCGATGCCGCTCCAGGCCAGACGCAGGTCCACCGTCGTGTATTCGCCGATCGGGAAACCCGAAAGATCGCTGACATGCTTGAGCGAAATGTCGAATTCGAGATCGTGGCCGAGATCGGAAGAGGATTGCAGGACGAATTGATGATGCGGGCTCCGGCTGGATGCCGTCGCCGTCCCCGGATCCGGGTTCGGGGCCGTCGGGTGAAGCATCATGCGCAGAAAGCTGTAATTGCCCCTGAGCCGCCATCCGGGAATGGGCTGCCACTCCGAATTCAGCTCCATGCCGGCACTTTCACCGCTCATTCGATTTTCGATCGCCGCCGGGACCACGGCATGGGGCACCGGGCTGAGCGACAGCGTCTGCGTGCCGAGGTCGAAGGACCGAAGATCGCTGTGGAAATTGTAGAAAAAGGCGGTATCGAAGGACAGATTGCCGGTCGGGCGGATGCGGTAGCCCGCCTCCAGGGCGACGAGTTTCTCGGATCGAAGCGAATTCTCGTTCGGGATCGGAACGCTGATCGGCGGACTTCCGGGCCACACCATATTGTGCAGATATTCCTCGGCGACGGAGGGCGTGCGGACGGCCCGGGATGCCGCTACCCAAACCGATTGCCGCTGATCCGGTGTCCATGACAGGCGCAAATTCGGCTGGATCTCGAAGCCGGTGAAATCGTTGTGCTCGAATTTGGACCCGGCGATGAGATGCAGCCTTTGCGGGATCAGGGTCCAGTCGTCCTGGAAGAAGGCGTTGAACAGGCTTTGCCGGGAGGAAGCGGGCGCGAAGGAGAGGGAAGGGCTGCCGTCGAATTCCGAAGCGGTGCTCCGATAGCCCCCGCCCCAGAGGAAATCATGGTCTTCGGCGACAGGGAAGCGGTGCTGGATCTCGATATCGGCGATGTCGGCGGTGCTGCCGAGATCGGGGCGCTTATAGCCCTCATGCGTGTAATAGGCTTGCACCGACAAATCCGACGCCGCCGAAAACCGATGCGTCCAGCGCCCGAGAAGATTGGCGGCGAGATCGTTGTTTTCAGTATTGGCGACCGTCATGAAGGGCGGTGCAAAGGATGAGACGATCGAACTCTGCCCCCGCCTTTCCACATTCGCCCCGCCAAGCAGGGTGAAGGCGTCGGCGGCGGAACTCTTCCAATCCGTACGGAAGCCGGCCTGCCTCGAATCGTCATCGTCACCGCCGGCCAAACCCGCCGCCGTGGTGGTGCCAGCCCGGCTTTGATATTGCGTATAGAGACGGTAAGAGCCGGTCGTGCCGAAGCTTCCGCCATAGCGCGCGGCGCCGAAGCCGGGCTTTTCCGTGCCCGCGCCGGCAACCAGAAGCGTTCCCTGGGTCTCGGAGGCGGGCTTGGTGATGACGTTGATGACGCCATCGACCGCGTTCGCGCCCCAGAGTGCGGCACCTGGGCCGCGGATCACCTCGATCCGGTCGACGTCTTCGATCAGGGTGTCTTGCAGCGACCAGAGGATGGTCGAGAACAGCGGGCTATAGACGCTGCGCCCGTCGATCAGGACCAGGAGCTTGTTGGCAAAGGTGCTGTTGAACCCGCGCGCGCTGATCGCCCAGCTATTCTGATCGACCCGCGCCACGTCGAGGCCGGGCACGAAGCGGAGCGCTTCCGGGATCGAGGTGGCGCCGGAACGGCGGATGTCGTCACCGCTCAAGACATAGATCGCAGCCGCCACGTCATTGAGCAATTGCGGCTTCTTCGCCGCCGAGGTGACCGCGATCTTGAGGTTCATGAGTTCTTCGAGGTCAAGCTGCGTGAGATCGGATGGCTCGGCCCGAGCATCCTGGATACCCGCCCCGGTTATCAGCCAAACCGCAAGAGCCGCGGCCAGGGAAAGGGGGTATCTGCATTCACGCATTATTGTCCCCCCTGTAGGTCTATAGCCGGCGGATATAAAGCCAATTTAAGCAACACTAATGCTAACTTCTTTATCGCATGTTCATATTCTTTGGACATTATCATATGTATATCCGTGGGTGAACTTCAGGGCTTTTTGGTAGAATGCCGGCGCCCGCACTTACAATGAATAACAGAATTGCTTTGATCGTCGTCCTTTCGGGTGGCCCCTTCATCGCCGTCAGAACCGGATCACGGCCAAGGACAATTCGAGCCCCTCAATGCCGCTCCACGCCGGACGCACGTCGATTGTCATGTATTGGATGAAATGCAAACCCGCCACAATAGTGCTGCAGGGCGGCATATACCAATTCCCCGTTCAGTTCCCCGCGGAGCCGTAATTATTTTTAGCTAAGTGACGCCTGTGACCATTTTAGGATAAAAAGTTAAGAGCATTATTCTCGGCGCCAGTTTCCGCTCAACGCGGGTTGGCCGTCGCCGCGGACCGCAAAATAGCAAGCACAAAGGGATCCACCATGATCGTAAGACATGCCGCCAAGCGCTCGGGCCTCACCGCCGCGCTCTTGTTGACCACCGCGATCGTCGCCCCGGCTTTCGCGGCGACGACGCCGGCAGTGGCGCCTGTGGCCGTTCCGACCGTCGGCTTGACCCAGCAAGATGCGGTCGCGTTGCCGGGCGCGGACAGCACCAGTCTTTATGACTATCCGGGCGGATCCTACTACCCGCAGGGCGTGAATGGTGCCCAGGGCCATGGCGCCCAATCGATCAGCCTTTATCTCCGCTATTCCCAGGCGTTGAGTGCGTCGAGTGGGTTGAGCAGCAGCCTTATTCTGAGCGGCAATAATAGCTTGAGCGCCTACAGCGCCTATATCGGCGCCGCGCTTGCGCCGATGTCACCTCTCAGCTTGAGCTTGTCCCAGGCCGGCAGCCTGTCCCAAATCGATGGCGGTCCCGTCATTCTCACCGCTCCGGCGCTGATCGATCTCCCGACCAAGCAGACGGTAGGCATGTCCGTGCAGGCCCAGGCGGGCTTTGCCATCGGCTGCCAAAACGGCTTCGTCGGCGTGGCCGCGACTGGCGGTAACGGCGGCGGCGCTGGTGGCCCTCCTGGTGGCGCTGGCGGCAATGGCGGTGGCAATGGCGGCGGCGGTGGCGGCAGCGGCATCCAGCAGCTTTTCCTGATGCTCAACGCCGGCTACGGCCCGACGGCGGCGGCGGCCCTCTCCACGACGACCCCCTCCAACACAGCCATCAGAACCTCCGTCGCCCTGCCGGTGGCCTGCGGCGAGGCCCGGCCGGTACAGTTGGCCACCTACAACGCGAACCAGTCCCCCACGGCCGATTCCGTGGTGCTGGCGCCCAACCATGCGCTGTCGGGCACGTCCGCGCTGGTTTCCGGCAATTTCGGTCTCTTCGCGGCCAACAACCTCTCCTTCAACAGCACCGCCCCCCTGTCCTCCACGCTTCCCAACTACGCCTTCCTCAGCAGCGGGATTGGTGCCGCCAATACCGTCCATGGCGGCGCCATCGCCTTGACCGGTGTCGCGCCCCTGAGCGCCTATAGCGCCGGCGCCAATGGCAGCATCCCCGCCGGCACGCTCAACACCCCCGGCGAGATGCTGTTGAATCCGAAGGCTCCGGTGGAACAGCTGTCGTTCAGCCTGACGAACGCCCGCACCGCCACCGCCTGGGACAACAGTTCGGCTGGTTCGGCGAACAGCACCGCGATCTTCGACCACCTGTCCACCGCCTCCACGGGCCAGTTCTGGCTGAACGCCACGTCGACGGCCATCAGCGGGGTGACCTATGCCGACGTGTTCATCCCCACCCCCGGCTCCACCTTCGGTCAGCCGAAGCCGTTCACCCTCACCGGCGCCGGTTCCCTGAGCGCCTCGGTTGACCTTGCCGTGCCGTCGCTTTTGAACGTCAACCGCTATTTCACCGGCCCCGATGCGGGCGTGCTGGCGCTGACCTTCTCCGAGCCCCTGTCGCCCTTCTTCGGGTCCATGTCCAACGCGGCACTGGGGCTTGGCCAAGGCCTGAGCAGCGGCAACACCAGCCTGAACGGCAACGGCAACGTTTCGGTCGGCCTCTTGGCCAACAGCGCCGCCCTTGCGAGCACCATCAACGCGGCCCTGTCCAGCGGCAAGCTGATGGATCCGAGCACTATCCCTGGCGCGGTGATCCCGAATGTGGCGATCAAGACCGCTTCCGGCACCCTGTTCTCGGATGCCATCAACGGCGCCTTCACCATTGGGAATGGCGGCTGGGGCGTCCTGGGCAGCCAGGCCAGCAATGTGGCGAGTGCCGATAAGGGCACCAAGAACGCCCTCAAGGCGCTGCGTACCGACAATGTGGTGGTCTTCGATATCGGCATGGACGGCCAGCAAAACATCGGTCCGGCCAATAACGCCAATTATCTCAACGGCTATTCGCTGAGCAGCGTCGGCGGCGATCCGGCCTACAGCTTGCTTCTGACCGATCCCAGTACCAACCCGGTGCAGATTACGTCCGGGATGCAGCAGCTTCCCTATCTGCCGATGTTCAGCACCAATTCCATGTCGGCCCAGTTTCTGGGCGCCATGCCGGTCACGAACAGCCAGGGCCTGATCAGCGACATCTACCTCACGGCCAATAAGGTGTTGTCGTCGAGCGTAGCCGGCAGCGATCCGACCGGCGTCCAGCTCGCCAGCGACTTCACGATCACTGTCAACACCAGCAACGGCAGTCCAAGCATCGTCCCGGCCACGGCGAAGATCCTGGCGAACGGCAAGACGGTCGATTTGCAACTGCCGACGCCGTTGCCCACAAACATCATCAACGGCGATTATGCCGGGTCCGTGACCTATTCCGACACCGGGTCCAATGCGGGGAACGTGTTCCTGTACGACCCCTCGGCCACGGCCGGCGCTGGTCCCGTGCGCTTGAGTGCGGTCGATCCCAACTATTGCAATGGAGCTTCCGCCAGCTACAGCACCATGATGAACTGCGGGATGAACCGTCTCCCCGACGGCGACACCGTGAGCCTCTCTCACCCCGGCAATGCCACCGGCTCGGCCAACGGGCTGTTCACCCAGGAAATCCTCGGGCAGGTGCAGAAAAGGATGGGCGCCAACAGCGCCAGTCCGGGCACCATCGTCGGCGTGCCGGGGGTGAGCGTCCGTGCCGATCTCGTCTATATCGACAAGGGCCGCACCCTCACCGGCGCCGCCACCGCCACCGTGCCGGTGATCAACGACGCCATCAAGACCACCGCCAACAGCATCTCCCTCAACATCTCGCCGCTTTGCACCAATTTCAACGGCAACAATAACAGCAGCAGCAACAGCGCCAGTGCCTGGGGCACCGGCCAAGCCCACTACAACAACGACAGCTCCCAACCGAATGGCATTCAGGGCTGCGGCGGCTTGCTGGCGGCGCTGGACGCCGAAGCGGCGGCGGGCGTAAGCAGCGTCCCGGCCTATCTCTATGTCGGCACCATAGGCTCGGGCTGGAATGCCAATGCCGTCAATTCCTATCTCTCCACCATTCCGAATGAAACCTCCTGTCCTGGCAATACCAGGAATACGGCGGATTACTGCCAAGCCAATGAAATGACCGTCTATCCGGTGGCCATCGCGACCACCGCGTCGGTCAGCAGCGGCGGCAATGGCGGGCCGGGTTCGCTCGGCGGCTTCGCGATCAGCGGCACCGGCGGCTCCACCGCCGGCGGCGCCAGCGCCAATAGCGCCGGGATCAGCGGCTCGATCTTCCTGCAGAACACCCAGCCCTATCTGAACGACATCATGTCGACCCAAGCCGTCACCGACACCAACGGCAACTACCGGCTGAATGTCGGCACCAGCACCATGCCGCCGGCTCCGGCCAATGTGCTGATCTCGGTCATGGACAACGGCTTCAGCAATAACGGCAACTCCAACGGCTACCAGTTGGCGACCTATCTCGACCCGTCGCTCAACAACTATCTGCCGTTCAAGCCGGATATCGGGACGACCAAGGGCCTGACCCTGACCCCGACCACGACTCTCAGCGGCAATGGCGGCAACGGCACCACCGTGCAGAACATCCGCCTCGACCTCCTCGGTCAGGTCAATCTGCCGCATGGGAGCGGCGGCGGTAATGGCAGCAACTACAATGGCGCCAGCACCTACTGGCAGCTTGTCGGCCTGCCGGGCAATATCGCCCGCGCGGCCTCGACCACCACCTTCCAGGTGCCGCTGCTGTTCACCTCCGTCGATCCGATGAGCGGCACCCCCGGAAGCCTCTGGTACAATAATAGCTTTGACGTCGGGAACGGCGACTTCGCCTATAATGCCGCCCCCGATAACGAGGCATTCGCCCTGGTAGGCGGCAGCGCTTTCGTCGATTTCTCCCTCGATGGCGGTCTGACCACGGTGCCGACGATCGGCGCGAACTGGAAGTCGGGCCTCGCCATCGCCTTTAACAATTCGGGCAATTCCGGCAAGGGCGGTCCTTCGCCCAGTTCCCCGAACAACGGTGCGGCCCCCGGCTTGGGTAACGGCCAGAACGTTCCCGGCCCGACGCTCTACTACCCGCTGACCGATCTCAACGGCACCACCACGGTGGCGCCGAATGTCGCTCAGCCGCTTGCGCTGGCGGCTGGGTGGAGCTTGGTTACCTATCAGGGCACGCTGCCCGGCAATCCCGCGACCTTCGGAACCGGGACGAACAGCACCACGATCGGCCCCAATTTCGGCCAGACCATTCCGGGTACGGGCACGACCCCGGCATCGATGATCATCGCCGCCGACGATTTCAGCCCGGCCCAGACATGGCTGAAGAACAACACGGTGTCGGACATTAACGGCACCTCGCCCACCGTGGCCAACAGCCTCACGGTCCTCAACCCCGGTCAGGCCTACTTCATTTACCTGCCCTCCGCGACGACGACCAACTTCACCTTCCAGTAAAGCCCGTCCCGCAGCCAATACGACCCAGCCAAAACGACCTGGAGGGGGAGCGCCAAGCTCCCCCTCTTTTTTTTGGGGTGGTCCGGGAAAAAAAGCCCCCTCTTCCTCGGGGGGGAGCGATATGGCATAAGATAATGGTTCCGGGCGAAGGATCGGGAACCGTGAGGACGATTGGGGCGGGTGGCTTCACTCTTATCGAGCTATTGGTGGTGCTGACCGTGATCGCACTCGGAACCGCCGTGGTCCTGCCCCGGCTCATCATCCGCCCGAAGGGACCGAAACCCGAAGTGGTGACCTTCCTGGAACGCCAGCGCGCCCGCGCCATCACGCAGGGCCGGACCGTGCAGGTCTGGGGCGGCGCCCAGGGCTTCGATGCCGATGACGAAATCGCCGATGCCGCCCCGAATGTTTCCAGGCAGGCGGACCGCCATTTCGACTTGCCCAGGGACACCCGCCTGATCGCGCTCAAGCCGCCGCCGCCGGCTTATGCGGACCGGGCGCTGATCGCCGTGTTCTATCCCGACGGCACCAGCATCGCCGGGGCTTTCGATCTGGTGGAAAAAACCGCTCCCGGCCTGACCGAACCCCGGCTCCACATCGACATCACCCCCATGCAAGGCGAGATCATCCATGCCCAACGATAGCCTCACTCTTCCGGTCGCAAGCGCGGCACAAGACCGTCCGGACCAAACCCAGGCCCGGCGCCGGCGCGGCGAGGCCGGCTTTACCCTGATCGAGCTGGTGATCGTCATGGCCATCATCGCCCTGCTGGCGGCACTGGTCGGGCCGCAGCTTTTCGGCAAGCTGGAGGATTCGAAGGTCAAATCGACCAAGGCGCAAATCGAATTGCTGGCGACCGCGCTGGACAGCTTCCGTCTCGATGTCGGCCGCTATCCGGCCCAGGACGAAAGCCTCAAGGTTCTGGTGGAGAAGCCGGCCACCCTCTCCGTGTGGAACGGCCCCTATCTGAAAAAGCGCGATCTGCCGAAGGACGCCTGGGGCCACGACTTCATCTATGCCGTTCCGCCGACCAAGGGCGGGCAGGATTACGACCTCTACTCGCTCGGCGCCAGCGGGAAGGCGGACGATCCGAATGGCATCATCATCAATCGTTAGCGCCTTCCGGGATCTGCGGCCGACGGCAAAACCGGCGAAGCCCGCCGCCGGCCCGCTTGCCCTGCATCTCATTGAAGCGGGGCTGGTGAGCCCGGAGATCTGCGCCCATGCGGCCGAGTTGGCGGGAAGCGCCGGGCGCAGCCTCGGGCAGGCGCTGATCGATATGGGGGTGCTCTCCGACGAGCAGTTGTTCGGGGCCTATTCCCATGTCAGCGGCCTGCCGCTTTGGGACGGGCGCGGCGAGATCGCCGAAGACGGCGTCTTCCCGCCGGATTTCCTCCTGGCCAACCGCATCCTGCCGGTGAGCGGCCCCGCCGGCACGATCTATGTCGTCGGCAACCCCGAGGATGACGGGTTGATCGACATGATCCGCCGCCTCGCCACCGGCGCCGCCATCGCCCTCCATCCGGAAAGCGAGATCCTCTTCCGCCTGGAAAGCCATTTCCAGATCGAGCGCGAGGCGGAGCTTGAAGACGAAATGCAAGGGGCCTCGTCGGTCGAGCATCTGAAGGATCTGGCGCTGGAGGCGCCGATCATCCGCGCGGTCAACGACATGATCGGCAGCGGCGTCAAGATGGGCGCCTCCGACATCCATCTCGAACCCTTCCGCAGCCGCATCGATCTTCGCTACCGGGTCGATGGCGTGCTGCACAACCGCCCGGCGCCGCTGCTCGACGACTATCCGGCGGTGGTCTCGCGCATCAAGATCCTGGCGCAGCTCGATATCGCCGAACGCCGCATCCCGCAGGACGGGCGCATCAAGCTGCGCACCGGCGGCAAGGATGTCGATATCCGCGTCAGCACCATCCCGACCGCCTTCGGCGAGGATGTGGCGCTGCGCCTCCTCGACCAGAAGAAGCAGGTGCTGGATCTGGGCGCGCTGGGCTTCTCCGGCCATTTCGTCGAGCGCTTCCGCGCCTGCCTCAAGCATAGCCACGGGCTGATCCTGGTCACGGGGCCGACCGGCTCGGGCAAATCGACCTGCCTCTATGCGGGGCTGCGGGACATCATCGACGGGCGCACCAAGATCATCACCGTCGAAGACCCGGTCGAATACGAAATCCCAGGATTGAGCCAGATCCAGGTCAATCACGAGATCGGCATGGGTTTCGCCAGCGCCTTGCGCTCGATCCTGCGCCATGACCCGGACGTTATCTTCATCGGCGAAATCCGCGACCAGGAAACCGCCGAGATCGCCGTGCAATCGGCGCTGACCGGCCATCTGGTGCTCTCCACCATCCACACCAACAGCGCCATCGGCGCCGTCGACCGGCTGATGAATATGGGGGTGGCCGATTATCTCATCGCCAGCAGCGTGCTGGCCATGACCGGGCAGCGGCTGGTCCGCAAACTCTGCCCGCATTGCCGCCGCCCCGCCAGGATCGACGAGACCCTGGCGCAGCGCTTTGGCCTGCCTGCGGATGCCACCGTGCATGAGGCCGTGGGCTGCCACGAATGCGGCAATATCGGCTATCGCGGGCGCATGCCCATCAACGAGATCGTGGTGGTGGATGCGAGGCTGCGCAATCTCATCCTCACCGACCGCTCCCCCGAGCGGATGATGGAAGCCTCCCGCGCCGCCGGGTTTCTCACCATGATCGATGACGGCATGGAGCGGGTGCAGGCCGGGCTGACCACCATCGAAGAAGTGCTGCGGCTGGCGCGTTAGGTGAAATCATAAATGCCGAATTATGCCTATACCGCCCTGTCCCGCGACGGCAAGAAAGTGTCGTCGCGGGAATTCGCCTCGGACCGCAAGACCTTGGAAGGCAGCCTCAAGCGCCGCCATCTGGTGCTTCAGGATTGCCGCGAGCTGCGGACGCGGAGCATCGGGCTCAAGGCGACCGTCGCCGTCATCTCGCAACTGGCGCAGCTCGTGGGCAGCGGCATCGTCATCGAGCGGGCGCTCCAGGTCATCGGCGAGGATGCCGAGAACAAACAGGTGGCCTATCTGGCCGACCGCCTGCGCCAGGGGGTCAAGCGCGGGCAGCCGGTTTCTCAGGCGCTTCAGGAAATCGGCCGGTTCGACCCATTGCTGGTGCCGTTGCTGCGCGCCGGCGAGGCCAGCGGACGCATGGCCGAAATCCTCGGCACCCTCGAAGGCCATTATGAGCAGCGGCAGAAAATGCGCCGCACCATCATCGGCAGCCTCGCCTATCCCGCCGTGCTGATCGCCGCCAACATCCTGTCGCTGACGGGGCTCGGCCTTTATGTGATCCCGGTGTTCAAGGGGCTGTTCGAGGACCGGATGGACAGCCTCGCCGCGTCCACCCGCATCGTCTTCCGGCTGAGCGACCTCATGCTCGCCCATGGCTTGGCCCTCATTGCGGTGGTGGTGGCCGTGGTTACGGGCAGCGTCCTGGCGGTGAAGGCAAGCTCGAAGCTGCGCTATGCCCTCGATAGCCTGCTACTGCGGGTGCCGCTGCTCGGGGCTTTCCTCGGCAAAGTGGCGGCGGTCAATGTCATGTCGGTGCTGGGGTTGATGCTGAATAACGGCGTGCCCCTGGCCCAGGCCCTGGAACTGGCTTGCGAGGCCGTGTCCAATCAACCGATCCGCCGGGCACTGAGAGAAGCGCTGAAGGATCTGCGGCGAGGCCGGCGCTTCGGCGTGGTGATCCGCGCCGTGCCGGGTTTTCCGAAATCCGTCTACCGCTTCGTCGCGGTCGGCGAGGAGACCGGCAATCTCGGCGATATGTGTATCAAGGCGGCGAGGCTCCTCCAGGATGAATGCGATGCCGAGATGGGCGCCATGGTGATCATGCTGGAACCCGTTCTCATTCTGGTGATGGGCGGCATCGTCGCCTTCGTCGTCGTCTCTATGCTGTTGGCGGTCTATTCAATGAGCGATATCAAGTAGATATTCCGCCTGGATTACGGCCCCGATACCGGCGGCTTGATCCAGAGCGGCGACCGCGCCGCCGCCGACGGCAGAAGCCGGGCTTGCTGCTCAATTTCGTCGAACGCGGCGGTGATCGGCGGGGATGGCGCCAATCGGTCGGATTCCCGGCCCTCGGCCACGGAAATCAGGGCCGCTTCCCGGTTGCCATGGGCGAGGGCATAGCGTCCTTCCAGCACATGAACGGCGGCGACATGGCTGGTGCCGCGATGCAGATCCGCCATTACTTCCTCAAGCAAGGGATCGTCGGGCCGGTCGACGCCGAACAGGTACTGGGCCTGTGCCAGCAGGACGCCGGTATTGTACCGCCCACCCTCGCGGGCGATGGCGAAGATTTGATCGACCGTGGCCGGCGGCACCGAAGCCAAGCCGTGTGTCAGCAGCACCTGATTGAGGGCGATCGGGAGATAGACCCGGATCGAATGGTTCCACGGATCAAGCTGATAGGCTTGATAGCCGATGCTCAACGCCTGCACCTCGTCCATTCCCGGCAATTGGGCGACGGTGACCGTGGCGCTGGCTTGCTGTTGACGGAAACCGACGAAGCCAAGCCCGCCCGCCATGGCCAGCAGCGGCACCGTCATCGCCAAGGCGCCCCATAAGGGCAGCGGTAACCGCCAGCGGGGCAGCGAGGGCGGGCGTCCATGGGCGGCGAAGGCGATGGCGAGCACCGCCATGCACAGGCTGGCCGGGCGTTGCAGCGGGTATTCGAGCAATGATTCGGCCATGATCACCAGCAAAGCGACGGCGCCGGCGGTGGCGAAGGGATCGCGCCCGATACGCTCGCGGCAGGCGCGCCAGCAGAGCAGCGCCAGGGCGATCACCGGCAAGCTGCCGGCCAGGCCCAGCTCGGCCAGAAGCTGCAGGGGGTCGTTATGGGCGGCTTCGGCTTCGGTGTTGTACTGGTTGAAAACCGCGTTGTGATAGGAGAACAGCGCCTCATGAGCGTCGCGGTAAAGCGGGTGGAGCGACACGAAGGAAGCGATGCCGTGGCCGAACAGCGGCGCATCGGCGATCATGTACAGCGTGTCGGCCCAGACTTCGAGGCGCACCATCAGGCGGCGCTCCAGGTCGAGCGGTCCCCAGGCGACGGCGACCGCCACCATCGGCAGGATCAGCCACACCAGCAGAACCAGCCAGCCGAGGGCCGCCCGGCGGCGGAAGGCGGCGTAGATGGAGACGGCGGCGCCGAGGACGGCGACGGTGAATTCCTGGATGGCGCTGGGGCTGTAGATCTGCATGAAGCCGACAAGCACCGCCGCCATGACCACCCCCGACAGCTTCACCAGCTTAGAGGGGTGTTTCCACAACACCCAGCAGAAGGGCAGGGCCATGGCCAAAGCCTCGGCGAGGGCGCCGCTATTGCCGTAGCCGCCCCAATAACTCGGGTCGAAGTTGAAGTAGAACAGCAGGACGACGGCGATGCTCGCCATCATCGCTACCACCATCGCCGTCATCAGCCCCGGCGTGGCGTATTCCTTCAGATAGACGAGCAGAGCCAAGCAGGCGGAAGCGGTAATCAAGGCGACCAGCGCCTCGCCTTGATTGGGCGTCCAGGCCAGCGTCACGGCCATATAGAGCGACATCGCCGCCCAAGCCAGATCGATGGCGTCGAAACCGATTTCCCGGCGCAGGAGGAGGCGGCGGCACCAATCCACCAGGAAAGCCCCGATGCCGACGGCCATGCCGAACCATTTGGTGGAGGCGGGATGGCCGGCAACGACGGCGACGCAGAGGAACACCGCGACAAAATAGGGGAAGCCCGCGCCGAGGCCGCGGAAGCCCATCCCGGCAAAGCGGCGGAAACCGGAAAGAATTTTGCGCATGGTCTGCCTCATATCCGGCGTCGTGCTCTCGATTCTTGATTTTGTTGCATTTCCTACGCCCAACCGGAAGGCGATTTGATCGGAAAATGCTCTATGGCCGATGCATCAGGTCCAGCACCCGGAATTCCGCCGTCTTTACCGTGCCGTCGGCGAGCACGGGGAAGGAAAAGGCTTCATGCGGCGCCGAGACCGGCAGAGCCAGCAATTTGCCGGCGCCGCTTTTGGGATCGCGTGTAAAGAATTCGATGGCGGCGCGGTCGGCGGTAAAACGCAGAACGGTCAGCGCGACGGCGGGCGGGCTGCCGGTGTGGCCGAGCACCGAGGCATGCAGGCTGGCGATGTCGATGCGCTTGCCGTCCATCTCCATGCGGGCCACCCACACCACGCCGAGCTCCGGCGGTCCACCGGCGAGAAGTTCGTTCTGCTTGGCTTCGGCTTCTGCCGGGGCCAATTCCTGAACCGGGGGCTGGGCGAAGGCACTGCCGGCGAGGCCGGCAAACAACGGTGCGGCGAGGCCGGCAAACAGTATCGCGGAGAGCAAGAGGCGGATCATGGTTGCTTGGTTCCTTTCGTCTCGATGGGGGGGACGGAGCCGAGGCCGTAGGTTGCGGTGAAGCGGGTGAGCTTGCCCATCGGCTCGGTGGCGATTTCGGGCGGCGGATTGCCGTTGAGGCGCAGCCAGTTCTGATCATTGCCGAGGCTGCGCAGCACCAGGGCGTCCCGGCGCAATTCGATGCGGTCGATGGCGGTGCCGGGCGGGAGCCGCTGTAGAACCTTGTCGAGGAGTGCCAGCCCCTCGGGGCCCGGCCTGCGGCTGAAAACCGCCTGCCGCTTGAGGGCGGCGGTCATGCGGAGCACCGCCTGACGCTGCCGGGCGACGGGGGCCGCCTCGGCCTCCATGCGGGCCAGGGTGTCGCGCAGCGCCCGCTCATGGGCGGTGCCTTCGAGGCTCCAGGTCAGGATCGCGGCGAAGATCCCGCCAAATGCCAGCAGGGCAAGGCCGAAGGTCAGCAGCGGGGCAAGGCCGATCAGGCGGCAAGGTGCGGGCAACAGATCGGCGACGGCGCCACGGTTGAGCCTCGCCTCCAGGGCCAAGCCCAAGGCGGCGGCTTGGGGTTCGGCGATGATCACGGCAACGGCTTCCGGCCAGTCTTCGAGGATGCGGTCGAGTTCGGCGCGCGGCAGGGCGTGGTAGCGCGTCGTCCCGGCCTCCATTGAGGCGGCATAGGTGGCGGTGCCGGGCTCGAATGGAAAAAAATCGGCGGCGAGGACGGACAGTTCGTCCGCCGTCTTCGGCAAAATCCGGGTCTGGCGATGAAAGCCGATGGCAGGCGCCAGAGCGAGAATGAAGGGCTTGCCGTCCGGCACCGCTTCCGCCGTTTCCTCGACCGGAAGCAGTCTTCCGTCGGGACGGGGCCGCAGGCGGAAGGCGTGGGCTTGGCCCGCCGCGTCGAGGGCGATGATCCGCCGGGGCACCAGCTTCAAATTCAAGTTCACGCTCAGGCGCCACGCCATGGGCCTACCGCCCCGCCTTGAAATAGCCGGCGAAGGCATCGGTCAGGATGCGCGCGGCGTATTTGTCGGAATAGACGTAAGGGGTGACCAGGATCACAAGCTCGCTCGATCCGACGATGGCATCGTCCGAGTTGAACAGGTTGTCGAGCACGGGAAGCTCGCCGATAACCGGCACGGCCTTGTTGTTGAGCTGGTTCTGCCGCTTGATGATGCCGCCGATGAAGATGGTCTCGCCGGTGGAGGCGATGAATTCGGTGTCCACCTGCCGTTTGTCGAAGCTCGGCTGGCTGTTGATGTCGGGCCCCTGGCTGGAATCCTCGATCTTGAACTGCATGCTGATGGTGCCGTCATCGCCGATGGTCGGGGTGACGTCGAGCGTTATGCCGACTTCCTTGGTTTCGTATTCGTTGAGCAATTGGCTGGTGCCGCCCGAGGTTACCGGCGAATTGCCGGTGGTCTTGAGGATGCGGATTTCCTGCACGCTCTTGATGATCGCCTTCTGCTTGTTGCGCACGACCACCCGGGGCCGCGACAGCACCTGAAGCTTGGTCTTGGTCGAGAGCAGGTTGATCGTCGCCACCGCGTCGCTGTGCAAAGCGAGCGCGCCCAAGGTGGCGGTCTGGCTGCCGGCGGTGATGGGGTTGGTGAAGGTCGAGAAATCCAGGGCCTGGGAGCCGAGCCGGGCGCGCAGGAACCACTCGACGCCGTTGGCCAGCTCGTCGTTGAGCGAGACCTCGACCACCACGGTGTCGAGCAGCAGCGACGGCACCGAGAAGTCGATGCGGTCGATGACCTTCTTGATCTGATAGAATTCTTCAGGCGAGGCGGTGATCAGCAGGGAGTTGCTGGGCACATGGGCGACGATGGCGATCGGCGTCGTCGGGTCGCTGTCCTTGAACATGCCCTTGATGATCTGGTCCAGCGTCGCTCTGATCTCCTCGGCCTTCTGGTTGTGGGCGGTGTAGTAGAAGAGCTGGCGGTGGTCCTGGCCGGCGCGGTCCACCTCGGCGATATAGTCGAGCGCCAGCTTCTTCATCTCCTCGCTGCGGGTGAGGATCACCACCTTGGGCTGGCCGAGGACGGCTTCCGCCTCGATCGACTTCTTGGCATCGGTGAGCGCCGAGCCCAGCTTCTTGGGCAAATTGTCCAAAAGCGCCACCAGCGCCTGTGGAGTGATGTAGCGCGGCGTATAGATCAGCACGCGGCGGTTCTCCAGGGCCGGGACATCGATCCGCCCGAGGAAGCCGTCGATATTGCGGATCTCGTTGGTGCCGGCGGTGATGACCAGGATATTGCTGCTGTCGATCACCATCACCCGGTCCGGGGTGGCGGTGAAGGTGCGCAGCATCGGGATCAGCTCCTTGGCGTCCACATGCTCAAGCCGCCATACGCCGGTGGTCTGGCCGAAAGTGCCGTCCTCCAGGCTGCCGGCGCGCTGGGGAGCCCCGGCCACGAAATACACACCGTCGCGCAGCGACAGCGACACGCCGTGCACTTCGAGGAAAGTCTCGAACATGTGGAGAATTTCGGTGCTGGTGTAGTTGCCGGAGACGATCCAATTGACCTTCTGGTCCCTGAAATCGGGCAGCAGGCTGTAAGGCTTTTTCAGATATTGCTCGAACAGGGCATCGACGACGACTTTCAAGCTGGCGTCGACGAATTGCAGCTCGATCGGCTGGCGGGGCTCCTCGGCAACCGGGGTGGCGGCGCCTTTGCTTTTGCCCTTAAATCCGGGACGCCCCGGCTCTTCCGCGCGGCCAGGGAGACGGACTTCCTCCAGGGTGCCGCCGCCGGGGTGTTGCGGCACGTCCATCACCGGCACATTGGGGTCGCTGTAGCGGGTCAGCGCCTCATTGGCGGCCTGCAAGACCTTGGCATCGACCGCCGGCGGCTGGGAGTGCTGGACGAAATCGTGATTGTCCTCATGCGCGCTGAACGCCGCTCCGCTCGACAGCCGGTCGCATCCGCCCAGGAGAACGCAGAGGAGAGCGGCGAGGAGGAGGGGGGCGAGGCGGAAACCGGTTTGCTGGGTCATCGGTTCTGTCCAGGCTTTTTTGCCGGCGGCGGCTTCAGGAGTTCCTTGATCCGGTTCTGGCGTTCGGCGTCGAGGAGGATGGTCTGATCCCCGTCCGGCGAAGACAGGACATAGAAGCCGCCCCCGACTCCCTTAAGCTGCCCGTCCTGCCAGTTCTGGCCGGTCTTGACGAATTCCTTGTCGGTGAGCAGCCCGGCGACGCCCGGCAGGAGCATCACGCCCCGGGCCTGCGCGGCGACGGGCTGAATTTTGACCTGCGGCTTCTCGTCCTCGACCCGCCAGGGCTTGCCGTCGGGATCGAAGGGATTGCGCGGCGGAGAGGCGGGATCGGGATGCGCAATCTCCGGATGCTCCGCCGCTTCCGGGATAGGCGCGTCGGGGAGCGGCAGAAGCTCGATTTCGGTTTTGCGTTCCAGCCAGGACGACATCGGCACCGCCACCAGGACGATGAGCGTCAGCCCCAGGAGCCCGTAAAACCCGCGATTGACGAGGATGAGGAGGCCGGTCATTCCCCCGGTCATTCCACGCGTCATTCCACGGGCTCCACCGCCAGGACGGCCAGCTTGCCGGTGAAAGTTACCTTGCGCTCGTGGCGATCGGCGGTGACCACGAGGCTATCCCAGGCCAAGCCGGTTTCGGGCCGGCTGAACATGGCGGCGGCATCGAGCGCCTGAGCGTCGTTGCGGGCGGTGAAGGCGATGTCGGCCAGGAATTCGGAGAGGCCTTCGCCCACGGTCTGGCGGCTGCCGGCGGCGACGGTGAGGTTGAGCAGCGGCCCAAGCTCCTCCAGGCGGTGGCGGATCAGCCGCTCGATCCCGGCGGGGCTGGGCTTCTGGTCGGGGATATAGGGCTCGACCAGGGCAAAGCGCTGGACGAAGGTGCCGGCCACGTCGCCATAGAGCTCCGCCACCGCTTGCCGGGTGGCGACGAGACGCTCCAGCTTCTCGATCCGGGCCTGTGCCGCCTCCGCCGAATGCGGCGTCCCGCTACCCGGCATGCCGCCGAATTGCTGAATGGCGAAGAGGGCCAGCAGGATCAAGGCGATGATGCCCAGCGCCACGGTTCTCCGCGACCCCGCCTTTGCCTCCGGTTCTCCGAAATCGCCTCGATCATCCATGATGGCTAGAAAGCCGGATACATAATAAAAAATGCTTAATCAGAATTGATTATGCGGTTGTTTCCCCATCGCCAGAGGCGAAGCCGGAGATACGCTCGCCCGAGGCGAAGCCGGAAATACGCTCGCCAGCGGCGAGGGCGGCAATACGCTGCACCATGAGGGGCGGGAGCCGGCATTTGTCGGGACGATAGGCCACCGCCCGGCGAGGACCGATGAGGAGTTGCGGCAGGGCTTCGATCTGCCGCCGTAATGCCGCCGGGAGCGGGAAATCATGGCTGCGCACCACCAGTTCCCAGTTTTCCGGCTGCTCGCCGAGAATGGCCTGCAATTCGGCGGCGCTGGCGATCTCGACCGCTTCGCCACCGACCGACAGCAGCCATTCGGCCAAGCGGGCGCGCCGCGCCTCGTCGGAGAAGAGGAGCAATAGCGGGGCCGATTCCGGCGGCATTGCCTCGATGGTGCCGATCGGCAATTGGATGGTGGCGGTGGTGCCGAGCCCCGGCTGCGAGGCCAGGGACAGCCGTCCGCCATGCGCGTCGACGATCAGATAGCTGATCGCCAGCCCCAGCCCGCCCCGGCCCTCGCCCTTGGTCGAGAAGCCGGGGTCGAAGGCGCGGCCAAGCTGCTCGGCGGTCATGCCGATGCCGTCATCGGCGACCAGAACCTTGGCGCTGCCGGCGTCGCTGCCGATGGTGATGCGGATATGGCCGCCTGGAATCCGGGAGCCCGCTTCGGCTTGCTCGCTACAGGCGCGGATGGCGTTGCCGATCAAATTCATCAGCATGCGCACCATCTGTGTCCGGTCGGCGACGATGACGATGCCGGCGGCGCCCTCCACGGCGATGCCGACGCCATGGCTGGCCGCCACCGGGCGTTGCAAATTGAGCGCCTCGTCGACGAGGCCGAGGAGGTCGTGATTCTTCAGTTCGGACAGGGCGAAGGGCTGTTGCGAGCCAAGCTGCCTCAGCATCTCGCGGCCGCGCTGGGCGGCGTCGCGGATGGCCCGCAGGCTGGGATCGACGCCGCCGCGCATCTCGGCGGGAAGTTCGGCGCGGATGCGCGCCAGATTGCCCTCGATGGCCAGCATAAGGTTGGCGAAATCGTGATTGATGACTTGCGCGGTCATCTGGATGCCGCGCACGCGCTCGGCGATGGTGCGGGTGAAGGCGTTGCGCTCGCGCTCGCGCAATTCCGAGATCGTCTCGCTGGCCTTGAGGAAATCCTCGCGGATGGTGCGGATCTCGGCCTCGGCCTTCTGCCAGCCGGCCAGCAATCCGAACAGGCGGCGGGCCGGCTGCACCAGATGCGCCCGTTCGGCGAACCAGCCATAGAGGCCAAGGCAGGCGCAGGGCAGCACAGCCACCGCCGCCGTCTCGCCGAGCCCGGCGACGATGTTCCGCATCCCCATGGCGACGCCGTAGGCCAGCAGCGAATAGCCGGCCAGGAAGATCAGCAGCCCCACCGCCAGCCCCACCGCCATGGCCAAGCCGATCGGCGCCAGCCGCCGCGCCACTTCGTAGGACGACACCGAGAAAATGCCGCCGAGCACCATGCCGCCCACCACCGCCAGATGCGTCGACAGCGGCAGGACGAAGAAGCTGGCGATCGGCACATGCTCGGACAATTCGGCCAGGAACAGCACATGGAGGATGCTGACCAGGGCGCTGACGGCGAAGGTCAGCACATAGGCGCGGGCGGCGCGCACGCCGTCCATCGCATAGACCAAAGTAAGCCCGGCGAGGATGGCGGGCAGCGGCCCGAACAGCGCGGCATCGATCTGGAGAGGCCCCGCCGCCACCCACCAGCCGGTCTGTAAAAGCTGCCAGATGAGGAAGGACAGGATGGCGCAGCCCGCGAAGATCGGGGCCAGGGTCACGCGGCTGCGGGCCGCATGCAGCGCCACGATGGCGATCACGGTCGATAGATGGAGGATGATGAACAGAATGACCGGCATCAGACGATTTCGCTGCGCCGGTTCGAATTGCGCTTGCGCATGATCGAGCGAAGCTGAACCCGGACGGTATGGACCGAGCGGCCAAGTTCGGCGGCGATGGATTTGTCCGACAGGCCCTGACGCAAGAGGAGAAAGACGTCACGTTCGCGAGGCGACAGCATGGCAGTTCGCGGGAAGACCGAGCCGCAGGCCCGGAAGCTGCGGCTATCCTGCATCCAGATACCGGGCTCGTCTTGCGGCAAAGCGCCCATGGCAGCACCAAGAAGCGCATGTACCACGTCCTCGAACGGAATGTTCTTGGAAATGAAGGCGTGGGCGCCGCCATCGAGCACCATGGCGATCAGATCGGGATCGGTCGTCCCCGACAGGATCGCGACGCAAGGCGGCAGGCGCCCGGCAAGGCCGCCATCGGCCAGAAGCTCGTAGCCTGGGCGCCCGCACAAATCCAAATCGAGCACGCACATGTCCCAGCCGCCGGCCAGCAGGTGATGGCGCCCTTCATCCAGGGTGAACGCCACCGCCGTCTCATGGCCGAGCCGGCGCAACTGATCGGCGAGGCTGGCCGTCACCAGCGGATGGTCGTCGATGATGAGGATCTTCATGACGGGGCTACCGGCCCGGCTGGCGGCACCGGGCTGGATATCCATGGTGCGTCCTTCGAGACGCCGCCAAGAGGCGGCTCCTCAGGATGAGGCTTCGAGACGGCCCTCAAGGGGGCCTCCTCAGGATGAGGAACTTTATTAATGCCATCCCATATGCACCTCATCCTGAGGAGCGGCCCTCTTGGCCGCGTCTCGAAGGACGCTGGATGCCTTGCAGCGAGGCCCCTCGGCCAAAAAGAGAATTGCCGCTTCGGCGGGCTCCAGGTCATTCCAAATCCTCCAGGATCTTTTTGGCGCGGCGGTCATAGACCACCATGCGGCGGGCTCCCGGCCCCTCGCTTCCCGGTCCTTCTCCCTTCGGCCCCTCGACGATGACGATGACCGGCATCTCGGGGGGGATGTCGCCGGAGACGCTCGCGATATACTTCGCCGCATCGGTGGTGCCGATTTCATCGACCAGATTATGGGTCTCGTTGTTCCGGCTTTTCTTCTGGCGCAGTTCCTCGATCCGCTGTGCCGTGCGCTCCTCGATGTCGGCGAGTGCGGCGATGGCCTTGACGCCGAAGAACAGCGGGTTGACCTCGCGGGCCCCGCCATTGAGGACGAAGTGACGGCGCAGGATCGCAACCTCGCTTAGGCTGACGTCGAGCAGGAAAGGCAGTTCGCCCCAATCGCTGAAAGCGGCGGCGCGCGGCGGGTAGGGATGGGGCAGGCCGCGATAATGGCCATCGGCGGCGGAGGCCCGCCAATCCAGATTCTGATCGCCGCGCCATTGGCAGATGATGGCGGCCAGGATCTTGGCCCGCTCCGCCTCCATTCCGAGGAATTCCAGATACCGCCACAGCGGCTGCCAGGGGATGTGGCTGAGGCTTGGCCGCGCCGACACCGGCCAGACGGTCACGAGATAGCTCTGGCCGCCGAGGATCAGCGGCGTCGGTCTCTGAAGCGGCAGGAATTCGGCGGGGAGATTGAGATTGGTGGTGCCGCCATCTGGCAGGTTGGAAAGCATTTCGTTTCGGGTGGCGATGGCGGTGCCGATATCGGCGGCTCGCGGCAGCTTGCTGGAGAAGTGCAACTGGTCGAAAAGCTCCTGGAGGATTGCCAGCTCGGCGGCCCCGGCATTGGCCGCATGCATGGCCATCATGTACTGGATTTGATAATTGCCTTCCCAATGGCTATCGACGGTGAGCGCCGCCGGGCCGGTATTGGCCAGCACATAGGCCATAAGCGTGTCGATGGTCCGCTCTTCCAGCGGATTCTTGATCAGCCTTTCCGTGACCTTGGGCGCTTCCGTGCCGGTGCGGGAGAACATGGCCAGCATCACGGTGCAGCCGGCGACGATCCAGAGGACGAAAAGGAGAACGAACCCTTCCTGGTTTCGAAGACGTAGCGCTCCGGCCCCTGCGTGCGGGTCAGCTCCAGCCTGATCCGCTCGGGCATGGTGGAATAATCGGCGGAATCGCGGTCCCATGTCCTCAGCCCCGCATTCCAGTAGCGGAAATGCGGCAAGGACACATCGGAGAAGATGACGCACTCGAAGCCGGGCAGGCTGGAATCGCTGGTGATTTCGTCATAACTCAGGCCGCGCGCGGCATCGCCGGCCCACCACGCCGGCAGCATGGTCTCGCGATAGCGCAGATTGCGGGTGGCCGCATCGAACCACCAGGTGACCAGGGCCGGCGGTCCCAGTTCCCCGAACTGGGCGCTGCGCCGCGAGACGAAGCTGAAGCGGTCCGCTTCGGTGCGCACCAGGGCGAAGCGTTGCGACAGCGTGAAGTCGGCTTCGGCCAGTTGGCGCCTCAGGAACAGCTCGGTCGTCCAATCGCGCCCCGACGTGCTGGCGCGCATCGTCGCTTGCCCGACGGTGCGGAAGATGGACAGCCCGAGCAGCACCAAAGCGGTGGAGATGGTCAGCGCGACCAGCACTTCGAGAAGGGTGAAGCCGGATGCCGGCTTGGAAGCCGGCTTGGATAAGGGTTCCATGGCTCGAAGTTTCCTGGGTCATGGCGTGACCGATTGGGGCAGCAACAGCGTCAGACTATGGTTGCGCTTTCCGTCGAAGCTATAGACCTGCCAGGGGGCCGGGCCTTTCTCGATGGGCACGTCGACGCCGCGGGCGGGGAAGTTGCGGATGGTATAGGCGGCAAGGCCGTCCCCGTCGCCATCCTCGCCGGAGGCATAGACGGTGAAATGGTCCGGCTGCTTGTCCACCCGCGCCAGCGTCATGTCGATGGCGGGCAATGCCGCCGCCCGGCTGAGCAGAGCCGAGGCATCCTGGAAATGCTGCCGCGCCCGGGCCGCATAGTCGAGCTGGCCCCGCGTGCGCTGCAGAATGATGGAAGCGGCCACGCCCAGGATCATCATGGCGATGATCACCTCCAGCAGGCTGAAGCCGCGATCATTCTCCATGCTACTGGCCCCCCATGCTACTGGCCCGTCGGGGCGGTGACGCCCATGACCTGCTGGCGCTGCATCTGGCTGAGTGCCCGCAATGCGTCGAGCAGATCCTTGGTGTCGACCACGCCGTCGCCATTGACATCGGCGCTGGCCGGCGGCACCCGCTGGGTCAGGGCCTTGCGGATGAAATCGATATCCCCATGGTCGAACACGCCGTCGCCATTGGCATCGCATTTCGGCAAGGCGGTGGGGCAGACGGCAACGGGGGTGGTGGTGGCGGTAGTGGAGGTGCCCGTTGTGGAGGATGACGTGCCCGTGCTGGTTGGCGGCAAACTCGGCGGGACGGTATCCGGTGACGCGGCGAGAATCGCGGCGGAAGATTGAATGCTGGGGGCGAAAGGATTGTCCGATCCCCTATAGGTAATCAGCAAGGGATTGGCGGCATTGGCTCCGTCGTACAGCGTGTAGTACTTGCCGTTTACCAGCAGCCGTAAGCCGATCTTGTCCGAGAAAGTCAGGGGCTCCAGGATCGTGATCTGGTATTGGCTCGGATTGGTCAGATAGCCGCAGGCCCCATTGGGGTTGGCGGACGAACAATTCCCCGAAAGCGGCAAAAAAATGTTGGTGGCGGCATCGACCGCCAGGATTTGCTGTCCGGCCTGCAACGTGAAGGGCAACGAACCCGGCGGGGTCAGTCCTCCCGAAACGAACATCTGCGGATTCGTGGTGATCTGCGCCGCCGCCGGCTGCACCCACAGCCCCGCCAGGATCGCGGCGGTAATGAAGGCAGCCCCTCGCCCGCTTGCGGGAGAGGGAGGGGCCCAGCCCGCAGGGCTGGGAGGGTGAGGGCTGGTGCCGCTCCGATACCGCAAGCATTTTAACGCGCTGAAAAGTCCCCTCACCCTCCCGCAAGCGGGCCCCTCCCTCTCCCGCAAGCGGGCGAGGGGATTTGGCGGCACGGGCGACGCCTCCATCACTTTGTCCCGGCGTGGGACCGCTGCCACGCGGTCAGCGCGCGCATGGCATCGATCAAATCGCGGGTATTGACCACGCCATCGCCATTGACGTCGGCCCGCATGTCGGGCGGGCGTTGTTTCAGCGCCTGCTTGATGAATTCGATGTCGCGTTCGTCGAACACGCCGTCGCCATTGACATCGCAACGCGGCAGTTCCGCCGGGCAGACGGAATTTGGTTTGGCGATGGCCGTGGGAGCGGGGGCCTTGGTGGCCGTGGGTTTGGCGTCATGGGCGCCGTCGGACGTGCTCACCGTGAGGTTCTTGGCGATGATGGTGGGGAACAGCGAGCCGCGCGCCGAATAGGGCAGGCGGGCCGGCTTGCCGTTTTCGAACAGCGGATAGGATGTGCCGTTGATGACGATCTGCAAACCCATCTCGGTGCCGTTGAAGCTCGCCGGCTGGTTCATGGTGATCGAATAGGCCCCCGTGGGGTCGGCCACTTTTCCCGAGCCGATCACGGCGCCGGTCTTCGCGTGGACGGCGTTGACGATCTGGCCGGGCAGAACCTGCGGTCCCCCGGAACTTCCCGGAGCTGCTATCGCCATGATGCGGCCGGCGACGACCAGGGTGGAGGGCGTGTTCGGAATATTGGGCTGGGTATTCGCCTTGGCCGAAGCCTTGGACGGAGCGGCGGCGGGTTCGGCATGGCCGTCTTGGGCGGCCAGGACCGACAAGAATACCCCCGCCACCGTGACGGCGGGCCATCGGGTGAAATATCCGTTCAAAACCTTCATCGTGCCTTGCTCCAACTCGAAACGCTTGCTTCTTGGCGGGTTTGGTTTGACCGACCCTTGCCCCCATCGCCGCCGACGATAATCAGCCGGGCGAGGCGGAGCGGTCTGCCGGCGGCGGCGAGCTTTTGCAAAGCCGCCTGCTGTTGCCGCCACGCCCCGCCATTTCCGGGACGGATATCGGCCTCGGCGACGACGATGGCCCTCTCGCCGCCGCTCCACTCCGCGAGGACATGCCGGCGATAGGCGCCGCCGCGCAGCGGGTCCGCCGAGTGATAGCGGCCAAGGGCTTCCTCCCACGAACCCGTCATATTCTTGAGCTCGCGCAGAAAGCGTGCCGCATAGGCGACGCCATGGGCGGGGTCGAAGGCCTCATCGAGGGAGGCGAAGGCGTCGGGATGGAACATCAGATTGACCTGCATGCAGCCGGCATCGATGCTCCGCACCCCGCGCAGCCGCAGGCGCTGAACCTCGGCGATGGCCTCCGCCTTGGTGGCGAAAAAGCGGCCCTGGCCCTCGGCATTGATGGTCCAGGGCCAGCCTGCCCGCCCCGCATAGGGGCTGCCGCCCGTCTCGGCCAGCGAGATCGAGGCCAGGAGCCCCGGCGGAATGCCGCTTGCGGCCTCGGCGGCGTCGAAATGGGCGGCGCAGCCGGGCTCAAGAACGGCCTCGGCGGACGCCGAGACCGTCAAGACCGGCCAGACAACTAGCGCAAGCGCCAGAGCAATCCGCCAGCGGCGCCGGCGAGGGGTTACAGCCGTGGCACGCATTCGAACCGGAATTCCCGCAGCTTGCCGCCTGCGATTGTGGTCTGACTCCGCAGCACCGCAACGGCGCTGCCGCATTGCTCCTCGGCCCACAGGAAGGGGGCATCCGGTTGCGATCCATCGCCCGGCGCGGTCACGGCGAGGCGGTTGGCGCCAATGCCCGCCGGCCCGGTGTCCCAGCCGTCCCGGCTGTCGAGGAAATAGGCGTAGAGATTGCTGAATACCTGCCGCTTGCCTTGGCGGATCGTGACCGTGGCATCGAGTTCGGTATCGGCGGCCACCATGACGAAGCCGGGGGGAGTCTTGGGACCGGCGCTTACCCGATAGTCCAAGGGCCGGCCATCGGCGGCGGCGATGGTGACGGGTGCCGGAAGCCGGGTGAAGCTGCCTTCCTTGAGGGCGATGCCGTGGTTGCGGAAGCGCGTTGCGGCGAAGGTGATCTCGATCTCCACCTCGTTGCCGGCGTCTCCCGGAGCCGTGGGGCTCAGCATTACACGGCCCTGCGCCTCAAAACCGGCAACCAGCTTACCGTCAAGTTCTCCGATGAAGCTTGCCCCGCCGCCATTATGGCTCAAGCGCAGCGGCACCGCATGGTTGGGCGGCAGGACGGGGTCGAGGCGTGAGGCGAGATCGGCGGCGACCGCATCCCAGGGCGGCGCTGCCACCCCGGCAACCGGCAGCGGCACCCAGGCTTCGTCCGGCGGCGGTTCGGAATGCGCGCAGGCCGCCAGGGACAAGGCCAGGGACAAGGCCAAGCGGAATCGCCCTTTCCCTATCCTGGTCATAGCTGGCATCATCTTCAACACATCCCCGCGAAGCCATGCTTTCAGCCTTGCACGGGGGCATAAATAATCATTATTAGCTAATATAACGTTTAGCCCCGCAGCCCGGGGTTCCGGTTTACATCCAGTTGGACGGCCCTTGCAGGATGCTGTGGCTGCCGGGGCGGAGGAAATAGAGCACGGCCACCGCTAAACCGGTGAGCAGGCAGGCGATGATGAAAAGCTGGAGCGCGCGCCGGATATCGGCGGGGGTGGCTTTGGCCTTGCCGTCGCCGAGCCAGGGGCTCAGCACGGTCTCGCCATCGATGCGGCGGGGGCCGAGCAGGGCCAGAGACAGCGCCCCCGCCATCGCCGATTCGGGCCAGCCGGCATTGGGCGAGGCGTGCTTGGCCGCATCCCGCCGGGCGATGCGGAGGGCGCCGCCGGGGCTTCCCTTCGGCACGAAAGCAGCGGCGGCGGCGATCAGCAGCGCCGACAGCCGGGCGGGAACGAAGTTCAGCACATCGTCGAGCTTTGCCGCCGTGCGCCCGAAGGCGGCATGTTGCGGCGTCAGATGTCCGATCATGCTGTCGAGCGTATTGGCGGTCTTATAGGCGAAAATTCCGGGCAGGCCGAACAGCACGTACCAGAAGACCGGGGCCACCACCCCGTCGCTGAAATTCTCGGCCAGCGATTCGATGGCGGCTCTGGCGACGCCGTGGCTGTCGAGGCTTTTGGGATCACGGCCCACGATCAACCCCACCGCTTCCCGCCCGCCGGCAAGCCCCTTATGTTCAAGCCCGCCGGCCACGGCGGCGACGTGCTGAAACAGGCTGCGCTGGGCGAGCAGCACGGCGACGAAGAAAAGCTCGATCAGAAAACCCAGCGGCAAACTGCGCGACCAGCTATCGATGAAACGCCCGGCGAAGAGCGCCGCCCCGATCATCAGGATGGTGGTGACGGTGCCACGGGTGCGGCGCGCTTCCTCGCTCCGCGACGGGCGGTTCAGCCGGTGGTCGAGGAAGAGAATGGCGCGGCCTACGAGTACCACCGGATGCGGCACGCGCCGGAACAAGGCCGGCATCTCCCCGAAAAGCGCATCGATCAGCATCGCCCCTAGAAGCAGGAGCAGCGGATCGAGGCCCAAAGGCGGAGAAGGATGGTAGAAGAGCATGGCACGCGCAGGATGGATAAAGCATGATCGTCCCGTCAACCGAATAGATCAGAGACATGAGGAAGAGCGTATGACCAAGAGGGCGGTTATGGTCTGCGGGCATGGCAGCCGCGACAACGACGCTATCATCGAATTCGAGCAGGTCGCCCGGGGCATCCGGGCGCGGCTCCCGGATTGCGATGTCGAGACCGGCTATCTCGAATTCGCGAGGCCGATGATCCGCGACGGGCTGGAGGCGCTGCGCTCGCGCGGGGCCACCGAGATCCTGGCGGTTCCGGGCATGCTCTTCGCGGCGACGCATGTGAAGAATGATCTGCCCTGGGAAATCGACAGCTTCATGGCCGCCAATCCGGGCGTCACCGTGAAGTTCGGGCGCGATCTCGGGGTCGAGCCGAAGCTCCTCGAAGCCGCCTCCCACCGCATCGCCGAAGCGGAGATCGCGGCGGGGCCGGGGGTTCCGCGCGGGGAGACGCTGCTTGTGGTGGTCGGGCGGGGGACGAAAGACCCCGACGCCAATTCCAACATCGCCAAGCTCGCCCGCATGCTGTGGGAGGGGATGGGCTTCGGCTGGGCCGAAACCGCCTTCAGCGGCGTCGCTCATCCGCGCGTCGAGCCGGGGCTGGAACATGCGGCCCGGCTCGGCTTCAAGCGCATCGTGGTCTTCCCGTATTTCCTGTTCACCGGGGTGCTGGTGAAGCGCATCTATGCCGAGACCGACGCCGTGGCGGCGCGCCATCCCGGCATCGAATTCGTCAAGGCTTCCTATCTGAACGACCACCCGCTGGTGCTCGACACCTTCGCCGAGCGCGTCGCCGAGATCGCCGGCGGCGATCCCTCGATGAATTGCAGCCTCTGCAAATACCGCGAAAAGATCGTCGGCTATGGCGACGAACAGGGCGCGCCGCAGACCGGGCATCACCATCATGTCCGGGGCATCGGCACGGATCATGACCATGAGGATGAGCATGGGCACGATCATGGGGATGGTCACCACCACCATGATCATAGCCAAGAATGAGCTTCACCTATCTGCGCGATCCCGCCGCGATCTATCGGCAATCCTTCGCCGCGATCCGGGCTGAAACGGATTTGAGCCGCTTTCCGGCGGAGCTGCATCCGCTGGTGCTCCGGCTCGTCCACACGGCGGGCGATCCGTCGATCGCGCAAGATCTGGTCTGGTCCGAGGGGGCGGTCATGGCGGGGCGGACGGCGCTGGAGCGGGGTGCGCCGGTCCTGGTGGATGCGCGGATGGTCGAGGCCGGGATCATCCGGCGGTTCCTGCCCCAAGATAACGAAGTGCTTTGTGCCCTGAGCGAGACGGTCGAGCTGGCGCAAAGCCTCGGGACGACGCGTTCGGCGGCGGCGGTGGAATTGTGGCGGCCCCGTCTCGACGGTGCCGTCGTCGCCATCGGCAACGCGCCGACGGCGCTTTTCCATCTTCTGGAGATGATCGAGGCGGGGGCGCCGAAGCCGGCGGTGGTGCTGGGCTTCGCCGTGGGCTTCGTCGGTGCCGCCGAGGCCAAGGCGGCGCTGGCCGGCAACCGGCTCGGAATTCCCTTCGTGGCGCTGAGCGGCCGGCGCGGCGGCAGTGCGCTGGCGGTAGCGGCGGTCAATGCGCTGGCGGCGGGCGTGCCGGAGGAAAGCGCGTGAATTCATCCTTCGCTGCAAAGGCATCCGGCGTCCTTCGAGACGCGGCCAAGAGGGCCGCTCCTCAGGATGAGGTATATATTTGATGGCATCGAGAAAAATCCTCATCCTGAGGAGGCCCCCATCGAGGGGCCGTCTCGAAGGACGCACCGCGGATTTCCAGTGCGGCGCCAAATGACGGGCGATATGGAGAATTGCAGGAAGGCTTGGCTGACGGTGGTGGGGATCGGCGAGGATGGGCTTTCCCAGGAGGCAAGGCGGCTCGTCGAACAGGCTGAATTGCTGATCGGTGGGCGGCGGCATCTGGCGCTGGTGCCGGAGGGCGGGGAGAAGCGGCTCGAATGGGCCTCGCCGATCGCCCGGACCCTGCCGGAGATCGAGGCTTGGCGCGGGCGGCGCGTCGTCGTTCTGGCCAGCGGCGATCCCATGTGCTACGGCGTCGGTGCCATGCTCTCCCGACACTTCGATACCGCCGAGATGACGATTCTGCCATCGCCCGGCGCCTTCAGCCTTGCCGCCGCGCGGATGGTGTGGCCGCTCGAATCCTGCCGGGTTCTGACCCTGCATGGCAGGCCGCTCGCCAATCTCCGGCGGGAGCTGTTTCCAGGCGCAAGGCTGCTCATCCTTTCCGAAAACGGCCGCACCCCGGCGCAGGTAGCGGCCCTCCTGACGCAAGAGGGCTGGGGCGAAAGTGCTGTCACCGTCTTCGAGCATATGGGCGGCCCCAAGGAGCGGCGGCTTGAAGGCCAAGCCTCGCTATGGGTTGCGGATATTTGCGCCGATCTCAACACCATCGCCGTCGAATGCCGCGCCGGCCCGGCGGCGAACCCCCTTTCGGCGGTGCCAGGGCTTGCCGATGCGAGTTTCGACCATGACGGCCAACTCACCAAGCGCGAGATCCGCGCGGCGACGCTGGCGGCGCTGGCCCCGCTGCCGGGGCAGCTTCTCTGGGATGTCGGCGCCGGCTGCGGCTCGATCGCCATCGAATGGCTGCGCGCTGCCCCCTGGACCGAAGCGATTGCGATCGAGCGCGCGGCGGAGCGCTGCGCCCTGATCGCCCGCAATGCCGAGATGCTCGGCGTGCCCGCGCTTCGGATCGTTGAAGGCGAGGTTCCGGCGGCGCTCGATGGCCTGCCGGCACCGGATGCCCTCTTTCTCGGCGGTGGCGTCAGCGCGCCGGGGCTTCTCGACCACCTGTTCGAACTTCTGCCGCCGGGCGGGCGGCTCGTCGCCAATGCGGTGACGCTGGAGAGCGAGGCGGCGCTGTTCGACTGGCGGTCGAAGCGGGGCGGAGCGCTGACGCGGCTTGAGGTGGCGCGGGCGGAGGAAGTCGGACGCTACCTCGCTTGGAAGCCCCTCCGCCCGGTAACGCAGCTTCTGGCGGTGAAGCCAAGATGATGGATCTCGCAATGGCCTTCGGGCGCAAGCCGGGCACGTCCTGGCAGGGGCTGGTCTGGCGCTGGCTCGCGGATTGGGCGGTGCTGATTTCCGGGTGGCGGGCCTGGGCGCTGCTGCTGGTGCTTTGTGGTGCCTTGTACCTTCCGGGTTTGGCCAGCATGCCGGTGCTGGACCGCGACGAGGCGCGCTTCATGCAGGCGAGCCGGCAGATGCTGGAGACCAAGGATTTCGTCGTGATCCGCTTCCAGCAGGAACAGCGGAACAAGAAACCGGCGGGCATCTATTGGCTGCAAGCCGCATCGGTGTGGCTGTTCGGCGGGGAAGACGGGCAGACGGTGTGGCCCTATCGCCTGCCCTCCGCCCTGGGGGCGACATTGGCGGTGTTGCTAACCTTCGCCCTCGGCGTCCGGATCTTTCCGGGTGAGGGCGAGAGCGGGGAAGAAGAGGCCGAGGGGCGGCTGGGTGCCGCCCTGATCGGCGCGGTGCTGCTGGCAAGTTCGGTGCTGCTTGCCGCCGAGGCGCATCTGGCGAAGACCGATGCGGTGCAACTGGCGGCGATCGTGGCGGCGCAGGGGGCGCTGGGGCGGATCTATTGCCGGTCGCGCGCCGGTGAGACCTCCTCCCGGAGCCTCGCCGTGGTCTTCTGGCTGGCGCAGGCGGCGGGGATCCTGATCAAGGGGCCGGTGACGCCGTTTCTCAGCCTGCTCACGGTCATGACGCTCTGTTTCTCGGATCGCTCCTGGCGGTGGCTGTCCGGTTTGCATGCGGGCTGGGGCGTGCCGCTGATGCTGTTGCCGGTGCTGCCCTGGTTCATCGCCATTCAATACGCCACTTCGGGGGCCTTTGCCGGCGAGGCGGTGGGTCATGATCTGCTGGCCAAGCTCATGGGCGCGCAGGAGGCGCATGGAGCGCCGCCCGGTTATTATCTGGCGCTGCTGCCGGTCACCTTCTGGCCGAGTGCCTTGTTTCTGCTGATCGGTCTGGTCTGGGCGTGGCGGCGGCGGGGGGAGCCGGCGGAACGGTTCCTTCTGTGCTGGGCGGTGCCGGCCTGGCTTCTGTTCGAGATGGTGCCGACGAAGCTCCCGCATTACATCCTCCCGGCCTATCCGGCCCTGGCGCTTCTCGCCGGGCGGGGGCTGGTGGCGCTGGACGGTGCCTTCGGTAGGCAGGGGCGGTGGTGGCGGCTCGTGGTTTTCATCCCCTGGGCGCTGGTGGCGGCGGTGTTCGCGGTTGGCGCCCTGGTGCTGCCGGTGCTTTTTGGAGCGGGGCCGACGGTTCTCGCTTTGCTTCCGGGGGTGGCGATCCTGCTGCTCGGCAGGCGCTTGTGGCGGCAGGCCGGGAACGGCTTGGCACCGATGGCGGCGGCGATGACGACCGCCGTGGCGCTGGTCATAATTCCGGTCTTCTTTGCCGGTATCCTGCCGGGTCTCGACGGGTTCTGGCTGAGCCGGAGCGCCGCCGCCCTGGTCGCTGGTCAAACGGTTGCGGGGCCGGTCGATGTCGTCGGCTATAGCGAGCCTAGCCTCGTCTTCTATCTGGGCACCGGCACCAATCATGTCTCCGCCGGGGAGGCCGTGGCGGATCTGGGGCTTCGGGCGGGCGCCATGGCCCTGGTCGCCGATGACGAGCTTGCCGGTTTCACCCAGGCACTGGCGGCGCGGGGGCTGCCGGTTCGGAAGCTGGACGAGGTTCAGGGCATCAACTATTCGAGGGGAAGCCGCAAGGTGACGCTTAGTCTCTACAAGGCAGCCGAATGAAAAAGGCCGGCGAATGAAAAAAGGCAAGGTCTATGGCGTGGGCGTGGGGCCGGGGGATCCGGAGCTTCTGACCCTGAAGGCGCTGCGCCTCCTGCGCGCCGCCCCGGTGGTGGCCTATCCCGCCCCCGAAGGCGGGGAGAGTTTGGCGCGGCGGATCGTTGCCGGATTTCTCGATCCGGCACAGAAGGAAATCGCCATCGAGGTGCCGATGGTGCCGGACCGCGACGCCCCGCGCGCGGCCTACCGGCGGGCGCTGCCGGCGCTTGCGGCGGAGCTGGATGCCGGGCGCGATGTCGTCATCCTCTGCCTCGGCGATCCGTTCCTCTACGGCTCCTTCATGTATCTCTTCGCGTTGCTGGCAGAGGATTACCGGGTCGAGATCGTGCCCGGCATCTCGTCCTTGACCGCCTGCGCCGCCGTCAGCCGGATGCCGCTGGCGGGAAGCAACGACGTGCTGTCGATCCTGCCGGCGCCGATGGCCGAAGCCGAACTCGAAGCCTGCATCGCCGTCTGCGACGCCGCCGCCATCATCAAGCTGGGCCGGCATTTCGCCAAGGTCCGGGGGCTGCTGGACCGGCTCGGCCTGATCTCCCGCGCGCGCTATGTCGCCCGTGCCACGCTTCCGGGGGAGCAGGTGCTGCCCCTTTCCGAAATCGACGCCAATGCCGAGGTACCCTATTTCGCCATGATCCTTTTGCACAAACGCGGCGCCGCCTGGATGGATATCCGTGGTGCGTCCTTCGAGACGGCCCTCAAGGGGGCCTCCTCAGGATGAGGAACTTTCTAAATGCTATCAACGATCTACCTCATCCTGAGGAGCGGCCCCTTAGCCGCGTCTCGAAGGACGCTGGATGCCTTTGCCGCGAGGACGGGCGCAGGCCCCTCGGCCAAAATGAGTATTGCTGGTCATGACCGGACGCACTTTGCCGCAAGGTGCCGCGATCATCGTGCTCGGGCCGGGTGGAATGACCCTGGCCCAGCGCCTTCAGCCGCTTCTGCCCGGATCGGAGATCCATGCCCCGGCTGGAAGCGAATTACCGGCGGGGAGGTATTTCGGGCGGGCGGTGGATCATCTGGCCGGGCTCTTTATCGCCGGGACGCCGGTCGTCGGGCTCTGCGCCGCCGGGATATTGATCCGGGCAGTGGCGCCGCATCTGGCTGACAAACGCCTGGAGCCGCCGGTTGTCGCCGTGGCGGAAGATGGGTCGGTGGTGGTGCCGCTCCTGGGCGGGCATCGCGGCGCCAATGCGCTGGCCCGCGTGATCGCCGAGGCGGCGGGCGGGGTGGCGGCGGTGACCAATGCCGGCGATCTTCGCTTCGGTCTGGCGCTGGACGAGCCGCCCGCCGGCTGGCGTATCGCCGATGCGGAGCGGGTGAAGCCGGTGACCTCGGCGCTGCTGGCCGGGGAAAGCGTGCGGCTGCGGCTTGAGGCCGGCAATGCCGATTGGCTCGGAGCCCTCGCCTTCACCGAAACCGGACGGCTGGGGATCCGGATCACCGACCGCGAGCCAGCGGCGGGGGATGCGGATCTGGTCCTGCATCCGCCGGTGCTGGTTCTGGGCGTCGGCTGCGAGCGCGGCTGCGATCCGGCGGAACTGCGGGATCTGGCCTTGTCCGTGCTGGCGGAGGCGGGTTGTGCGCCGGCTGCGGTGGCGGCGGTGGTCTCGATCGATATCAAGGCGGATGAGGCGGCGGTGCATGATCTCGGGCGCCATCTGGGCGTGGCGGCACGCTTCTTCACCGCCGAGGAATTATTGACGCAGACGCCGCGCCTGACCGATCCCTCCGAGGCCGTGTTCCGCGAAACCGGCTGCTGGGGCGTCGCCGAGGGTGCGGCGCTGGCGGCAGCCGGCGACAAGGGTACGCTGCTGGTGCCGAAGCGGAAATCCAGGCGGGCGACCTGCGCGCTCAGCCGAGCGGCGGCTCCTCTGGATGCGGCGGCGATCGGGCGGGCGCAAGGGAGCCTCACCGTGATCGGCATCGGGCCGGGCGCCGCCTTCTGGCGGACGCCGGAAGCGAGTGCGGCGCTGGCCGAGGCCTCGGATATCGTCGGCTATTCGCTTTACCTCGATTTGCTGGGGCCGGCGCTGACCGGAAAGCGCATCCATGCGAGCCCGATCGGCGCCGAGGCCGAGCGTGCGCGCCAAGCCCTGGCCCTGGCGGCGGAAGGCCGGCAGGTGGCGCTGGTCTCCTCGGGCGATGCCGGCATCTATGGCTTGGCGACCCTGGTTTTCGAGCTGATCGACAGCAACGAGGATCCAGCATGGCGGCGGCTGGCGGTTTCGGTGGCGCCGGGCATTTCCGCCTTGCAGGCAGCGGCGGCGCGGGCTGGGGCACCGTTGGGGCATGATTTCTGCGCGGTGTCGCTCTCCGATCTCCTCACCCCCTGGCCGGTGATCCGCAAGCGGCTGGAGGCGGCTGCGGAGGGCGATTTCGTGCTCGCCCTCTACAATCCCCGCTCGCTCAAGCGGCGCAGCCAGCTCGACGAGGCCAAGGCGATCCTGCTGAGCCGCCGGCAGCCCGAAACCCCGGTCGTCATCGCCCGCAATCTAGGGCGCCCGGAGGAGGCGATCACCGTCACCACCCTGGGCGCCCTCGATCCCGAACAGGTCGATATGCTCACTTTGCTTTTGATCGGCAGCACGCGGACCAGAACAATCGCTGGCCAAATCCCGCGCGTCTATACGCCGCGCGGCTATCTCGATAAGCCGGAATCACCATGACCGTTCATTTCATCGGCGCGGGGCCTGGTGCCCCCGATCTCATCACCGTCCGTGGCCTGCGCCTGATCGAGCGCTGTCCGGTTTGTCTCTATGCGGGCTCGCTGGTGCCGATGGCGGTGGTCGAGGCGGCGCCGGCGGGAGCACGGATCGTCGATACCGCACCGTTATCGCTGGACCAGATCCTGGCGGAGATGCAGGCGGCGCATGAAGCCGGGCTCGATGTGGCGCGGGTGCATTCGGGCGATCCCTCGCTTTACGGAGCGACGGGGGAGCAGATGCGCCGGCTGGATACGCTCGGCATTCCCTATGACGTAACGCCGGGCGTTCCGGCCTTCGCGGCGGCGGCGGCGGCGATGAAGCGGGAGCTGACCTTGCCGGGGGTGAGCCAGACGGTGATCCTGACCCGGACGGCAACCCGTTCCTCGCCGATGCCGGAAGGCGAAGAACTCCGCCGTCTTGCAGCCAGCGGCGCCACGCTGGCGATCCATCTTTCGGTCACCAACCTCGCCCATGTGGTGCGGGATCTGGTGCCGCATTACGGCGAGGATTGCCCGGTTGCGGTCGCCTACCGCGTGAGCTGGCCGGATGAGGCGTTCCTGCGCGGGACGCTCGCCACCATCCGCGACGCCGTCAAGGCGGCGGGCTTTACCCGCACCGCGCTGATCCTGGTAGGCGCGGCGCTGGCGGCGGAAGGCTTCGACGAAAGCCGGCTTTATGCCGCCGACCACCACCACGTATTGCGCCCGCGTAGCAGCCCCTGAGGGCTCGGCCCCCTCAGCCCGCGCGGCGTAGCTGTTGTCCCTCGCGGAGGTTCGTGGCGCGGATGACGCTGGCGATGTCGTTCCAGGCGCTGGCCGAGAGCTCATCACCGAGACTGCGGTCGGCCCATTTTTTTTCCTCGACGATCCTGATCGCATCCGGCCCATACGACGCCATCAGATCGGCGGCGGCGGAAACCACGGCGGCTCTGTCTTGCATGGCGGCCTTCCTTCTATTGTATTTGATGGCGTATTTGCTTGAAAGCGAACACGCCATCAATATTACACGCAGTGTCTCGGCACAACCACACCGTGAAAGTTATCCACTGGAATCGCCGGTCTATATCACAGGTTGGAAGCTGGGCCGTCACCCCACCCGCTCGGCAAGGACGAGCCAGCGTTCCTCGGCGGCTTCGAGTTCCGCCGCGATTTCCTGGTGCCGCTGGGTCGAGGCTTCGAAGCCGGCGCGGTCGCGGGTATAGAAGGCGGGATCGTGCAGCGCCGTCTCAAGCCGGGCTTTCTCGGCTTCGAGTTCGGTGATCCGGCCGGCGAGCCCGTCGAATTCGCGCTGTTCCTTGAAGCCGAGACGGCCGGAGCCCTTCGAGCCTTCCGCCGGCTTCTTCGCCGCCGACTTTGCGCCAACGGCCTTGGCGGCGGATATGGGCTGCGGGCGCTGTCTTAGATAGTCGCTGTAGCCGCCAATATATTCCGCGGTATTTCCGTCGCCCTCGACCGCGATCACGCTGGAAACCAGCCGGTCGAGGAAGTCGCGGTCATGGCTGACCAGAAGCAGGGTTCCGTCGTAGTCGGCCAGGACTTCCTCCAGGAGGTCCAGGGTCTCCATGTCGAGATCGTTGGTCGGTTCGTCGAGGATCAGGAGATTCGAGGGGGCGGCCAGCACCTTCGCCAGCAGGAGCCGGTTGCGCTCCCCGCCCGACAGGGTCGAGACCTTGGCCAGGAACTGCCGGTCCTCGAACAGGAAATCCTTGAGGTAGGAGGCGACGTGCAGCGGCCGCCCCTGGACGAAGACGGTGTCGCCCCGGCCCCCGGTCAGCGTCGCCCAAAGCGTGGCATTGGGGTCGAGCGCCTCCCGGCGCTGGTCGAAGACGGCGATCTGGAGGTTGGTGCCGTGCTTGACCGTGCCTTGATCGGGCTGGGTAGTGCCGGCGAGAATCCCGAGCAAAGTCGATTTCCCCGCCCCGTTGCGCCCGATCAAGCCAAGGCGGTCGCCGCGCAGGATGCGGGTGGAGAAATCGCGGGCGATCACGGTCTCGCCGTTTTCACCAGACCCGTCTTGTCCGGGAAAAGCTTTGCTGATGTGCTCGGCCTCGATGACGAGGCGTCCGCCGCCTTGTGCCTGGACCGATCCCAGATTGGCCTCGCGCTGCCCGATGCGGCTCGCGCGGTCCTCCCGAAGTTCGTAAAGGCGGCGCAACCGTCCCTGGTTGCGCTTGCGCCGGGCGGAGATGCCTTGCCGCGACCATTGGGTTTCGGCGGCGATGCGCTTGTCGAGCTTCGCCTGTTCCGCCGCCTCGGCTTCGAGGATGGCCGTGGACCAATTGTCGAAATCGGCATAGCCCTGGTCGTGTTCGCGCAGGACGCCGCGATCGAGCCAGAGCGTCCGCTGCGACAGGCGTTTCAGGAAGCTGCGGTCGTGGCTGATGAGCAGCAGCCCGGCCTCGTGGCCGGCGAGCCGCTCCTCCAGCCGCTCGATCGCGGGAATATCGAGATGGTTGGTGGGCTCGTCGAGCAGCAGGATATCGGGCTCGGTTATGAGCGCCTGGGCGAGGCTGACCCGCCGCGCCTCGCCGCCCGACAGGCTGGCGAGCATCTGGCCGGGGTTCAGGCCCACCTCGTCGAGCGCCGCCAGGACCAGATAATGCCGGTCGCTATCGTCGTGATGGGCCGGCGGCAGGGCCGCCGCTACCGCTTCGGCGGCGGTCTGGCCCGGATCGAAGACGGGTTCCTGCGGCATATAGGCGACGCGGGTGCCGGGCTTGATGAAGCGCTCGCCGGAATCGACCTCGACCAGCCCCGCCAGCGCCTTCAGCAAGGTCGATTTGCCGCCGCCGTTGCGGCCGACGAGACAGGCCCGCTCGCCCTTGCCGATGGCGACCGAAATGCCGGAGAAAGTCGGGCGCCCGCCAAAGGTCACGCCGGCGTTGCGCAGGGCTAGAAGAGGCGGTGTGAATACGGCCAAGCGAAGATCCTGAAAAAAGGGGCGGGAAGAAGCGGGCCGCATACTGCCCGAGCCGGCGGCGGCCACAAAATAAATTTCAATTCGCCGCAAAGCCGATCTTCTCCAACATCACACGAATGTCATCGGAAAGGCGAATGTTGGCAATGCTTTCCACATGAAAAGGATAGTAACTTGTGGTAGCGTTAACACGGTAGCGTTTCCGCAATGGGGCTGGCTTCTTGCCGGCCTGAACGGGGCGCCGCGGACGGCAGGGGAGGCCCCGACATGGGCAACAGGATTTTCAGCAGCATCTTCGTATCGCGCTCAGGCGGATCCCTCTTCTCCAGCCTTGCCGTGGCGGCAGTGGCGGTTTTCCTGGCGGCGGCGCCCACGGGAACGAAAGCGGCGGAACTATACGCGCAGGTGGGGCCGGCGGATGCGCAGGCCGCCGCCAATACGTCCAACCACCATTACCATCTGCTGGCGCTGCGCAATGCCCCGCACAATCTCGCGGCACAGACTTATCCCCCTCTTGCCGGCCAATCGCGCGGGGAACTCTATTCTTCCACGCAGAACAAGGCCGGCACCAACAGGAGCACGCCCGCGCCGCTCACCACGTTCTATCCGGCGGATCTCAGCCAGACCGGGGGCGGCTCCGTCCTGACCACGGCGGTTTCGCATCCGGTCTATGTCAACTGCGCCACTCCGGCCACCTGCTGGGGAAATCCCGCAGGGTTCCTTGGGGATTTGGGTAAGAGCACGTTCATTCATCTGACCGATCAATATGTCGGGAGCGTGGCCAATAACCGCTATACGGTCGGGAATAGCGTCTCCTTGTCCTACAGGGGGCGGTCCTCGACCTTGGGGATGTCGGATCTGCTGTCGATCCTTCATTCGGCGGTGGTCGCCAATGGCCGGCAGACCGGCTATGGCCACATCTATCACATCTTCCTGCCGAAGGGCACGGATGTGTGCGCCTCCGGCGGTTCCTGCTATTCCCCTGATTATCCGAGTTATTTTGCTTTCTGTGCGTTCCATTCCTCCACGGATTATAGCGATGTCGGGCACGTGCTCTTCACCGTCGAGCCCTATCAAGGGGTTCCGGGGTGTCAGGAACAGGCGAGCACCGGGGCGTTCCCGAATGGTCAGCTGGCCGATTCGACGAATTCCACGCTCTCGCATGAGCAGTTCGAAACGATCACCGATCCCGACGGCAGCGCTTGGTATGTCGCCGCCGATCTCGATCTCTACGGCTCCGAAATCGGCGATGTCTGCCAGAGCGAAACCGGCCTGCCCGGCGCGGTGCAGCTGAACAGCAAGCCGTATCAGCTACAGCTCGAATATTCGAACGCCAGCCACTCCTGCAGCTTCACGAATTAGCGCCCGAGTGCCGCCTTCGTGGCGTGGAGGCGGTTGCGGATAGCGGTGAGTTGAGCCCGCATGGCGGTCAGCTCATCCCGAAAGGCGGCAAGCGCCGCCGCTTTCGCCCGGCTGCGTGGCGCTTCATCCGCGAAGGCGAAGAGATCGGCCGTAACCGGACAGGGAACAGCGCCCCCGCGCCTGCGAGCCCGTGCCGCAATCATGAATGCCCCTCAGATGGATCAAAGACGGCTGTATATAGCGTGATTCGACCGGCTTTGCCACAAGCTAAGGTGTTTTAGGACTCCTGCGACCGGTTGGCGATGGTCTGGCGGGTGATCTCGCGCAGATTTTTCAGCATGATCCGGATGAGCCGGGCGAGAAACGCGTCCGTCTTTTCAATCTTCTTGTCGAGCACCGCCTTGCTCACGACGATCAGGACCGTATGCTCAAGCGCCGAGGCCGTTGCCATGCGGGGGGCGCCGTCGATCAGTGCCATTTCCCCGAACATCGTATTGGCCCCGAGCACGCCCAGTCGGACGCCCTTCTGCGTGATCGCGATCTTGCCGCTGTGGATGAGATAGGCGCTGTCGCCGGGATCGCCTTCATTGAACAGGATTTCGCCGGCCTGGATGACGTGGCGCTCGAGTCGTTCCTGGGGGGCCGCGTTGAAGAAGGAACTCATGTCGGATTTTCTCCCAAGATACGCGATCGGTCAGGGCTCATCGGGCGCCGCCTTCTTGGCGGCATCGCCGCCGAGGCCCTGAACGCTTTGCGTCAAACGGAGCAGGATGCCGATCAGCTTGACGATGAAGCTGTCCGCCGTCTTCATTTTGGCGATGAAGACGGAAGTGGGCAGGACGACGGCTGAGCTTGCTTCCAGGGCCGTGGCGGTGCAGTCGCGGCGGGCGGAGGAAAGGAATGCGCCCTCGCCGAAAAGCCCATCCACGCCGAGGACCACAAGCCTGCGGCCCCCCTTCCTGACTTCCACTTGGCCGGTCTGGACGATGAAGGCGGTGCCGCTGGGGTCGCCTTCCTTGAAGATCACCTCGCCAGCCTCGAAAGTCCGGCGCTCCACCTTGGCTTGCTGGGGTGCGTCCGTCATGCTCGCTCTTTCTTGCTGGCGCCTGTGGATTATCCCATAAGGGATACTGGCAAGGTCATACTTAAGGCAAGCCTAACGGCGCGTGCCGCGATCCAATCATTACGACTTTTAGCCAAATAATATGCAGCTGTTCCCGAGGGGGGCGGGGTTACGGCAGCCCTTGCGGCTGCGGGAAGATGAGTGTGACGCTAGAGCCCTCGCCGGGCGTGCTGTCGATGGCAAGATGCCCGCCATGGCGTTCGATCAGCCGCTTGACGATGCTGAGGCCAAGCCCGCTGCCTCCGTATTTGCGGGCGAGGCGCGTGTCGATCTGGCGAAACGGCAGGATCGCCTCGGCGGCTTCGTCGGCGGTCATGCCGATGCCGTGGTCGGTCACGCTCAACCGCACCTGCCCCTCGTCACCGCGATCGCAGTTGACTTCGACCAGGGTTCCGGGCGGGCTGAATTTCACGGCATTGGCCAGGAGGTTGAGAAGCATCTGCTTGATCGCCCGCTCATCGGCCTCGATCGTCGCCCAATTCCCCTTTTCGACAAGGGAAATCCAGTGGTCGCGCGCCATTTCCGTGCCCCGGAACAAGGCCAGTGTGGATTCAGCCGCGATCCGCAGCGGCACCGCTTCCAGATTCAGCGGGTAGCGCCCGGATTCGAGTTTCGACATGGTGAGGATGTCGCCGACCAGTTCGTGCATGTGGCGCCCGGCGGTCAGGATATTGCCGGCATATTCCGCGTATCGCGGCGCAATCGGCCCGAAGGTCTGCATGGAGATCAGCTCGCTGAAGCCCATGATGGCGTTGAGCGGGGTCCGCAATTCGTGGCTCATCGTCGCCAGGAAGACCGAGCGGGCGGCGTTGGCCTCCTGCGCTTCCCGCGCCTCCGCCAACTCGGCCTCGACGCGCTTGCGCTCGGTGATGTCCTGGATGGTCCCCTGGATGGAACGGGCTCCGGTCTCGTCGACGCGGATCTCGGTGCGCAGGAGGATGTTGCGCGGCAGCCTATCGGTTTCGGGCTGGCCACCCGTTTCCGGCTGGATGTCGAGATCGATCGAGAGCACCCGTTCCGGCATCGTCATGTCCCGGATCGCGCGGCGCAGCCGGGCCCGGTCCGAAGGCGGAATGCGGCGTAGCGCGTATTTGAGCGGAAGCGTCCCCAAGCCCTCGGGCTTCCAGAACAGCCGCAGCATGCCAGCCGAACATTCAAGCTGCCTCTGCCCCGGTGTCCAGACGAAATTGCCGAGTGCCGCGATCCGTTGCGCCTCGCCCAGCCGCTGCTCGCTCACCTGCAGGCGCCGGAAGCTTTCATCGGCGCGCAGCATGTAGCGGATCCGCTGGATCAGGATCATCCAATTGAGCGGCTTGGTAATGAAATCCGTGGCACCCGCGTCATAGGCCCGGGCCACGGATTGGATGTCGTCGAGCCCCGTGACCATCAGGATCGGGGTGCCGCGCCCGCCGGGCAGCGCGCGCAGCGACGCGCAGGCGGCAAAGCCGTCCATTCCCGGCATCACGAGATCGAGAAGCACGGCGTCGGGCCGATGCCGGGCGAAGGCGCTCAGGGCTTGGGCGCCGTCCTCGACCTCGATCGAATCGAAGCCGGCGGCGTTCAGCGCCTTGCGGCACAGCAAGCGCTGCATCGGCTCATCCTCGACCACGAGAATGAGCGGCATCCGCCGCCCCGCGCGCCATCCGTTCATGAACCACCTGCCTGACGAAGTTTCGGCACCGCCATTTCAACGGCACCGGTTTGTTCCGGAAGCGGCGGGCCGCATTCTCCTTCAAAGAGAATTGCAAAGATCTTTTACATCCTTTTAAAAGCGCCACGCAAGACCATCCGCAATTCTCATTCCGCTCCGGTATTTGGCATGGGGGCCGATATCCGGCATGCCGCGGGACTCCAGACCAAATAAGAATTGACGATGCATAGGACGAATTGTTGATTTCTGCCGTGTTCTACCATATGACTGACGTTATCGATTTCAATCCTGATTTCTTGGCCAAGTCCTGCGGAATGGCGAATTTGACGGCGTTCCCGGATCTCGCGGGTGGTGCCCTGATCGGGGTGGCCGTGCTGATTCTGTGGCTGTTCGCCGGGCGGATCGCCTATGTCGGCGGCATTCTCGGCGGATTGTGCGAGCAATTCCGGGGTGACATGGCTTGGCGCCTGTTCTTTGTCGCCGGATTGCTGTTGTCGCCGCTCGTCTACAGGCTCCTCGCGCCCACCCGGTTCGAGTTGGCGGTGCCCTCCTCGCCGGTTCTTCTGGTCGCGGCGGGTTTCCTGGTCGGTTTCGGGGCAAGCCTCGCCGATGGCGAAGGCGGCGGGCGGGCGTGGCCGTCGTTGCGCGGCCTGGGCTTGCGCGCTTTTGTCGCCACGATCTTCGTCATGGTTGCGGCGGCGGTCACCGTCTATTTCTTCCGTCATCTGGTGCGAGGCTGAGTGGCGATGCTGTCGATCCCGGTTGCCTTCATTTCGGGTCTGATCTTCGGCTTCGGCTTGCTCTTGTCGCGGATGATCGACCCGGTCAAGGTGCAGAACTTCTTCGACCTGACCGGAAACTGGGATGCGAATCTCGCCTTCGTCGCGATTGGTGCGATCGCCGTGGCGGCGCTGGGTTTCCGTCTCGGGGGCCGGCCCCGCAAGGCCGAGCGCTTCCCGGTGCCGGCGCGGGCAAGCATCGACCCGCCGCTCGTCGGCGGTGCGGTGCTGTTCGGGATCGGCTTGGGGATGACGGGCTATTTTCCGGGAAGCGCCGTGGCCTCCCTGCTGCTTGGCCGGTCCGAGACCGGGATCTTCGTCCTGGCGATGATCGGCGGAATGGCTTTTTACCGGCTTTTGAAGTCGGGGGCTTCCTGAGCTCCAGCGTTTATCTTCTGTTTTCGGGGCGGCGTTATCGATTATTCTGGCGGCCAGGAAACTTAACGAGACTAGGAACGGGCCGGGCTTATGGAACAGATCAACAGGGTTACGCCGTCTTTCGCGGTAGCGCCGCAGATCATGCCGGACGATCTCGCCGCCATTGCCGCCGAAGGGTTCCGGACGATCATCAATGTGCGTCCCGATGGCGAGGTCGCGGGCCAGCCTCCGGGGGCGGTGATCGAGGCCGAGGCCAAGCGGCTGGGGCTCGGCTATTGCCACATTCCGGTGGTGGCGAATGCCATCGCGGATGCGGACATCGCCGCCTTCGAGGACGCGATGACCAAATCGGAAGGGCCGGTCTTCTGCTATTGCCGGTCGGGGACGCGGGCGGTCATTCTCTGGGTGCTTGCCGAAGCCCCCCGGCAGGAACCCTTCGCGCTTCTGAAGGTGGCCGATGCCGCCGGATACGATATCTCCGGCGTCCTGTCCCGGCTGGAGCAGAGGCACAAGGCGGTATAGGCGAAAGTTAGGGCGGGCGGCAGATGGCGGATATCGTCAACCTCAACAAGTTCCGGAAAGCCCGCGAGCGGCAGGACGCGCTGCGGCAGGCAGAGGAAAACCGAATCCGCTTCGGCCTCAAGAAATCGACACGCGACAAGACCCGCGAAGAGGCCGAGAAGGCCCTGAAGGATCTCGACGGCAAGGAACTCGACTGAACGACCTGGGATTGAGCAGGCTCAGGCGAGTTCCGCCAACTCCCTGGCACGCCTGGAATGGGCGGCGGCGCTGTGGTCGCGGGCGAGATAGGTATAGACCGAGGGCAGCACGAACAGCGTGAAGAACGTCCCGATCGCCATGCCTGAGACGATGACCAGCCCGATCGAGAAGCGCCCCGCCGCCCCCGCACCCGAGGCGGTCAGCAGCGGGAAGAGCCCCACCACCATCGCCGCCGTCGTCATCAGGATGGGCCGCAGCCGCACCTGGGCCGCGTGCTCGATCGCCTGGCGCCGGCCGCAATTCTCGGCAATCTGGATCTCGCGGGCGAAGGCTACCATCAGGATGCCGTGCTTGGCGATAAGCCCGATCAGGGTCAAGAGCCCGACCTCGCTATAGATATTGATGGTCGTTCCGGGCAGAACGCCATTGAGCAGGAACAGCGGCAGCAACGCGCCGCAGATCGACATCGGCACGCTCACCAGGATCACCAGCGGGTCGCGCAGGCTCTCGAACTGGGCGGCAAGCACGAGATAGATGATCACCACCGCGAAGCCGATCGAGATCAAAAGCTGGCTGCCCTCGGTCACGAACTGGCGGGCCTCGGACAGGTAGTCATGGCCGTAGCCGGGCGGGAGCAGGGTCTTTGCCTGGGCTTCGAGGAATTCGACCGCGCGTCCCACCGTCACCCCCGGCATCGGCACCGCCGAGAAGGTCGCGGCGTCGAGCTGGTTGAAATGGGTGAGGGCGTTGGGATCGGTCCCGGTCTCGACGGTGAGCACGGTCGAAAGCGGAATCTGCTGCCCGCCGGCTGTGGCGACGTGATAGCGGGCGAGCGCCGCGCCGTCGAAGCGCTCCGGCCTTGGCACCTGCGGGATGACGTAATAGGAGCGGCCCTGGAGATCGAAGCGGTTGATGAAATGCCCGCCGGCCATCACCGAAAGCGTGTTGCCGATCGCCTGCATGGTGATGCCGAGATCATTGGCCTTGGCGGCATCGACATGAAGCCGCGTCACCGGCATGTTGAAGTCGAGATCGCTGTCGACGACCATGAATAGCCCGCTCTCCCGCGCCGCCGCCTTCAGCTTTTCCATCACGGCGAAAAGCGCCTTGTGCCCCAAGGGCGAGCTTACCGCCATCTGCACGGGCAAGCCGCCGCTGCCGCCGGGCAGGGGCGGCGGCGCGAAGGCGAAGGCGCTGATCCCCGGCAAATCCCCGAATTTTTTCTGAAGCTCGCCCATCACCGCCGCTGCCGAGCGGGCGCGCTCGCTCCAGGGCTTCAGTACGGCGCCGCCGAAAGCGGCGTTGGCGCCGTTTTCCCCGATCACCATGAAGCGCTCCTCGCTTTCGGGGAAGCGGGCGATCTCGGTGTCGATCGCCGCCGTATAGCGCTCGGTATAGTCGAGATTGGCGTATTGCGGCGCCTTGACCGCGGCGAAGACCACGCCCTGATCCTCGGGCGGCGCCAGTTCGGCGTTCGTCGCGTGGAACAGGAGGACGATGCTGCCCAGCATCGCCACCGCCACCAACGCCGTCACCGGGCGGTAGTCGAGCGTGACGGCGAGCCGCCTTGCGTAAAATCTTGAGACGGCGGCGAAGATCCGGTCGATGCGCCGGGCGAAGCCGCCCTCGGTCCGGGTCGGGGTCAGCAGCAGCGAGCACATCATCGGCGACAGCGTCAGCGCCACGATGCCGGAAATCAGCACCGCGCCGGCCAGCGTGAAGGCGAACTCCCGGAAGAGCGAGCCGGTCAGGCCCGAGATGAACCCGATCGGCGCGTAAACGGCGGCGAGGGTGATCGTCATCGAGATCACCGGCATGGCGATCTCCCGCGCACCGATCACGGCGGCCTGTACCGGGGTGCGGCCTCGGTCGATATGGCGGTGGATGTTCTCGACCACGACGATCGCGTCATCGACGACGAGCCCGATCGCCAGCACGAAGGCGAGCAGCGTCAGGACGTTGATGCTGAACCCGAAAGCCAGCATCAGCATGCCGGCGCCGATCACCGAAAGCGGGATGGTGACGACCGGGACCACCACCGAACGCGGCGAGCCCAGGAAGAGGAAGATGACGAAGATGACGATGGCCACGGCCTCGGCCAGCGAGCGCACCACTTCGTCGATCGAGGCCTGGATCACCCGCGCCGAATCCCAGTCGATCTGCGCGCTCAATCCCGGCGGCATCCCGCGTTCCATGGTGGGCAGCAGGGCGCGGATGCCCTTGACGACATCGAGCGGATTGGCGGTCGGGGTGATGTTGATGCCGATGAAGACGCCGTGGCGGCCATCGCTCATGACGCTGGAATCGGCATTCTCGGCGCCGAGTTCGACCGTTGCCACATCCTTCAGGCGGACGATAGCGCCGTCCTTGGCCTTGACCACCATCTCGCGGAACTGCGCCGCATCGGTGAGCGAGGTGTCGGCGGTGACATTGGCGACGGTGAAATAGCCCTTGGTCTGCCCCGCCGCCGTCTGGAAATTATTGGCGCGGAGTGCCGCCGATACATCCTCCGCCGAAAGCCCCCGCGCCGCCATCCGCGACGGATCGAGCCAGATTCGCATGGCGAAGGTCTCGCCACCGAGAATATCCGCCGAGGCGACCCCCTCCACCGTCGCGAAGAGCGGCTGCGCCACCCGCGTCAGGTAATCGGTGATCTCCGGGCGCCCAAGCTCGTCGCTGGCGAAAGCGAGATACATGAGGGCGAGTCCCTGGCCGGAGGATTTCACCACCACCGGATCCATGGCGTCGCTCGGCAGGAGATAGCGGACCTGGCCGGTCTTCGTCAGGATGTCGGTCAGCGCCACATTCGTATCGTGGTTCAGCCGCAGATGGACGGTGATCGTGCTCCGGCCCTGGACCGAGGCGGAGGTCATGTAGTCGATGCCCTCCGCCGTGGCGATCGCCTGTTCGAGCGGCTGGGTGACGAAGCCCTGCATCAGCTCGGCGGAGGCGCCGGGATAGGCGGTGGTCACCGTGATCGCGGAGGTCTCGATCCGGGGAAATTCCCGAAGCTGCAGCATCGCCATGCTGCGCAGCCCCAGCAGCAGGATCAGGAGGCTCACCACCAAAGCGAGAACCGGGCGGCGGATGAAGATGTCGGTGAAGCCCATGGCCGCTCCGGTCTGCTTAGAGGGGGATCAGTAAACGGGGGAAGCCGGCGGGGTCTTCAGCGCGTCGGTCTCGGCGATCCGCACCCCGCCGCCCGGAATGACCTTGAGCTGTCCCGATACCGCCACGCGGTCGCCGGGCTTCAAGCCGCTCAGGATGGCCGCGCGGCCATCATGGCGGCCGCCGGCCTTGATCAGGGTCCGCGCCGCCTTGAATTTCGGCTGGCCCTTGGCGTCGGTCCCGTCCGGGGTCACCACCAGAACCGAATCGCCGTAAAGGCTGTAATCGATCGCGGTCTCCGGCACGGTCACGACATTCTGTTCCGGGGGCAGGACGACATGCGCGTCGGCGAACATGCCGGGCAGCAGGGCATGATCCGCATTGGCGAGCGTGGCCTGGAGCCGGATGTTCCTGGTATCGGTCCCGATCTGCGGCTCGATCACGGAAAGCTTGCCGGTGAAGCGCCGCTCGGGAAAGGCCGCGAGCTTGACTTCGACTTCCTGGCCGACGGCAAGCTGGCCGCGTTCCTGCTCGGGCACGGTGAAATCGATATAGAGCGTGTCGAGATCGGTCAGGGTGACGATGGCCCCGCCCGCCGCCACGAACTGCCCGCGCTCGGCCTGCCGGATGCCGAGTTGCCCGTCGAAGGGGGCCCGCACCAGCTTTTGCGCGATGACCGCCTGGGTCCGGGCGATGTTCGCATTGGCGACATCGAGGTTGCTCTGGTCCTGGTCCAGCGTCGAGCGCGGCGTGAATTGATGCGCGGCCAGTTGCTTGGAGCGGGAAAGATTGGCCTCAGCCAGCTTCGCCTGGGCGCGGTAGAGGGCAAGATCGCCCTGATCCGGCTTATCGTTGAGCTGTACCAGCGTATCGCCCGCATGGACCTGCCCGCCCGCCTCGAACAGGATGTCGGTGATCCGCCCGCCGACCTCCGGCGCGATCACGACCTGATGCCGGGCGGAAAGCGAGCCGATCCCGGATATCGACCGGGGGAAGGGCTCGGCCAAGGCGATCGCCGTTTCCACCATGGCCGGGGGCGGCTTCATCTGGGATAGGAATTCCGCCATCTTGGCCTGCCGGAAACGGTCATAGCCGTAAAGCGCGCCGAACAAACTCGCCAGGATCAGCGCCGTCAGCAGCAGAGGCCGAAAAAGCGGACGGCGGATGATGGTGCGCGTGGTCGTATCGGTGGCCATGATCACTCCTTCTCTAGAGCAGCGGTCAGCGCCGCCGGACGATACCGGGCGATGACTTCATCCTTGAGCCCGATGCCGCGCAGGATGAATTGGGTGGCATCGGCAATCAGCAATTCCGGGTCGCCGCCGCCGGGAATGGCGGAGGGTTCCGGCATCCGCAGGCAATTCAGCATGATCGCCACGTAATGGCCGAACTGGAACCGGCTCATGGCGGATATGGCGGTTTCGGCGACGAGCCCTTCCTGGCGGGCGGCATCGAGACAGGCCGCGAATTTCGGATAGACCCGCCCCGCCGCCCAGTCGAAGACCAGCCGCGCATATTCGCCGTCTTCGAGAAAGGACATGACCAGGAGCCGATAGCGGAAATCATCGGGGCTCCCCCGTGGGCAGAGGACAAAATGCCGGACCATCAGCCCGACCATGCCGATCAGCGATTCGACGGAAGGCGCCAGCTGATCCACCTGCTCCATCGCCGGATGCCCCTCGCAGCCGAGCAGGATGATTTCCTGATAGAGTGCCGCCTTGCTGGGGAAATGCTTGAACAGCAACGCCTCCGACACCCCCGCCGCCGCCGCGATCTCCCGCGTCGTCGTCCCGGAAAACCCTTTGCGCGCGAACAACGGCAAAGCCGCATCGACGATGCCCTTACGGCGCTCTTCGCTATCTAGACGGGGGGTAGCCATGGGGGGGCTAAAGTAAGCGCTTACTCACACAAGTCAA
>Ga0265327_10000293_pt1 | contig 96862 bp, 94 predicted proteins | sample 41621metaG_FD_202089 | JGI IMG/M metagenome (GOLD analysis project Ga0265327, IMG submission 202089) | Rhizosphere microbial communities from Carex aquatilis grown in University of Washington, Seatle, WA, United States - 4-16-21 metaG | ecosystem: Host-associated > Plants > Roots > Rhizosphere...
CATGAGCGTTACCACCGGAAGAAACGTGGTCGTCGTCGGCACCCAGTGGGGCGACGAGGGCAAGGGCAAACTGGTCGACTGGCTGACCGAGAGCGCGCAGGGCGTGGTCCGCTTCCAGGGCGGCCACAACGCCGGCCATACGCTGGTCATCAACGGCGTGAAGACCGCGCTGCACCTGATTCCCAGCGGCATCATGCGACCGGGGGTCAAGTGCTACATCGGCAACGGCGTGGTGCTGTCGGCGGCCAAGCTCTTCGAGGAGATCGAAGGCCTCGAGAAGGCCGGCGTCGAGGTACGCGGGCGCCTGCGCATCAGCGAGGCCTGCCCGCTGATCCTGCCTTTCCACGCGGCGCTCGACATCGCGCGCGAGGCCTACCGCGAGAAGGGCGGCATCGAGAAGATCGGCACCACCGGCCGCGGCATCGGCCCGGCCTACGAGGACAAGATCGCGCGGCGGGCCCTGCGCGTGCAGGACCTGAAGCATCCCGAGCGCTTCGCCACCAAGCTGCGCGTGCTGCTCGACCTGCACAACCACGTGCTGACCCAGGTGCTGAGCGCGCCGGCGATCGACTTCGACACCGTCTACGACGAGGCGATGCGCCATGCCGAGCTGCTCAAGCCGATGATGGCCGACGTTTCGCGCGAGCTGAACGACGCCAACCGCGCCGGTGCCAACCTGCTCTTCGAGGGCGCCCAGGGCACGCTGCTCGATGTCGACCACGGCACCTATCCCTACGTCACCTCCAGCAACTGCGTGGCCGGCAATGCGGCCGCGGGTTCGGGCGTCGGCCCGGGCATGCTGCACTACGTGCTGGGCATCACCAAGGCCTATTGCACCCGCGTCGGCGGCGGTCCGTTCCCAACCGAGCTCGACTGGGAGAAGCCCGGCACGGTCGGCTGGCACCTGAGCACCGTCGGCGCCGAGAAGGGCGTGACCACCGGCCGCAGCCGCCGCTGCGGCTGGTTCGACGCTGCGCTGCTGAAGCGCTCGGCCCAGGTCAATGGCCTGAGCGGCCTGTGCATCACCAAGCTGGACGTGCTCGACGGGCTCGACGAGCTGAAGCTGTGCACCGGCTACCAGCTCGACGGCGAATACACCGACATCCTGCCGATGGGTGCCGACGAGATCGAGCGCTGCACGCCGGTCTACGAGACGCTGGAAGGCTGGAGCGACAGCACGGTGGGCGTGACCCAATACGACAAGCTGCCGATCAACGCGCGCCTCTACCTGCAGCGCATCGAGCAGGTCACCGGCGTGCCGATCCACATGGTGTCGACCAGCCCGGATCGCGATCACACCATCATGATGCGGCATCCGTACCTGGCCTAGGCATGGACCACCCCCAGGCTGCGCGCACTTCGTGTCGCTTCGCCAACCCCTTCGAGGGGCGCACCCTGCGGCCCGGCGGCGCCGGTTCCGCGGGTGCTCTGGCAGGGCCTGCGCCGCGGCCTGGCGATGTCGGCGCGGTGTCTCCCGATGGAAGTCCTGAAACCCCACAACCAATTTGAGGAGTCGCAAGAATGTTGACCGAAGACGGCAAGCACCTCTACGTGAGCTATGACGAGTATCACAACCTGATCGAGAAGCTGGCGATCAAGGTGCACCAGTCGGGCTGGCAGTTCGACACCATCCTGTGCCTGGCGCGCGGTGGCCTTCGGCCGGGCGACGTGCTGTCGCGCATCTTCGACAAGCCGCTGGCGATCATGTCGACCAGCTCGTACCGCGCCGATGCCGGCACGGTGCAGGGCCATCTCGACATCGCCCGCTACATCACCACGCCCAAGGGCGAGATCGCCGGCAAGGTGCTCTTGGTCGATGACCTCGCCGATTCGGGCCACACCCTGCATGCGGTGGTCGAGCAGCTCAAGAGCAACTACAAGCCGATCACCGAGCTGCGCAGCGCGGTGATCTGGACCAAGGCGCTGTCCACCTTCACGCCCGACTACTCGATCGAGTTCCTGCCAACCAACCCCTGGATCCACCAGCCCTTCGAGGGCTACGACTCCATGGGCGCCGAGAAGCTGATCGAGAAGTGGTCGGTCTAGGGCCGGCCTGCTTCCGGCAGCCGAGCTACAGTGGCGCATGCGCAAGCCCACCACCGAACTGATCCATCACCCGTACCGGCCGCCGGCTAACTTCGCGGCGCCGCAGCCCGGTATCTACAAGGCCTCCACCGTCTTCTTCGCCGATGTCGCCGCGATGCGCGCGCGCGACTGGAAGACCAAGGCCGGCTACACCTACGGACTGCACGGCACGCCGACCTCCTTCATGCTCGAGGAGCGCCTGGCGAGCCTGGAAGGGGGCACCGGATGCCTGCTGGTCCCGAGCGGGCTGGCGGCCATCTCGCTGGTTTCCTTCGCGCTGCTGAAGAGCGGCGACGAGGTGCTGATCCCGGACAACGCCTACGGTCCCAACAAGGCGCTGGCCAGCGGCGAGCTGGCCAACTTCGGCATCAGCCATCGCTTCTACGACGCGATGAATCCGGCCGATCTGACGGCCAAGCTGTCGGAACGCACCAAGCTGGTCTGGCTCGAAGCCGCCGGTTCGGTGACCATGGAATTTCCCGACCTGCCGGCCCTGGCCGAGATCTGCCGGGCGCGCGGCGTGGTCAGCGTGCTCGACAACACCTGGGGCGCCGGCCTGGCCTTCGCGCCCTTCGATTTCAACGGCAGCGGACAGGGGGTCGACCTGACGGTGCATGCCCTGACCAAATACCCGAGCGGCGGCGGCGACGTGCTGATGGGCAGCGTGGTTACGCGCGACGAGCGCCTGCATCGCGCGCTCAAGCTGACGCATATGCGGATCGGCTTCGGCGTCGGCATGGACGATGCCGAGACGGTGCTGCGCGCGCTGCCCAGCATGACACTGCGCTACCAGGCGCAGGATGCCAGCGCGCGCGAACTGGCCCACTGGCTGGCCGATCGGGCCGAGATCGAACAGGTGCTCCATCCGGCGCTGGAAAGCTCGCCGGGTCATGCCAACTGGCTGCGCCTGTGCGGCGCCACCGATCTGGCCGCGGGACTCTTCTCGGTGGTCTTCGACGCGCGCTACAGCAGCGAACAGGTCGACCGCTTCTGCGACAGCCTGGAGCTTTTTCGGCTCGGCTATTCGTGGGGCGGCGCGGTCAGCCTGGTGGTGCCCTACGACATCGCATTGATGCGCGACGCCAGCGTGGCGCACTGGCCCTACAAGGGCACGCTGGTGCGCTTCTCGATCGGTCTCGAGGATGTGGACGACCTGCGCGCCGACCTGGCGCAGGCTTTCGCGGCGCTGTGAGCGACAGCTCGCGAGCGGCGCCGCCGGCCTCTTGAGCGCCCTCGGATATCGCGTACAGTCGATCACCTGCAGTCGCTTTGACTGCCTTGCGTGAAGGAGCAGCAGTGGCAACACCGAATTACGGCTATGAGAAACGCCAGAAGGAATTGGCCAAGAAGAAGAAGAAGGAAGACAAGCTGAGGGAAAAGGCCAACCGCAAGCTTGCTCCCAGCACCGATGGCCTGGCACCGGGCGACCCGGAAAGCGACATGGCATCCCTCGAGCACGATCCGCCGACACCGCCCGAGCTGCCGACCAAGAACGGTTGAACGACAGCGCTGCGCGACCCGGTTGCCGGCCGCAGCAGCCAGAATCCGGCAAGCCGCCGCAGGCCCATGGCCCGCGGCGGCTTTTTGCTTGGCGGCGCCGGATCCGCTGGGCGATGGGCTCGCTATTTCGGAAGCAGCTTGCGCAGTTCGGGCCAGACGTTGTCCAGCACCCGCGGCTGCGCGGCCGCCACGGGATGCATGCGGTCGGCCTGGAACAGGCTCGCGGCATTCGGCGCATCGGCGATGCCCGCGAGCAGGAAGGGAACCAGCGCGGCATGGGTCTGCTGCGCCACGTCGCCGAAGATCGCCTGGAAGCGCCGGGTGTAGTCGCCGCCGTAGTTGGGCGGCACCTGGATGCCGATCAGCAGCACCTTGGCGCCGGCAGCCTGGGCCGCCTTGGTCATCTGCAGGAGATTGTCCTGGGTGCTGGCCAGCGGCAATCCGCGCAGCGCATCGTTGGCGCCGAGTTCGAGCACCACCAGCGTCGGCCGGTGCTGGGCCAGCAGGCCCGGCAGCCGCGAACGGCCGCCTGAGGTGGTGTCGCCGCTGATGCTCGCATTGACGACGGTGGCGGCGACCTTCTGTTCGGCCAGGCGCTTCTCGAGCAGCGGCACCCAGCCTTCGCCGCGCTTGAGCCCGTATTCGGCCGACAGCGAATCGCCGACCACGAGGATCACCGGCTGCCTGGCCGCGCCCGGCGCCTGGGCCGCAGCGACTTGCGATGCCCCCGCGCCGAGGGCCATGCCGACGCTCAGGATAAAGTGACGACGATTCACCACACCAAACCTTTCATGTCCTCAATTCGAAGCGACGCCATCGTGGCCGTCGACCATGTCTACAAATCCGTCACCGATTCGACCGGCACACTGGACATTCTGCAGGACATCGATTTCACGCTGGGCGCGCGCGAGACGGCCGCCATCGTCGGCGCCTCGGGATCGGGCAAGAGCACGCTGCTGTCGATCATCGCCGGGCTCGATGCGCCGAGCCGCGGCACCGTCAGGCTGGCCGGAGAGGACCTGTTCGCGATCGACGAGGACGAGCGCGCCGGCCTGCGTGCGCGCCAGGTCGGCTTCGTGTTCCAGAGCTTCCAGCTGCTGGCCAATCTCACGGCGCTCGAGAACGTGATGCTGCCGCTCGAACTGGCCGACCGCAAGGACGCGCGCAAGGCCGCCACCGAGATGCTCGGCCGGGTCGGCCTGGGCCAACGGCTTGGCCACTATCCGCGTGTTCTCTCGGGCGGCGAGCAGCAGCGCGTGGCGTTGGCGCGCGCCTTCGTCGTGCAGCCGGCCCTGCTGCTGGCCGACGAGCCGACCGGCAGCCTGGATTTCGCGACCGGCGAACAGGTGATGCGGCTGATGTTCGACCTCAACCGGGAACTCGGCACCACGCTGGTCCTGGTGACGCATGATCGCGCGATCGCGGCGCAGTGCGAGCGCAGGATCACCATCGAGGCCGGCCGCGTGGCGCTCGACGACGAACACGGCTGACGGGCTGTAGCTCGCCGCCCGCGGCCTGTGCCGTCCGCCATTCGATTTCGGGAGATCTGCAGATGAACTCACCGCCATCCCCGCCGAAGCGCAAGCCCGGCGCAGCATCCGAAGCGGACGACGACGAGGGCGAGGACGACACCGCGTTCGGCGGGCTGGCGCCGCGCGAGGGGCCGGGCACCGGTCCCGATGCCGATCCGGCCGGACCGCGCCGCGCAGGGCAGGCGCGTGGCCGAACGGTTCGCTGGCTGGCCCTGGCCGCGCTGGCGATCGTGCTGGTGCTGGGCTGGCTCAGCCTGCACGGGGCTCGATAATCGCCGGATGTCTTCTCCCAAAGTGATCTTCGGCTTCCATGCCGTCGGCGTGCGAATCAAGACCGCACCGAAATCGGTGATCGAGGTGCTCTTCGATGCCAGCCGGCGCGATGCGCGCATGCGCCAGTTCGTGGCCAGGGCGCAGGAGGCCGGCGTGCGGCTGGTCGAGGCCGACGGCCTGCGACTCGCCAAGCTGAGCGGCAGCCACGGCCACCAGGGCGTCGCGGCGCGGGTCGAGCCGATCGCGCAGACCCATTCGATCGATGAACTGCTCGAAGGCCTGGAGGCGGCGGGCACCATACCGCTCTTGCTGGTGCTCGACGGCGTGACCGATCCGCACAACCTGGGTGCCTGCCTGCGGGTGGCCGACGGCGCCGGTGCCCATGCGGTGATCGCGCCCAAGGACCATGCGGCCGGCATCAATGCCACCGTCGCCAAGGTGGCGAGCGGCGCGGCCGAGACCATGCCCTATTTCATGGTGACCAACCTGGCGCGCACGCTCGGCGAACTCAAGGAACGCAACATCTGGTGCATCGGCACCAGCGACGATGCGCCGGGCACGCTCTACCAGAGCGACCTGAAGCGTCCGCTGGCGCTGGTCCTGGGCGCCGAGGGCGAGGGCATGCGCCAGCTGACGCGCAAGACCTGCGACGAGCTGATCAGCATCCCTATGGCGGGCGCGGTCGAGAGCCTCAACGTGTCGGTGGCGAGCGGCGTCTGTCTCTACGAGGCGATGCGCCAGCGCCTGGGCTGATGCGGCCCGGCCGGCGCCGTCCGCCGCCGGCTTTCGCGGGTTCTAGTCGAGGCAGAAGAAGCGCATCACCACCTGCGCCGGGCGGCGCACGCCGACGCCGACGAACATCCGCTCGTTGATCCAGCGCAGGGCGGGCGAGGCGGTCTCGAAACGCGGGTTGCAGCGGAAGTAGACCTGCGCCGGGTCGACCGGCTCGCCGCGCAGCAACTGCGCCATGACCGGCGCCGGCGCCGCGCGCAGGGCATGGTTCTGCACGTAGATCAGGTCGCCGGCGTCGGTCTCCAGGCCGTAGCGCGCATCGAGCTCGGACAGCGTCTCGCTCACGATCAGCTGGAAGTCGGTGCCCCCGGGCAACACCCGGGCCGTCCAGCCTTCGCCGCGGGCGGTGCCTCCGGTGATCGGCACCAGCCGGCGCATGCCGCGGGCGCCCTGGCTCAGCACCTCGGGCTTGCCGACCTCGACCGACAGGTCGGCGAAATAAGCCAGCGAGGGCGGCGCGAGCGGATCGGCCGCGCTCATGGCATGGCAGCCGACTCGGCGCTGGCCTTGTCGAGCGAGGCGATGGTTGCCGGGTCCAGCTTCAGGCTGACGGCCGCGGCCAGCTCGTCGAGTTGCTTGATCGAGGTGGCGCTGGCGATCGGCGCGGTGACCGCCGGCCGGGCGATCTGCCAGGCCAGTGCGACCTGGCCGGGCGTGGCGCCTGCGGCCCTGGCTGCCGCGTCGAGCGCATCGAGGATGCGCAGGCCGCGCGCATTCAGGTATTTCTTGGTGGTATTGGCGCCGCGGGCGCTCTTGGAGGCGTCGGCCTCGCTGCGGTACTTGCCGGTGAGGAAGCCGGCGGCCAGCGCATAGAAGTTGATCACGCCGATGCCGCGTTCGAGGCACAGCGGCTCGAGCTCGTCCTCGAAGACGGCGCGGTCATAGAGGTTGTAGAGCGGCTGCAGGCTCTCGTAGCGCGGCAGGCCCAGCTTCTCGCTGACGTCGAGCGCCTCGGCCAGCCGCGGCGCGCTGAAGTTGGATGCGCCGATGGCGCGCACCTTGCCCGCCTTGATCAGCTCCGCGAAGGCGCCCGCGGTGTCGGCGAGCGGCGTGTCGGCATCGTCGTCATGCGACTGGTAGAGGTCGATGTGGTCGGTCTTCAGGCGCTTGAGGGAGGCGTCGACCGCTTCCCGGATGTAGGCCGGCGACAGGCCCTTCCTGCCTTCGCCCATCGGCTTGCCGAGCTTGGTGGCCAGCACGACGCGGTTGCGCTTGCCGGTCTGGCGCAGCCATTTGCCGATGATCGTCTCGGACTCGCCGCCGCTGTGGCCCGGCACCCAGGCCGAATAGACGTCGGCCGTGTCGACGAAATTGAAGCCGGCGTCGAGCCAGGCATCGAGCAGGCGGAATGAGAGCGCCTCGTCGACGGTCCAGCCGAACACGTTGCCGCCGAAGGCCAGTGGCGAGACTTGGATGCCGGAGCGGCCCAGGGGTCGGAGTTGCATGGGGAAGGAGTCCAGGTTGGTTGATTCGGTGCGGTGGCGAATGGCCTCGACTCAGACGAAGCCCAGCGCGCCGAGCAGCGCGCCGGCGCCGAGCAGCCACAGCAGGTGGATGCGGGTGCGCCAGACGATAAGCGCCGCGATCCCGCTCAGCAGCCAGAGGTGCCAGGCGGGCCTGTCCCCGGCATGGTTACCGCTGACCAGGATCCAGCCGGTGGCGATCAGCAGCCCGACCACGATCGGCGCCAGGCCCTGCTTGAAAGCACGCACCTCGCGCCGGCTGCGGTTGCGGTGGCCCCAGCGGGTCGCGAGGTAGGTGAGGGTGGTGCTGGGCAGCAGGATGCCGATCATCGTCGTCGCCAGGCCCAGCATGCCGAGCAGCCAGGCATGCGGGCCGGCCTCGATGCCGCCGCCGGCGTTGAGGCCGACGTTCCAGCCCATCAGCGCGACGAACAGCACGTTGGGGCCGGGCGCGGCCTGGGCGATGGCGATCGACGAGCTGAACTGCGCATCGCTGAGCCATGAGTGATCGGTGACCAGGAAACGGTGCATCTCGGGCACGGTGGTGATGGCGCCGCTGATCGACAGCAACGACAGCATCATGTATTGGCCCAGCAATGCCAGCCAGTCCTGCCAGTGCATCACGATGCTCATGCCTCGATCCTCCGCCAGGTCCAGAGGCAGAAGGTGCCGCCCACCACCAGCAGCACCCAGCCCAGGGCGATGTGCAGGACCGCGATCGCCAGGAACACCAACAGCACCCCGACCAGGCAGACGGCGAAGCCCAGCGGGTGCTTGCGCAACTGCGGCACCAGCTTGATGCCGATCGCGGCGATCATGCCGCCGGCCACCGCGCCCATGCCGCGCAGCGCCGCCGCCACCTGGGGCACCGCCGCGAAATGGGCATAGAGCACCGCCAGCACCAGGATCACGCAAAGCGGCACCGCCAGCATGCCGGCCAGCGCCGCCAGGGCGCCGCGCAGGCCGAATTCGCGGTCGCCGATCATCATCGCCAGGTTGATCACATTCGGCCCGGGCATCACCTGGGCCACCGCCCAGTCCTCGATGAATTCGTCGGGGGTCAGCCACTGCTTCTTCTCGACCAGCTCGCGCTGCACCACCGCCAGCACGCCGCCGAAGCCCTGCAGCGCCAGCCAGTTGAAGGAGACGAAGAGATCGCGCGGTGACTCGGGTCGCGGACGCTCGGTTGCCGGTGCCGTGTTGGGGAGGGCCGATTGCATGGGCCGCGATTATCGTTGGCGGCCGGCGAATGCGCTTGGGGCGGCCACTGCGCGCTGGCGTTTTCGTCCGACGCGTGCGGGCCTGGCTTGCTGCGACACTCGCGCCATGACACCTCGCGCGATGTTCGACCTGTGCAAGCAATCCGTGGCGTCCTGGCGCGCCGACTATGCGCCGAGCATGGGCGCGGCCCTGGCCTACTACACCGTGTTCTCGGTTGCGCCGCTGCTGCTCATCGTGATCTCGGTGGTCGGGCTGGTGTTCGGCCGGGACGAGGCGCGCGGCCAGATCTTCGCGCAGCTGTCGGAGCTGATGGGCGCGGATGGCGCCCGCACGGTGCAGTCGATGCTCGAGGCGCTCAACAAGCCGGCCCAGGGCATCCTCGCGACGGTGGTCGGCATCGTGCTGCTGCTGGTCGGCGCCACCACCGTCTTCGGCGAGCTGCAGGACGCGCTCGACCGCATCTGGCGCGCGCCGGCGCGCAAGGAGGGCGCCGGCGTGTTCGGCCTGATGCGCAGCCGGCTCTTGTCCTTCAGCATGATCATGGGCATCGGCTTCCTGCTGATGGTCTCGCTGGTGGCGAGCGCGGCGCTGGCGGCGCTCGGGCAGTGGTGGTCGCCGATCTTCGGCGGCTGGGCGACGCTGGCGCAGGCGGTGAACTTCGCGTTCAGCTTCCTGATGGTCACCGTGGGGTTCGCGATGATCTACAAGATCATGCCCAGGGTCAGCGTGCAGTGGCGCGACGTCTGGGTCGGCGCGGCGGTGACGGCGGTGCTCTTCACCGTCGGCAAGTACCTGATCGGCCTCTATATCGGCACCACCGGCGTGGCTTCGGGCTACGGCGCGGCCGGCTCGCTGGTGGTGGTGCTGGTCTGGGTCTACTACTCGGCGCAGATCTTCCTGCTCGGGGTCGAATTCACCTGGGTCTACGCCCATGCCTACGGCTCGTTCAAGGGCCGCCCGCGGCCGGGCGCCGAGAGCTCGCCGACCCGGGTCGACCTGCCGGCGGACGCACGCCCCGCAGCCGCGGTGATTCAGCCCTTGAAGCCGCCTTCGTCGAGGTAGCGCTGCTCCTCGGGCGTGGTAGCGCGTCCGAGCAGCGCATTGCGATGCGGAAAGCGGCCGAAGCGCGAGATGATGTCCCGGTGATGCACCGCGTAGCGCTGGGTGTTGGCGTCCAGCGTGGCATTCAGTTCGACCGAGCGCTCCTGGTCGGCCGGAGCTTCCGAATGCATGAAGGGGGTGTAGAAGAAGGCCCGCAGCGGCGCTTCCACCTGGCGGTCGAGGCCGGCGGCGACGGCTGCGCGGGCGACAGCCACCGCCCGGGCATCGGTCTCGAACTGCCGGGCGCTGTCGCGCCAGGCATTGCGCGGCAGCTGGTCGAGCAGGATGAGCAGGGCCAGCGCCCCATCGGCGCTTGTCGCCCAGCCGTCGAGCGCACCGGCCGCGGCGGCCTGATGCCAGGCTTCGAAGCGGGCCTTGAAGTCGGCGTCGAAGGCCGGGTCCTTGGCGAACCAGCGCTTGGGACCGGCCTCGCGCCAGAAGTCGAGCACCTGGGCGGGATCGGGCTGGTTCTGCATCGGGCGATGATGCCATCGCCGATCAAGTCGGGTCGGTGGCCGACACGGAGCCGGTGGCGCTCGCCCTAAGCTCGGGCCTTCATGAACACCAGGAGACCTCCATGAACCGATATGGCAGACATTTGCGCGTGGCCCTGATTGCCGCCGTCACCGGCGCCGCGCTCGCGGGCTGCGGGATGATGTCCAAGTCCAACACCGCGTCGTTCAGCGGCGCGATGAACGCGTCCAGCGAGGTGCCTCCCAACATGACGCGGGGCTCCGGCATGGCCGAAGCCACCCTCAACAAGGACACCAACGTCCTGAAGTACAAGATCACCTATTCGGGCCTGAGCGGTCCGGCCACCATGGCCCACTTCCACGGTCCCGCCGCCGCGGGCACCAACGCCGCGGTGGTCGTGCCCTTCGCCAATCCGGCCAGCCCGATCGAGGGCCAGGCCACCCTGACGCCCGCCCAGGCGGCCGACCTGATGGCCGGCAAGTGGTATGCCAACGTGCACACCGCTGCCAACCCGGGCGGCGAGATCCGCGGGCAGATGCTGCCGAAGATGTAGCCGTCCTCGGACTCGGCAGGCGGCTGCGCATGGTGTCAAATGACGCCATGCAGCAAAAGTCCAAGCCGAAGGCCGCGCAACCCGCCACGTCACGCGGGCCGGCCCGCCCCCAGGGCGACCTTGCCAATATCCGGAAGGCGCTGGTCCTGCAGGGCGGCGGCGCGCTGGGCGCCTATCAGGCAGGGGTCTATGCCGGGGTGGCCGACCGCCAGCGCGAGCTCGACTGGGTCGCCGGCGTTTCCATCGGCGCGGTCAATGCAGCGCTGATCGCCGGCAACCTGCCCGGGAAGCGTGTCGAGCGGCTGCGCGAATTCTGGGATCTGGTCTCTTCCGGCCCGACGCAGCGCCTGCCCACCTGGTTGGGCGATCGCGCCGCGCTCAACCAATGGAGCGCCACGAGCACCGCCTTGCTGGGCGTCCCGGGCTTCTTCACCCCGCGCTGCAACCCGTCGCTGCTGCTCGGCGGCGCGGCGCCGATGGTCAGCTACTACGACACCTCGCCGCTCAAGGCCACACTGGAGCGGCTGGTCGACTTCGACCTCATCAACCACTGCGAGACCCGGTTCAGCGTGGGCGCGGTCAATGTGCGCACCGGCAACTCGATCTATTTCGACAACACCGTCCAGCGCATCGGCCCCGAGCACATCCTGGCCAGCGGCGCCTTGCCGCCGGGCTTCGCGCCGGTGCACATCGACGGCGAGGACTACTGGGACGGCGGCATCGTCTCGAACACGCCCTTGCAATACGTGCTCGACAACCAGCCGCGCAGCCAGGGCCTGCTGGTGCTGCAGGTCGATCTGTTCAGCGCCCACGGCCTGATGCCGACCACCATCGCCGAGACGCTGGAGCGCCAGAAGGACATCACCTATTCGAGCCGCACCCGCATGAACACCGATGCGATGGCCTCCAACCTGAACCTGCAGCAGGCCATCGCCGACCTGATCGGCAAGCTGCCGCCGTCGCTGCGCAACGACGCCAGCGTGGCGGCGGTGCGGGCCCAGCTGAGCCACGAGCCGATCGAGATCGTGCACCTGATCTATCGCGACAAGCCCTACGAGCTCGACTCCAAGGACTACGAGTTCTCCCGCGCTTCGGTGGACGAGCATTGGGAGGCCGGCTTGCGCGACATCCGCAACACCCTCGATCATCCCGAAGCGCTGGTCAGCGCCTCGCTGGCCAATGGCGTCACCACCTTCGACCTGACCGAACCCAATTCGCACCGCGTGCGCCGCCCGATGAAGCTGCCGGAAATCAACGTCGAAGCCTGAACGGCGCGGATCCGGCACGCACATTGCAATCACATCCCTCAACCAGCAAAGGAAAACCATGCAGCTCAAGGACAAGGTCGCTTTCATCACCGGCTCGGCCAGCGGTATCGGCGAGGAGATCGCGACCGTCTATGCCCGTGAAGGCGCCAAGATCGTCATCGCCGACCTCAACAAGCAAGCCGCCGATGCCACCGCCGCCGAACTGAAAGCCGCGGGTGCGCAGGCGATCGGCGTCGGCGTCGACGTCACCAGCGAGGAGCAGGTCGACGCCGCGGTCGAGGAGGCCGCCAAGGCCTTCGGCGGGATCGACATCCTGATCAGCAATGCGGGCATCCAGATCGTCCATCCGGTCGAGGAATTCAGCTTCGCCGACTGGAAGAAGATGCTCGCCATCCACCTCGACGGCGCCTTCCTGACCACCAAGGCCTGCCTCAAGCACATGTACGCCCAAGGCCGCGGCGGCAGCGTGATCTACATGGGTTCGGTGCACTCGAAGGAGGCTTCGGTGCTGAAGGCTCCCTACGTCACCGCCAAGCACGGCCTGATCGGCCTGTGCAAGACGGTGGCCAAGGAAGGCGCCAAGCACAACGTGCGCGCCAACGTCATCTGTCCGGGCTTCGTGCGCACGCCATTGGTCGAGAAGCAGATTCCCGAGCAGGCCAAGACCCTGGGCATCACCGAGGAGCAGGTCGTCAAGAACGTGATGCTGAAGGAGACGGTCGACGGCGAGTTCACCACCACCGACGACGTGGCCCAGGTGGCGCTGATGTTCGCGGCCTTCCCGACCAACGCGCTGACCGGCCAGTCGATGGTGGTGAGCCACGGCTGGTTCATGCAGTAGGCTTGCTCAGAGCTTCAGTTCCCAGGTCTCGCCGACCAGCTGCTGGCCGAAGCCCTCGTAGGGTTCGGACTTGACCAGCTTGAAGCCGCGCGCCGCATAGATGCCGCGCGCGGCCAGCAGGCAGCTGTTGGTCCACAGCACCATCTTCCGGTAGCCCTTGGCACGTGCGAAGGCCAGGCATTCGTCGGTCAGGCGAGCGCCCAGGCCCAGGCCGCGCGCCTTCGGGCTCAGGATCAACAGGCGCAATTGCGCCACCGTCGCGGACTTGCGCACCACGAAGACCGCGCCGACCCGCTCGCCGTCCAGTTCGGCGATCCAGCAGCGCTCCCATTCGGGCTTCAGCTTGCGCAGGTACTGGCTGGCGATGTCGGCCACCAGCGCCTCGAAGTCGCTGTTCCAGCCGTATTCGCGTGCATAGAGCTCGCCGTGGACCTGCACCACCCAGCCGATGTCGCCCGGCGCGGGTTCGCGCAGCAGCGCGGTCTGCGGCCGCGCTGCCGGCGCGCCCGCCGATGCCTGTGCCGGGTCGAGCAGGGCCTGCAGGCTGGCCATGGCCTCGACCACCTGTCGCCGCTGGGCGGTCGACAAGGGCGCGATCAGCGCGGCCGCCTCGTCGCGCGAGCGCTGCTGCAGCGGCGCGAAGGCCTGGTGGCCGGCTTCGGTCAGCCGCAGCAGGCTCTGGCGGGCATCGCGCGCATCGGGTGAGCGGGTGAGCCAGCCCGCTGCCTCGAAGCGGCGCAGGATGCGGCTGAGGTAGCCGCCGTCCAGGTGCAGGTCGCGGGCGATCTCGCTGGCCACCGCCGCTTCGCGATGGGACAGTTCGTAGAGCACCCTGACATCGGTGAGCGACAGTTCGCTGCCGAGGTAGGGGTCGAGGATGCCGATGCGGCGGGTGTAGAAGCGGTTGAAGTGGCGGATGGCCTTCACGGCGGCGGCGTCCGGAGCGGGGTTGGTGCTTGGCATGCTTGCCATTGTCAATTGATTGATTGACTTTGGCAATCAATTCAAGGCCCCGCTAATCACCGGGCATGCCGGAACAGGGGACAAAACCCCAGGAAAACCCTAAAATCGCGGGTTGCCCGCAGCGGGCCCACTAGACAGAAATGACTGGTCGACGAGCCGCATGCCAAAGGCCCTTCACCGACGAAGTCCCGATCCGCCCCCAATGAACGCCCCCGTCGACGTCTCCTTCTTTGCGCGCGCCGCCAAGCCGCTGAGCAGCTACCGAAAGTACTGGGCGGCGCGCTTCGGAACGGCCAAGTTCCTGCCGACCACGCGGGAGGAAATGGACGCGCTCGGCTGGGACAGCTGCGACATCATCGTGGTCACCGGCGACGCCTACGTCGACCATCCCAGCTTCGGCATGGCGGTGATCGGCCGCATGCTGGAAGCCCAGGGTTTCCGTGTCGGCATCATCGCGCAGCCCGACTGGCAGAGCGCCGATCCGTTCAAGGTGCTCGGCAAGCCGAACCTGTTCTTCGGCGTCACCGCCGGCAACATGGATTCGATGATCAACCGCTACACCGCCGATCGCAAGGTGCGCAGCGACGATGCCTACACCCCCGGCGACGTAGGCGGCCGTCGGCCGGACCGCGCCGCCATCGTCTATTCGCAGCGCTGCCGGGAGGCCTGGAGCGACGTGCCGATCGTGCTCGGCGGCATCGAGGGTTCGCTGCGCCGCATCGCCCATTACGACTACTGGCAGGACAAGGTGCGCCGCTCGATCGTGGTGGATGCCAAATGCGACCTGCTGCTCTACGGCAATGCCGAACGCGCGATCGTCGAGATCGCGCATCGTCTCGCGGCGCGCGAAGCGGTTGCGCAGATCACCGATGTCCGCGGCACCGCCTTCGTGCGTCGCGACAGCGAAGGCGAATGGTTCGAGATCGATTCGACCAGCGTCGACGAACCGGGCCGCGTCGAGGCGCATGTCAATCCCTACCTGATGGTGTCGGACCAGGCCAAGGCCAATGGCGCCAGTTGCGCCCGGGAAGACGAAGCCGATGCGGTCGCTCAGGCGGCCGAGGCTGCCGGCGCGGTCAATCCCGCGATCAAGCCGCTGAACTTCGTACCCAACCCGGCGCTGCAGGGCCGGGGCAAGGTCAAGGTGCCTCCGCGCGAGCGCTCCGTGATCCGCCTGCCGTCCTACGAGCAGGTGCGCGCCGACCCGGTGCTCTATGCCCATGCCAACCGGGTGCTGCACCTGGAAACCAACCCCGGCAATGCGCGCGCGCTGGTGCAGGCGCATGGCGAAGGCGGCACGGCGCGCGACGTCTGGATCAATCCGCCGCCGATCCCGCTGACCACGGCCGAGATGGACCACGTGTTCGACCTGCCCTATGCGCGCAGCCCTCATCCGCGCTACGCCGACGAGGCCGGCAGCCACGACGGCGCCACCAAGATCCCGGCCTGGGAGATGATCCGCTTCAGCGTGAACATCATGCGCGGCTGCTTCGGCGGCTGCACCTTCTGCTCGATCACCGAGCACGAGGGCCGCATCATCCAGAGCCGCTCGGAAGAGTCGATCATCAAGGAGGTCGAGGCGATCCGCGACAGCGTCAAGGGCTTCACCGGCACCATCTCCGACCTGGGCGGTCCGACCGCCAACATGTACCGCATCGGCTGCAAGTCGCCCGAGATCGAGGCCGCCTGCCGCAAGCCCAGCTGCGTCTATCCGGGCATCTGCCAGAACCTCAACACCAATCACGACCCGCTCATCAAGATCTATCGGCGGGCGCGCGCACTGCGCGGCATCAAGAAGATCCTGATCGGCTCCGGCCTGCGCTACGACCTCGCGGTGCAGTCGCCCGAATACGTCAAGGAACTGGTGCAGCACCATGTCGGCGGCTATCTCAAGATCGCGCCCGAGCACACCGAGCAGGGCCCGCTCACCAAGATGATGAAGCCCGGCATCGGCAGCTACGACAAGTTCAAGCAGATGTTCGAGAAGTTCTCGGCCGAGGCGGGCAAGAAGCAGTACCTGATCCCGTACTTCATCGCCGCTCATCCGGGCACCAGCGACGAGGACATGATGAACCTCGCGATCTGGCTCAAGAAGAACGGCTTCCGCGCCGACCAGGTGCAGACCTTCTATCCGTCGCCGATGGCCACCGCCACCGCGATGTACCACAGCAACCGCAATCCGCTGCGCAAGATCACGCGTCAGAGCGAGACCGTCGACATTGTGCGCGGCGACAAGCGCAGGCGCCTGCACAAGGCCTTCCTGCGCTACCACGACGCCAACAACTGGCCCATGCTGCGCGAGGCATTGAAGGCGATGGGCCGGGCCGACCTGATCGGCAATGGCAAGCATCACCTGATCCCGACCTGGCAGCCCATGACCGACGGCGCCTACCAGAGCGCCCGGCGGAAGAACTCGACGCCGGCGCCGAGCAAGGCGGCGGCTCCGGCCAAGGGACGCATCCTGACGCAGCACACCGGGCTGCCGCCGCGCGACAACGGCTCGGCCCGCGTCGGCAAGGTGCGCAAAGCGCGCTGAGGGCGGAAGGCCCCGGCGGGTTGCGCGGCGAACGCGCCTCCGAGTGGCCCGCCTGCGCTGCACGTCGCGCGCATCGGCGGATGGCCCATGCGCGGACAGGCGCTAGTCGTGCTGGTTCGGTTCGTGGAACTCGGCGGGACTGCGCAGGGCGCGCAGCAGGCGTAGCCCCAGTTCATGCAGCTTCCCGAGCACGAAGGCGATGTATGTCAGGACACCGACTTCCAGCCAATCAGTGATAGCGGTCACGATTTCCTCCTTTCAATCAGCTTTCAAGGCTAGATCGGAGGCGCAAAGCCGTAAAGAAGTTTCAATGTAGCGCGAGGTTTCTTTCAGCGGCCGTGCGCGACGCGCGACCCGCTCGCATTGGAACCGGCGCGCCCTCGAGAAGCCGATGGCCACCTTCCAGGGCACGGAGGCGACAAGGCCGGGGGAGCGGGCTTACTCCATCGTCTTCAGCGGCAGGTCGCGCGCCTGCCTCAGCGCTTCGAGCTCTGAGCGCCTGCGGCCGGCGATCCAGGCGGCCAGCGCCGTGCGGGTGGCGGGCGCTTCCATTTCGGCCGTTCCGAGGCCGGCGGCCTCGCACAGCCGGGCCGCGAAGTGCGGCTCGACCGCGGCCAGTGCCACCCGCCCGTCGGCGCAGCGATAGACCCCGTAGCCGGCGTGGCCGCCGCCGACCACGCCGGTCGGCGAGGTGAGGCCCCAGTCGCGCGGCAGGGCGAGCCACTCGGCGGCGCTGTTCATCGCCACCTCGATGCGGATGCCGCCGCGCGCATCCGGCGCGCGTGCGGCCAGCACCGCCTGCAGGACCGCCTCGCTCGCGATCAGCGAGCCGCTCATGTCGGCGTAGAGCGTGGGCGGCAGCTCGGTGCCGCGGATCAGGCCGCTTCCGGCGAAGAAGGTGATGTCGTGGCCCGGCTCATCCGCTTGGGGGCCCGGTGCGCTCACGATCGCCACCTGCGACAGGTGCGGATGCCGCGCCCGCAGCTCGTCCCAGCCCAGGCCCAGCTTGGCCAGCGCCGAAGGCCTGAAGGCCGTCAGCAGCACCTGGGTGTCGGCCAGCATGCGGTGCAGCCGTTCCAGGCCCGGCTCGGTCTTCAGGTCGATCCGCGCGGTCTCGATGCCTTGGTGGAGCGCGGCATAGGCCGCGCGGTTGTAGCGCAGCATCGGGTCGCCCGCCGGCGGCTCGTACTTGATGCAGGTGGCGCCCATGCGCTGGCAGCGCAGCAACGTGGCAGGACCGGGCAGGTTGATGGCGAGACTCACGATGCGCACGCCTTGCAGCGGTCTGAAGGCGGGAGCGGGCGAAGTCGGCATGAGGCGAAGTCCTTTTTTGCGTGCGAGAGTGGAAACGGGGGGCGAGAGCTTAGGGTCTAGGATGCGACTTCACTGCAAGGAGACAGCATGTTTCAGACCGATCTGATGGCGGGCCAGAGAATTCTTGTGACCGGTGGCGGGACAGGCCTAGGACGCGCGATGGCCGAGCGATTTCTGGGCCTGGGCGCCGATGTCGCGATCTGCGGCCGGCGCCAGAGCGTCTGCGAGGAAACCGCGGCCGAATGGCGGGCGCTCTATCCGCAGCGCCGCATCGACACCTTTGGCGTGGACATCCGCAATGCGCAGGCGGTCGACGAGATGGTCGAGAGCCTCTTCGCGTCGGGCGGCCTGTCCGGGCTGATCAACAACGCGGCCGGAAACTTCGTGTCGCCGACCGAGGCCCTGTCGCCCCGAGCCTTCGACGCCATCGCCAACATCGTCTTCCACGGCAGCTTCTACGTGACGCAGGCGATCGGCAAGCGTTGGGTGGCCGAGGCGAAGGAGGGCCGCTGGAAGACCGGCGATCCATGCCGCAGCGTGCTGAGCGTCATCGTCACCTGGGTGGACAACGGCAGCCCCTACGTGGTGCCGTCGGCCATGAGCAAGGCCGGCATCGAGGTCATGACCCGCTCGCTCGCGATCGAGTGGGCCCGCTATGGCATACGGCTCAACGCGGTCGGACCGGGCGAGATTCCGACCGAGGGCATGAGCAAGCGGCTCAACCCGGGCGAGGAGCCGGGCGCGCGCAGCAAGGCCTCGAACCCGATGGCGCGCACCGGCCGGATGAGCGAACTGCAGAATCTCGCGGCCTTTCTGATGGCGCGTGGCCAATGCGACTGGCTGACCGGCCAGAGCATCATGATGGACGGCGCCAATGCCCTGGCCAACGGCGGCAACTTCTACGAATTGCGCCAGTGGAGCGACGCCGACTGGCTGGCAGCCCGCGAGCGCATCGAGGCGCAGAACCAGAAGGACAAGGCCCAGCGGTGAGACTGCGGGCGATGGGACCTTGCCGTGCCCTCAGGCCCGCCGCCGCGCGCCGGCCTCTTCGCGAGCCGCCTTGAAGGCCAGCAGGGCTTCCAGGCTGGTCTTGCGCGGCACGTAGCCGAATTCCGACTTGAGCCGCGCATTGCAGAGCACCGGCCGGTAGCGCAGGAAATCGAGCTGCTCGGGCCCGTAGCGGCTGATGCCGAGCCAGGTGCCGGCGGCGAGGGCCAGCCGGGCCACCGCCGCCGGCAGCACCAGCATCGGCTTGTGCAGCAGGGCGGCGATCTGCGGCAGCGTCAGCGCGCCATCGCCCGCCAGGTTGAAGCAGCCGGCGCGCGCGGTCAGGAGGGAGTGCACCACGCAGCCGGCCACGTCCTCGTCCCAGACGAAGACGAAGGGGCTGTCGCTGCCGCGGATCGCCAGGATGCGCGGGCGGTCGAAAAGGGCGGAGATCTGGTTGCGCACCTGCCTGCCCAGCACGGTGCCGATGCGCAGCACCGTCTGCTGCAGGGCCGGATGCCGCTCGCGATAGTCGGCCAGCATCTCCTCGACCAGCCGCTTGTGGTGGGCGTAGGCGAAGGACGGATTGCCGCGCAAGGCATGGCATTCGCTGATCCAGGCCGGATTGTCCGGGTGATAGCCGTAGGCCGCGCCGCTCGACGACACGACGATGTGGCGCACCCCTTCGGCCACGCAGGCCTCCAGCACGTTGCGGCTGCCGAGCACGTCGACCGAATGCGCCAGCTCGCGGGTACTGCCCGGGCCGGGCGTGACGATCGAGGCCAGGTGCACCACGGCGTCGATGGCGTGCTCGCGCAAGGTGGCGCCGAAGCTGCTTGAGCGCACGTCCTGCGTCACATAGGCCACGCCGCGCACCCGGCCCAGCTTCGAGACTTCGCGCACGTCGAGCGCCACCACACGGTCGATGTCGGGCTGGCGCGCCAGCGCGGCCACGATCGAGCGGCCAAGAAAACCGTCGGCGCCGGTGACCAGCACCCGGCGCGCCGCGATGGGCATGCAGATATCCATGGAATCGGGCCGATGTCGCGGCCTGTGGAACAAGGGAGGGAGAAGCGGCGCGGCGTGGAAGATCACGCGGCCGACGTTTCAAGGCGGAAACACCCGTTGCTCGCTTAAACCAAATTGCTTACTATCTCGAAAAACGTCAAAAAACGTCTCATTTTCCGAGATTATCAATGAATTTTCCCGACTCCAGTCCGCCCGAACGGGCCGAACTCGGCGCCACGCCCGGCCTGCGCCTGCTGCAGTTGCTGGAGCTGATCGCAGAAGCGCCCGAGACACAGACCCTGTCCGGCCTGGTGCGTGCGAGCGGCCTGCCGAAGCCCTCGGTGCACCGGATGCTCCAGCAGCTGGAGGCGGGCGGCCTGCTGGACCGCGGCGGCGAAGGCCGGCGCTATGCGGTCACGCCACGCCTGATGCGCCTCGCCGAGACCGTGCTGCGCGGCGGCACGCGCAGCGGCATGCGCCATGCGGTGCTGCGCCGGCTGGTCGGCGAAGTCGGCGAGACCTGCAAGCTGACCGCGTTGTCCGGCGCCGAGGTCGTCTACCTCGACCGGGTCGAGACGGGATTTCCGCTGCGCCTCGACCTGGGTCCCGGTTCGCGCGTGCCGCTGCACTGCTCGGCCAGCGGCAAGCTGTTCCTGGCCCATCTGCCGGGCCCGCAGCGTGCGCGGCTTCTGGGCGGCCTGCGCTACGACCGCCACACGGTCCGCACGGTCGGCTCGCGCAAGGAGCTGGAAGCCGATTTCGAGCGCATCCGGCAGGATGGCTATGCGGTCGATGCCGAAGAGTTCGTCGAAGGCCTGGTCTGCGTCGCGGTGCCGGTGCAGGACGCGCCAGGCGGCCCGGTGCGCTGCGCGGTGGGCCTGCAGGCGCCGGCTTCGCGGATGCCGCTCGACCAGGCCCTGCTGCGGCTGGACCGCTTGCGCGACGCCGCCCAGGCGATGCGGCAAGCGATGCAGTGACGCGGCCCCGATCGGCCGACACGTTCCGGGCGCGCCGCGCTCGCCGATTCACCCCGCCAAGTCGGCGCCGCGCTCCTCCAGCAAGGCGCGCAGCACCGAGCGATGGCAATGCGATTCATCGGCGCAGTAGCAGCCGAGCGCCATCGCGCCCTGGTGCGACAGCGCCGCCAGCAGGTCGAGGCTGCGGCTGGCGTCGGGCTCGGCCATCTCGCGCCGGAAGCGGCGGGTGAAGGCGGTCCATTGCGCAGGCGTTTCTGCGGCCAGCGCCTCCTTCATCGCCTCCACCGAAGGCGCCAGGTTCGGGTACCAGACGTCGTACCAGTCCTGGCTGGCGAATTCGGTCTTCGGCACGCCGCGGGGCGGGCGCCGCACGGTGCCGATGCGCAGGCCTTCGCCGGGATGGCGTGGGCTGCCGAGGCGGACGATGCGGATGGACATGGTGAACGCTCCTTGGAAGGCATGCCGGCGCCGGAGTTGACTGGGCGACAGTCCGATCATCGCCGAGCGCGGATACTCGCCGGGCCATCCATTTCCCGGAGACCGACTTCATGAACGAACGCATCGAAACCATCCGCCACGCCGACGGCGTTGTCGAACTTCACCTGGCCCGGCCCGACAAGATGAACGCGCTCGACCCTGCCATGTTCGACGCACTGATCGATGCCGGCAGCCGCCTGGTCGCCGATGCCTCGGTGCGTGCGGTGGTGCTGGCCGGCCGGGGCAAGGCCTTCTGCGCCGGCCTCGACATGCAGTCCTTCGAACGCATGGGACAGGGCGATGCCGCGCAGGTGCTGGGCGGCGCCGGCGCCGACCTCGCCACGCGCACCCATGGCATCGCCAACGTGGCCCAGCAGGTGGCGATGGTCTGGCGCGAAGTGCCGGTGCCGGTCATCGCGGCGGTGCACGGCGTGGCTTTCGGCGGTGGGCTGCAGGTCGCGCTCGGCGCCGATCTCCGGCTGCTCGCGCCGGACACCCGGATGTCGGTCATGGAGATCAAGTGGGGCCTGGTGCCGGACATGGGCGGCCTGGTGCTGATGCGCGAACTGGCGCGCAACGACGTGGTGCGCGAACTGACCTATACCGGCCGCATCTTCGCGGCGGAGGAGGCGGTGGCGCTCGGCTTCGCGACCCGGGTGGTCGCCGATCCGCTGGCCGAGGCGCTGCGGATGGCGCGCGAGATCGCGCAGAAGAGCCCGGATGCGATCCGGGCCGGCAAGCGCCTGCTCAATGCGGCGATGGGACACAGCGCGGCCGAGCTGTTGCTGGCCGAGTCGGTCGAGCAGAGGGCGCTGATCGGCAGTGCCAACCAGCGCGAGGCGGTGCGCGCCAATCTCGAGCGCCGGGCGCCGAATTTCACGGATCCGGTGCGCTGAAGTTCACGGATCGGACGCGCTGGACCTTCCCTCGGGTCCGCCGCGGCTTCCGTGCACGGCATACTGCGCGCGTGCCCATGACACTCCTCCATCGTCTCTCCGAACAGCAACTGCCGGTCGCCGTCTCGGGCGGCGCCATGGTCGATGCGGTGCGGGTGCTGAATCTCGCAGGCCATGTGAAGGCGACGATCCCCAGGCCGATCCGCACGATCGACGGCTACGAACAGCCGCCGGCCACGGTGACCGAGATCACCTCGCTCGGCCGCAGCATGGTCAAGCGTTTTCCGCTGCGCTGAACCGGCCGATGCGTTCGCCGTCGCCTACAAGCGCTCGCGGCATCGGCGCAGTCGGGCGGCGTCGTGCCGCGGCTAGGCTCCCGGGGAAAGGAGCCGAGCATGTCCTTCTCTCTCATTCGAAGCCAGTGCCGCCGCGTGCGACTCGGCGCCACGCTGCTCGCCGCAGCGGTGCTGGTGCTATCGGCCTGCCACGAGCAGGCCAGCCCGGAAGCCAGCCGGCAGGTCGATGCTGCGGTCGACAAGACCGAGAAGGCCGCGGCGGTCGCGGCCAACAAGGCCGGCGAGCTGGCCGACACCGCGCGCGACAAGACCCGCGCCTACCTGACGTCTCCGGAAGTGAAGCAGCACCTGGAATCGGCGAAGGAGGCGGTGCACGAAGCCACCGAGCCGGCAAGGAATTGAGGCCGCGCGCCAGTTCGGCTCAGCTCTCAGCGCCCCTGGCGCAGCCGTTGCAGGCCTTGTTCGGTCAGGAACTTGAATCCGCGCGGATCGGAGGCGACCAGGCCGTTGGACTCCAGGCGCTGGGAAATGGCGATCGATTCGATCGGTCGACGGTTGGCGCTGGCCTCTAGCAAGGCCACGAGCGTCTGCCACTGCTCATCGTTGAGCTGGATCTTCTTCACCACTTGGTCCTCCATGGGTGGATCGAGTGTGCAGGGATTGCACAAATCGTTCCTCCCCACTTTTGGACTTGAACCGTCGTGCCGCCGCCCCTCCGGCAATAGCGGGATCAGTGTGCGGCGGAGGGCGGCGGGCTCATCAGCCGGTCGGTGACCGCGATCGCCATCGCTGACAGCAGGAAGGTGATGTGGATCACCGTCTGCGCGATCAGCACCCGGTCGGTGTAGTTGTCGGCATTGATGAAGGTCTTCAGGAGGTGGATCGAGCTGATGCCGATGATGGCGGTGGCCAGCTTCACCTTGAGCACCGAGGCGTTGACGTGGCTCAACCATTCGGGCTGGTCGGGATGGCCGTCGAGGTCCATGCGGCTGACGAAGGTCTCGTAGCCGCCGACGATCACCATGATCAGCAGGTTGGAGATCATCACCACGTCGATCAGCGACAGCACCACCAGCATGATGACCGTCTCATTGAGGCCGCCGAACTGGGCATTGGTCTTGTAGCCGATGCTGTTGACCAGCGCCTGCACCGCGGTCTCGCTGCCGAAGGCGGCCTCGACCAGATGGGTCAGCTCGACCACGAAGTGCACCACGTAGACGCACTGCGCCACGATCAGGCCCAGGTAGAGCGGCAACTGCAGCCAGCGGCTGGCGAAGATGATGCTGGGCAGCGGGCGCATCGGGGAGCGCCTCGGCGCAGTTGGAACGAGGGGGTCGGTGTGGGCCATCGGGGATGTCTGGGATCGCTGGAACAGCGGCAAGGCGCGATTCTAGGGGGCTCGCCGCGCGTCGGGGCGCTGTCATCAGGCGGCCCGCTGTCGTTAACATCCGCGTCAGTCGTCCGTAAGTGCGGGCGCCGACATTAGCGCCCGTCAACCAGTTGGAGCCAGGAGAGACAAGCAATGAGCAGCGCATCCACCATCGAATCCGTGTTGGTCGAGAACCGCGTTTTTCCGCCCGACGCGCGGGCAAGCCAGGGCGCCCGCATCTCGGGCATGCCGGCCTACGAGGCGCTGTGCAAGGAGGCCGCCGACGATTTCGAGGGCTTCTGGGCGCGCCAGGCGCGCGACAACGTGGTCTGGACCCGTCCCTTCACCCGCACCCTGGACGAATCCAACGCGCCTTTCTACAAGTGGTTCGGCGACGGCGAGCTGAACGCCTCGGCCAACTGCCTTGACCGTCACATCGGCACGCCGGTCGAGAACAAGACCGCGATCGTCTTCGAGGCCGACGACGGCGCGGTCAGCAAGGTCAGCTACAAGGAACTGCTGGTCCGGGTCTCGCAGTTCGCCAATGCGCTCAAGGCCCAGGGCATCTCCAAGGGCGACCGGGTCATCATCTACATGCCGATGACGGTCGAGGGAGTGATCGCGATGCAGGCCTGCGCCCGCATCGGCGCGACCCACAGCGTGGTCTTCGGCGGTTTCTCGGCCAAGGCCCTGAACGAGCGCATCATCGACGCCGGCGCGGTGGCGGTCATCACCGCCAACTACCAGTTGCGCGGCGGCAAGGAACTGCCCCTGAAGGCCATCGTCGACGACGGCATCGCGCTGGGCGGCTGCGAAACGATCAAGACGGTGCTGGTCTACCAGCGCACCGCGACCGCCTGCAACATGGTGGCCGGACGCGACAAGAGCTTCGACGAGGCGCTGGCCGGCCAGAGCACCGAATGCGCGCCGGTGCCGGTGAATGCCGAGCACCCGCTCTTCATCCTCTACACCTCGGGCTCGACCGGCAAGCCCAAGGGCGTGCAGCATGCCACCGGCGGCTACCTGCTGTGGGCCCGGCTGACCATGGACTGGACCTTCGACCTGCGTCCGGACGACATCTTCTGGTGCACCGCCGACATCGGCTGGATCACAGGCCACAGCTATGTCGCCTACGGCCCGCTGGCCGCCGGCGCGACGCAGGTGGTGTTCGAGGGCATCCCGACCTTCCCGCATGCGGGCCGCTTCTGGCAGATGATCGAGAAGCACAAGGTCAGCATCTTCTACACTGCGCCGACCGCGATCCGCTCGCTGATCAAGGCGGCCGACAGCGACCCGAAGGTGCATCCGAAGAACTGGGATCTGTCGTCCCTGCGCATCCTCGGCACGGTGGGCGAGCCGATCAATCCCGAAGCCTGGATGTGGTACTACCGGAACATCGGCGCCGAGAAGTGCCCGATCGTCGACACCTTCTGGCAGACCGAGACCGGCGGCCACGTGATCACCCCGCTGCCGGGCGCGACGCCCCTGGTGCCGGGCTCCTGCACGCTGCCGCTGCCGGGCATCATGGCCGCCATCGTCGATGAAACCGGCAAGGACCTGCCCAACGGCGCCGGCGGCATGCTGGTCATCAAGCGGCCCTGGCCCTCGATGATCCGCACCATCTGGAACGACCCCGAGCGCTTCAAGAAGAGCTACTTCCCCGAGGAAATGGGCGGCACGATCTACCTGGCCGGCGACGGCGCGGTGCGCAGTGCCGACCGCGGCTATTTCCGCATCACCGGGCGCATCGACGACGTGCTGAACGTCTCCGGCCACCGCCTGGGCACGATGGAGATCGAATCGGCGCTGGTGGCCAAGACCGACCTGGTGGCCGAGGCCGCGGTGGTCGGCCGGCCGGATGACCTGACCGGCGAGGCGGTCTGCGCCTTCGTGGTGCTGAAGCGCGGCCGCCCGACCACCGACGAGGAGGCCCGCCAGATCGCGGCCGACTTGCGCAATTGGGTCGCCAAGGAAATCGGACCCATCGCGAAGCCCAAAGACATCAGGTTTGGGGAGAATCTTCCGAAGACCCGCAGCGGTAAGATCATGCGCCGCCTGCTGCGCAGCATCGCCAAGGGCGAAGCCATCACGCAGGACACCTCGACGCTCGAGAACCCGGCCATCCTGGAACAACTCGGCCAGGCCTATTGAAAGAGATGGGTCGCGGCGCATACCGCAGCGTCGATCCATCAAAACTTTCAGGGAATAAAAAAATGGGATTGAGAACCATCGTGCTGCTGGTCGTGGTGCTTTTGATCGCGGCGCTGGCCGCGCTCAACTGGACGCTGATCGCCACGCCGACCTTGATGTCGGTCGGCTTCATGCAGGTCAATGCGCCGTTCGGGCTGATCATGCTGGGGCTCACCGCGCTGCTGGGCATCTTCTTCGTGGCCTACGTGGTTTACCTGCAGAGCGCGGTGCTCCTCGAGACGCGCCGCCACACCAAGGAGATGCAGGCCCAGCGCGAACTCGCCGACAAGGCCGAGGCGTCGCGCTTCACCGAGCTGCGCAACTTCCTCGAGACCCAGGAGAACGCTCACATGGCGCGCAACGCGGAGCGCCATGCGGCCCTGCTGGCGCGGGTCGAGCAGGTCGAGTCGGCGGCCCGGCTGCGTGCCGAGCAGACCGAGCAGTCGATCGCCGCGCACATGGGCCAGCTGGAAGACAGGCTGGAGCGCCGCGCCGCAGTGCAGGCGCCGACCGCCGCGATGCCGCCGGCGGTCTGATCCGCGGCGCTATTTGGTCGTCAGCACCCAGGCAGCAAGCTTCTTCGCGTCGGCCTCGCTGACCTGGTTGTTGGCCGGCATCGGCACCGGCCCCCACACGCCCGAGCCGCCCTTCATGATCTTGGCGGCCAGCGTGTCGACTGCGTTCTTGTCGTCCTTGTACTTGGCGGCCACGTCCTTGAAGGCCGGTCCCAGCACCTTGCGATCGACCGCATGGCAGCTCATGCAGTTCTTGGAGGTCGCCAGCGCCAGGTCGGCGAGGGCGGGCGCCGCGCAAAGTAGGCTCAAAGCGGCCGCAAGCAGGACTTTTTTCATGGTTTCGGATCGGGGGCGTGCGTTAAAGTCGTTCCGGTGCGATTGTAGGGACGGCGGCTTTTCGCCGGGCCCTGCGCGCCAGCCAATCAATCCAAGGGGTTCGCCATGTGGTTCCTGCTGCTCGGTCTGCTCGGGGTGGTGCTCAAGCTGCTCGAGTTCAGCGTTTTTGCCACGCTTGCCTGGTGGATCGTGCTGATCCCCTTCGCGCTGGCGGTGGCCTGGTGGACCTGGGCCGATGCCTCGGGCTACACCAAGCGCAAGGTCATGGAGCGCGAGGACGAGCGGCGCCAGGCCCGCATCGATCGGCAGCGCAGCAAGATGGGCATGCTCGATCGTTCGGGCAACCGGCGCGGACGCTGAGCCCGTCATGGCCGGCGCCGGCCCCGGCGCCAGCGGCGCGCGCGGGCCGACCGGTCCGTCGAATCAATAGTTGTCGAGCACCGCGCCCGAACTGGCGCTCGAGGCGTTGAACGCGAACTTCGCCTGCACGCCCCGGGTGTAGCGCGGCGCCGGTGCCTTCCAGGCTGCGCGGCGCTTGGCGATCTCGGCTTCCGGCACATTCAGTTCGAGCTTCAGTTCGTGGGCGTCGATGGTGATCGAGTCGCCTTCGTTGACGAAGGCGATGGTGCCGCCGGCGGCCGCCTCCGGCGCCACGTGGCCTACCACCATGCCCCAGGTGCCGCCGGAGAAGCGGCCGTCGGTGATCAGGCCCACCGATTCGCCCAGGCCGGCACCGATCAGCGCGCCCGTGGGCGCCAGCATCTCGGGCATGCCCGGGCCGCCCTTGGGGCCGAGGTAGCGCAGCACCATCACGTCGCCGGCCTTGATCTTGCCGGCCAGGATGGCGGCCAGCGCCGACTGTTCGTCGTCGAAGACGCGCGCCGGGCCGGTGATGACCGGGTTCTTCAGGCCGGTAATCTTGGCGACCGCGCCTTCGGGCGACAGGTTGCCCTTGAGGATCGCCAGGTGGCCTTCGGCGTACATCGGCTTGGCGATCGGACGGATCACGTCCTGGTCGGCGCGCGGCTGGTCGGGCACGTCCTTGAGCACTTCGGCGATGGTCTTGCCGCTGATCGTGATGCAGTCGCCATGCAGCAGGCCGGCGTTGAGCAGCACCTTCATGACCTGCGGGATGCCGCCGGCCTGGTGCAGGTCGACCGCCAGGTACTTGCCGCTGGGCTTCAGGTCGCACAGCACCGGCACCTTCTTGCGCATGCGCTCGAAGTCGTCGATGGTCCATTCCACCTCGGCCGCGTGCGCGATCGCCAGGAAGTGCAGCACCGCGTTGGTCGAGCCGCCGGTGGCCATGATCACCGCCACCGCGTTCTCGATGGCCTTCTTGGTCACGATGTCGCGCGGCTTCAGGTCATTCTTGATGGCCTCGATCAGCACCTTGGCCGATTCCTTGGCCGAGTTCTGCTTCTCGTCGTGCGGATTGGCCATGGTGGACGAATAGGGCAGCGACATGCCCAGGGCCTCGAAGGCGCTCGACATGGTGTTGGCGGTGTACATGCCGCCGCAGGAGCCGGTGCCGGGGATGGCGCGCATCTCGATCTCGCGCAGGTCTTCGTCGCTGAGGTTGCCGGCGGCGTTCTGGCCGACCGCCTCGAAGACGCTGACGATGTTCAGGTCCTGGCCCTTGTACTTGCCGGGCAGGATGGTGCCGCCGTAGACGTAGATGGCCGGCACGTTGGCGCGCAGCATGCCCATCATGCCGCCGGGCATGTTCTTGTCGCAGCCGCCGACCACCAGCACGCCGTCCATCCACTGGCCGCCGACGCAGGTCTCGATGCAGTCGGAGATGACTTCGCGGCTGACCAGCGAATACTTCATGCCCTCGGTGCCCATCGCCATGCCGTCGGAGATGGTCGGCGTGCCGAAGACCTGCGCGTTGCCGCCGGCTTCCTCGATACCTTCGATGGCCGCGTCGGCCAGCTTCTGCAGGCCGGAGTTGCAGGGCGTGATGGTGCTGTGGCCGTTGGCGACGCCGACCATCGGCTTCTTGAAGTCGCCTTCCTGGTAGCCCATGGCGTAGAACATCGAGCGGTTCGGCGCACGGCTCTTGCCCTCGACGATGTTGGCGCTGCGGCGGTTGATCTGGATCGGTTTGGTTTCCATCGGGGGCTCTCGTTGTCTGGATCGGGGAGGCCAAGTATCGGACGATTGATTGATTGCTTCCAATCCTATTCAAGCAGTGGATTGATATGCTTGGGATATGAAGGAATCGATCATCGAGCTGCGCGCCTGGCGCCAGTTCGTGGCCGTTGCCGAAGAATTGCACTTCGGCCGTGCTGCGCTGCGATTGCACATGACCCAGCCGCCGGTGACCCAGGCCATCGCCCAGCTGGAGCGGACCCTGGGCGTGCGGCTCTTCGACCGCACCCGGCGCCGTGTGGGCCTGACGCCGGCGGGCGAGGCGCTGTTGCCCGACGTGCGCGAACTGCTCGCGCGGGCCCAGGCGCTGCCGGAGCGGGCCCGGGCGGCGGATGCCGGCGAGGTCGGGCGGGTGCGCCTGGCCTTCGTCTCGACCATCGGTTTCGAGCGGCTGCCGGCCTGGGTCCGCGAATTCCGGCGCCAATGCCCCGAGGTCGCGCTGGAACTGGTCGAGGCCACCGGCGACGTGCAGCTCGAGGCCTTCGCGCGGGGTGAGATCGATGCCGGCCTGATGCTGCATTCGCCCGGCCACGCGCCGCCCGGGCTGCTGCGCCTGGCGGTGGCCGAGGAGCCCCTGGTGCTGGCGGTCGCCGCCGGCCACGCGCTGGCCGCGCCGGGCCCGGTCGCGCTGGCGCGGGTGCTGGAAGAGCCACTGGTGGTCTTCCCGCGCCGCATCGTGCCTTCCCTGCATGACGCGGTCTTCGCGCTCTATCACGCCGTCGGCCGCGAGCCGCAGGTGGTGCAGGAGGCGATCCAGATGCAGACCATCGTCAACCTGGTCTGGGGCGGCCTGGGCGTGGCTTGGGTGCCAGAGAGCGTGACCCGCTTCCGGCGCGAGGGCGTGGTCTACCGCGCTGCCGCGGATTTCATCGGCTCGGGCGGACGCCGTCGCGGCGCGGTGGCCCTGCCATCGTGCGAGACCAGTCTGGCCTGGCCGGCCGACGCGCTCAATCCGGCCCTGGATCGCTTCGTCGACTTCGTGCGCGCCGGATCGCGCCCCGCCGGGGTGCTCTAATCCACGCCTATGCTGATGTACCCGCAGATCAATCCCGTGGCCTTACAGCTCGGGCCGGTCGCCATCCACTGGTACGGCCTGACCTACCTGGCCGCCTTCGCACTCTTCTATTTCCTGGGCACGCGCCGGCTGCGCCATGAGCCCTTCCGCTCGATCACCGGGCCGGGCGCCTGGAGCCGGAAGGACGTCGAGGACATCCTCTTCCTCGGCGTGATGGGCGTGATCGTCGGCGGCCGGCTGGGCTACTGCCTGTTCTACAAGCCCGGCTTCTACCTGACGCATCCGCTGGAGATCTTCTTCGTCTGGCAGGGCGGCATGAGCTTCCATGGCGGCCTGCTCGGCGTGATCGCGGCGATGGTCTGGTTCTCGCGCTCGCGCGCACGGCCCTTCTGGCAGGTGATGGATTTCGTGGCGCCCTGCGTGCCGACCGGCCTGGCGGCTGGCCGCGTGGGCAACTTCATCAACGGCGAGCTCTGGGGCCGCTTCAGCAGCCCGGACCTGCCCTGGGGCATGGTGTTCCCGCAGAGCGGCTCGATGCTGCCGCGCCATCCTTCGCAGGTCTACCAGTTCCTTCTCGAGGGGCTGCTGCTGTTCACGCTGCTGTGGCTCTATGCGCGGCGCGACCGGGGCGAGCGCCGGGTGTCGGCGGTCTTCCTGATCGGCTACGGGCTGCTGCGCTTCTTCGCCGAATACTTCCGGGAGCCGGACGACTTCCTCGGGCTCCTGGCGCTGAACATGAGCATGGGGCAATGGCTTTGCGTGCCGATGGTCCTCTTCGGCGCCTGGCTCTACCTGACGGCCGCGGCCCCTGCGACGCGACCTGCATCCGCAGCCCGGGCCTGATCGATCGAGGTCGCGTCGCCGCGAGGTCCGAAGCGCGATGCGTCGGCGCCGCCTTGTCGCGGCGCTTCGGCGAGCCTTCCCGGGCGGTGCCGCCGCCTCGTCCGCGTGCGTCGCCGACATGCCGGCGCGCAGCTACGCATAATGGCCGGAACCCCTTTTTCTCCAACCCTGCGCGAAGGCCCGCGGGCCGACCGCGCCGCAATGGAATGCCCAATTCATGAATGCCAGCGACTGGATCACACGCAAGGTCTCGCGCCTGCGACCCGGCCAAGCGGCGGACGCGCTCATGGCGCCGCTCATCGGCGGCGGCCCGCGACCACTGGCCGAACGGCTCGATGCAACCCTGAGGCGCAACGGCGAGGCGCTGGCGCCGCGGGCCCTGCGCCGCGCGCTGCTCGAACTGCAGGCGGTGGTCGACCCGAGCATCAGCGAGGTCGAGGCCGGGCGCCGCGCCCATGCGGTGGTGCAGTGGTATGCCGGGCGCGAGCTCGACGAGCGCCGCGACATCTGGCTGCTGATGAGCGAGCGCTTCGCGCCGGACGTGCAGGCGCTCAGCAGCGCCCGTGACCTGCACGAGGCGGCGGTCGGCACGCTCGACGAGGGCCATGCCGAGGTGCAGTTGCGGCGCGCGCTGGCCTCGCCCCGGGCGCGCCTGCTGCAGCGCTTCGCGATCGATCCCGAAGGCATGCGTTTCCTGGTCGACCTGCGCGCCGAACTGCTGCCGCACCTGAAGGGCGACCGGCGCCTGCTGCCGCTCGATGCCGAGCTGGAGCATCTCTTCTCGACCTGGTTCGACGTGGCTTTTCTGGAACTGCGGCGCATCAGCTGGGACTCGCCGGCTTCGCTGATCGAGAAGCTGATCCAGTACGAGGCGGTGCACGACATCAAGAGCTGGGCCGACGTCAAGAACCGGCTCGACAGCGACCGCCGCTGTTATGGCTTCTTCCATCCGCGCCTGCCCAACACGCCGCTGATCTTCGTCGAGGTGGCGCTGGTCGACCGCATCAGCGAGGGCATCGTGCCGCTGCTCGACGAGGCCGCCGCGCTGGGCCGGCCGGACAAGGCCAGCACCGCCATCTTCTATTCGATCAGCAACACCCAGACCGGCCTGCGCGGCGTGAGCTTCGGCGATTCGCTGATCAAGCGGGTGGTCGAGACGCTGCAGGACGAACTGCCGCGGCTCAAGACCTTCGCCACGCTGTCGCCCATCCCGGGCTTTCGCGGCTGGCTCTCCAGGCAGGCGGAAGGCCTGGTCGCGCGCCTCGACGAGAAGCGCTCGACCGAGTTGGGCCGCGCGGTCGGTTCGCTGCCGCCGACTGCCGAGCGCTTTCTCGCGGCGGCCGAGGAGGGCGTTTCGCTCGATCCGAAGTCGCCGGTGCGCCAGTTGCTGCTGCAGGCGGCCGCCGAATACCTGGGGCGGGCCACGGCCGATGGCAAGCCGGTCGATGCGGTGGCGCGTTTCCATCTCGGCAACGGCGCCCGGGTCGAGCGGCTCAACTGGGGCGGCGATCCGTCGGCCAAGGGCGTGAAGCAGTCCTACGGCCTGATGGTCAACTACCTCTACGACCTGAAGCGGCTCGACAAGCATCGCGCGTTGCTGGCGCAGGGCAGCATTGCGGTGTCGGGTGCCATCGAAGAAAAATTCCTGTGAGCGTGGCGCGTCGCGGCCAGGCAGCCTGAGATGGCTCAATCGATCGATCTTCGGCGCGAGGGGGCGCTGGCCTTCGTCACCATCTCGAACAGCGGGCGGCTCAACGCGATGACGCGCGCGATGTGGCGCGAATTGCGCGCGGTCTTCGAGGCGCTGCCGGGCGAGGCCGGGTTGCGCTGCGTGGTGGTGTCGGGCGCGGATGGCGCCTTCTGCGCCGGCGGCGATATCTCCGAATACCCGTCCTTCCGCTTCGACGAGGCGCGGCTTCGCGAATTCCACGAGGACGAGGTCTGGGGCGGCCTGGCCGCCATGCTGGCCTGCGAGCTGCCGATCCTGGCGCGCATCGAGGGCGCCTGCATGGGCGCCGGCATCGAGATCGCCAGCTGCTGCGACATCCGGCTCGCGGCAGCATCGGCCCGCTTCGGCGCGCCCATCGCCCGGCTCGGCTTCCCGATGGCGCCACGCGAGGCGGCGCTGGTGCAGGGTGCCATCGGCGATGTGCTGGCGCGCGACATGCTGCTGGCCGCTGGCGTGCACGACGCGCGCCGCCTGTACGAGGCCGGCTTCCTGCTGAGCGTGCTGCCCGACGCCGAGCTGGCGGCCCAGGTGCAGGCCCATGCCCTGCGTATAGCGGCGCTGGCGCCCGCCGCCGCGCGGCTCAACAAGCGCAGCCTTGCGGCACTGCGCGCGGCCGCCACCGAAGCGGCGGTGGCCGGGCTGCTGCCCTCGGCCTACCGCTATGCTGGCGGCGCCGAGCACCGCGAAGGCGTCTCGGCATTCCTGGCCAAGCGTGCACCCGATTTCGGAGACATCGATGAACGATAAGAAGAACGCCAATCTCTTCGCCGCCCTGCGTGCGGCATTCCCCGCCGATCTCGACGCCATTGCGGTCGAGACCGACGAGGGCCTGTGCTATTCATGGCGCGACCTCGACCGCGGCAGCGCGATGATCGCCAACCTGTTCGATGCGCTCGAACTCGAAGCCGGCGCGCGCATCGCGGTGCAGGTCGAGAAGTCGGTCGAGGCGATGGTGCTGTATCTGGCGACGCTGCGCGCCGGCTACGTGTTCCTGCCGCTCAACACCGCCTACCGCGGCACCGAGATCGAATACTTCATCGGCAACGCCGAGCCGGCGGTGGTCGTCTGCAGCGGCGCCAATGCCGGCTGGGTGGCGCCCATCGCCACGGCAGCAGGCACGCGCCATGTCTTCACGCTCGACGACGACCGCAGCGGCACCTTGCTGGAGGTGGCCGCGCGCTGCAGCGACCGGCACCCCATCGCCCACAAGGACGACGACGACCTGGCGGCGATCCTCTACACCAGCGGCACCACCGGCCGCAGCAAGGGCGCGATGCTGACGCACCGCAACCTGCTGTCCAACGCCGAGGTGCTCAAGGACTACTGGGGCTGGCGCACGCCCGACGCCAAGGGCGAAGGCGGCGACGTGCTGATCCATGCGCTGCCGATCTTCCATGTACACGGCCTGTTCGTCGCGATCCACGGCGCGCTGCTCTGCGGCGGCCGGATGATCTGGCTCAATCGCTTCGATCCGAAGCGGGTCGTTGCGCGCCTGCCCGAGGCGACCGTGTTCATGGGCGTGCCGACGCTCTACGTGCGGCTGCTGGCCGAGCGAAGCCTCACGCGCAAGGCATGCAGCGGCATGCGGCTCTTCATTTCGGGCTCGGCGCCGCTCCTGATCGAGACCTTCAACGAATGGCGCGAGCGCACCGGCCACACCATCCTGGAGCGCTACGGCATGAGCGAGACGGCGATGCTGACCTCCAACCCCTACAGCCCGGTGCAGGGCGAGCGGCGCGGCGGCACGGTCGGTTTTCCGCTGCCGGGCGTGCGCCTGCGAGTGCGCGACGATGCGGGCGAGCCCTGCCCCAGCGAGGAGATCGGCCACATCCAGGTCGACGGGCCGAACGTCTTCGCCGGCTACTGGCGCATGCCCGAGAAGACCAGGGAGGAATTCACCGCCGACGGCTTCTTCAAGACCGGCGACGTCGGCAAGATCGACACGCTGGGCTACGTGACCATCGTCGGGCGCAGCAAGGACCTGATCATCAGCGGCGGCTACAACGTCTATCCGGCCGAGATCGAGGGCGTGATCAACGAGATGCCCGGCGTGGCCGAGAGCGCCATCGTCGGCGTGCCGCATGCCGACTTCGGCGAGGTCGGCGTGGCGGTGGTGATCGCCAAGGCCGGCGCCACGCTCGATGCCGAGGCGATCATTGCCGAGCTGAAGCAGAAGCTGGCCAACTTCAAGATCCCCAAGCGCTGCTTCGTGGTGGCCGAGCTGCCGCGCAATGCGATGGGCAAGGTGCAGAAGGCGCTGCTGCGCGAGCAGCACAAAGGTCTGTTCGAAAAAGCATGAGGCGCTGAGAGGCGCTACTGCACCAGCAGCACCGGGATGCTCGCCGCCGACAGCACCTTGGCGGCGACCGATCCCATCAACGCGCGTCCGAAGATGCCGTGGCCGCGCGTGCCGAGCGCGATGAGGTCCGCGCCGGCGGCGCTGGCCGACCTGAGTATCTCTTCCGCGGCCCGGCCATGGCGGCGCTCGATGCTGGAGCCGGTGATCTGCAATGCCGCGAGGCGGGCACAGACCGGCGTCAGGACCTTGTCGGCTTCCTCGGCGTAGTAGTCGGCGATCAGGCCCTTGTTCAGGTGGCGCGCCACATGGCCCGGCACGCCGGGGCACACGTGCACCAGGACCAGCGAATGGCCGTCGACGAAGCTGCCCCGGTGGCGCGCCAGGTAGTCGAGCACCCGCTGCGTGTGGGGACTGCCGTCGACAGCGACGATGATCTTCATGGTTGCGGTCCGTCGACGGGGCCGGCGGTGGGCGCCGAGGCGCGCCGCACGGAAAGAAGCCGCGACGCCTTGTGAAAGCGCCGCGGCTGCATGGAAAAGGTGTCTGCGAGTGTGGGCCGAACCCGCATCCTGAACCAGGGTTCAGGTGGGCGAGGGCAGCAAGGCTTCGGGTTCATCTGACGCGAGATGATCACACCTGCCAAGCGATATACCAAGCCCTGCTCCGAAGAGCATTGGTACAAGGAAATATAGAGCCCAGCTCGCACCGCAGACGAAGGCTATTTTACGCCCTGCGACCGTGACCCGGGTAGGACTTCAGAGCAGGTGGCCGTCACCAGCCAGCGCCTGGTCGAGACGATGGATCAGCTGCGCCGCCTGGGAGTCGTCGAGCCCCGCGTCGGACGGCGATGTGCCCGCCGCCACCGGCGCCGCAGCCGCCGCCGGCGCTGGAGCCGGTGCCGCATCGCGCTGCACCAGGTCGAAGGCCAGGTTGAGCGCGGCCAGCACCGCGATCCGGTCGCGCGCCTTGACCTTGCCCGCATCGCGGATCTTGCACATTGCGTTGTCGACGCGCTCGACCGCCTCGCGCAACTGCGGCTCGCCCCCTTCGGGGCAGCCGAGCAGATAGCTCTGGCCCATGATCTGCACTTCGATTTGCTTCATCGGGTCGGATTCGAGTCGTGGGAGGGATCGACCGGCAGCTGATCGAGCAGCGCGTCGAGCCGGGTGCGTGCCGCCGAGAGCCGCGAGCGCAGCGAATCGCGCTCGCGCGTGAGCGCCTCGACCTGGTCCTGCAGCAACGCATTGGTGCGCTGTACTTCTTCATGGCGCACGAGCAGGCGTTCGACGCGCTCGGCGATCTGGTCAATACGGCTCGATGCAGGCATGGGGGGCGATTGTAGAAGCCAGTGCCCGTCCGGCGGCATGCCTGAAGCGGCCGAAATGCCAACAAACCCTACAATCCGCGCGTTGGTGCTCGCGCCGCGGTTCACGCGGCGCAGTTCAACGGGAAGCAGGAGTCGAGGCCCACCGGGCCGAACCAGCCTGCGCTGCCCCCGCAACGGTCAAGCAGCCGGCATCCTCGGATGCCACCCTCGTCAATCAGCCACTGGGCGCCCTGAAACAGGTGCCTGGGAAGGCGGCGAGGGCCGCGCCGCCAGCCCGGATACCGGCCAACAAGGCGGCTGCCGCATGTGGAGAAGCATGTCGGCGCCATGACGTCCAAACGCCGGCGGGGAAGCCGGCGACGGGCCTTGATCTTTCGTTGCCTCATGAAATTCCATGCCGAACCCTTGCGCGCAGCACGCAGCGCCGCCGCGCGGCCGCTGCCGCGCACCCATGCCATCTCGATGGCGATCGCTCCCTTGATGGCCGGGCTGACCGGCCTGCCGGGCCTCGCCGCCGCCCAGGACGCTGCGCCGGCGCTGCCCGAAACAGTGGTCACCGCGACCCGGGTCGCCACGCCGGTCAACGACCTGGTGTCCGACACCGTGGTCATCACCCGCGACCAGATCGAGCAGCAGGCCAGCCGCACACTCCCCGAGATCCTGGCCCGGATGGCGGGCGTGCAGATCTCGTCGACCGGCGGGCCGGGCAAGAGCAGCAGCGTCTTCATCCGCGGCACCGACGCGAGCAACACCATCCTGCTGATCGACGGCGTGCGCTATGGCTCGGCCACGCTCGGCACGCCGGTCTGGGACAACATCCCGGTCGAGATGATCGATCGGATCGAAGTGGTCAAGGGACCGGCCTCGGCGCTCTATGGCGCCGATGGCGTGGGCGGCGTGGTGCAGATCTTCACCCGGCGCGGCAACGCCGGCGATCCGGTGTTCAGCCCGCGGCTGTCGGCGACCGTCGGCAACGACCGCTACGGGCAGGTCGGCGCCGGTTTCAGCGGCGCCAGCGGTGCCGCCACCTACTCGCTGGACATGCAGCGCACCACGGTCAGCAGCTTCTCGGCGACCAATCCGAACGTGCCTTTCGGCAACTACAACCCGGACCGCGATCCCTTCCAGCAGAACGCGGTCAACGCCTCCTTCGGCTACCAGCTGGCCCGCGACTGGAAGCTCAGCGCCGGCATGCTCTACAGCGATGGCATCAACCACTACGACGACGGCCCCGACCTGGACACGCGCGGCACGGTGCGCTCGCAGATCGGCTACCTGGGCGTGAACGGCCTGGTGATGCAGGACTGGACCACGCAGCTGCGCTATTCGCACAGCGACGACTACAACCGCAACATCGTGGCCCAGAGCTACAACCTGCCCGGACTGTTCCAGACGTCGGAGAATCAGTACCTCTGGCAGAACAACATCACCACCCGCATCGGCACCGTGGTCGCCGGCCTCGAGCGGCGCGACCAGAAGGTCGACAGCGACACCGCCTACACAGTGACCGACCGCACCATCGATTCGGCCTTCGTCGGCCTCAACGGCGATGCCGGCCGCAGCAGCTGGCAGCTGAATGCGCGCCACGACAGCAATTCGCAGTTCGGCGACGACAACACCTGGTTCGCGGGCTACGCCTTCCGGATCAGTTCGGCCTGGCGAGTGAACGTGTCGCAAGGCACCAGCTTCACCGCGCCCTCGTTCAACCAGCTCTACTACCCGGACTTCGGCAACCCCGACCTGCGGCCGCAGACCGGCAAGAACACCGACGCCGGCATCAGCTGGAGCCAGGACGGCCAGACGGTGAAGTTCATCGGCTACGAGAACAAGATCCGCGGCTTCATCACCAGCACCACCTTGCCGCAGAACATTCCCTATGCGCGCATCACCGGCGAGACGCTCAGCTACGACGGCCAGTTCGGCAACTTCGGCCTGCACGGCAGCTACGACTGGCTGGATCCGCGCAACCAGGTGACCGGGCAGCTGCTGCCGCGGCGCTCGCGCGACCAGGCCAGTGCCTCGATGGACTACACCATGGGGCCCTGGCGCTTCGGCGGCTCGGCGCTCTACGTGGGGAGCCGCTTCGACGACTCGGCCAACACCATCGTCCTCGACCCGTACACCACCATCGATCTCTATGTCGACTACCGCTTCGCCAGGGACTGGTCGCTGCAGGCCCGGCTCACCAACCTCACCAACGAGCACTACGAGACCGCCTATGGCTACAACCAGGCCGGTCGCGGTGCCTACCTGACGGTGCGTTGGGCGGGGAAATGAAGCACCCCCCGAGCGGCTTCGCCGCTCCCCCCTCTGGCGCCTTCGGCTTGGAGGGGGGCGCACCCGGCGGCCTGGCGAAGCCAGTTCCGCGGGTGCCCTGGGAGGGGCCGGCTTCGCGGCCACGGATTGAAGGGTCTGGGTTGCATTGGTGCTGCGCGGGTGGCGCGCGGCGACGGGGAAAGTTGAGATGACAAGCGAGCTGATCATCGGGGGGCAGCGCAGCGGCAAGTCGCGGCGGGCGGAGTCGATCGCGGCCGACTGGCTGGCGGCTTCGACGGCGCATCGGGCGGTGCTGGTCGCCACCGCGCGCAGCGCAGACGACGAGATGCGCGCACGCGTCGAGCGCCATCGCAGCGACCGGGCGGTGCGGGTGCCGGCGCTTCGCACGGTCGAAGAGCCGCTGGCGCTCGGCAGCGCGATCCGCGCGCAATCGGATGAAGGCACGCTGGTCGTGGTCGACTGCCTGACGCTATGGCTCACCAATCTGGCGATGCCGGTCGATGGTCCGAGCGCCGGTGCGCAGCGGCTCGATGCGGCGATCGCCGAGCTGCTGCTGGCGATCGACGAGGCCAGCGGGCCGCTGGTGCTGGTCGGCAACGAGATCGGCCTCGGCGTGATTCCGATGGGCCGGGAGGTGCGTGACTTCGTCGATGCACTGGGCCGGCTCAACCAGCAGGTCGCGGCGCGTTGCGAGCATGTCACGCTGATGGTGGCGGGGTTGCCGATGCGGCTGAAGGGCGCTGCGTGAATGGGCTGGACACCATCAGGTCGCGCACCGGGGTCCGGTTGCGCATCGCGGCCTGGCCGTGGCGGCTGCTGCGCTTCGGCTTCGCGCGGGTGCTGCCAGTGCTGGCCCTGCTGCTGCCGGTGCTGCTCGGCTCGACGGCCCATGCGCTGCAGATCGCGGATCAACGTGGAAGCACGGTCGATCTGCCGAGCCCGCCCCGGCGCATCGTGAGCCTGCTGCCGTCGCTGACCGAGTCGGTGTGCGCGCTCGGGGCCTGCGACCGGCTGGTCGGGGTCGATCGCTATTCGAACTGGCCCGCCTCGGTGGCTGCCCTGCCGCGGGTCGGCGGCGGGCTCGATCCCAATGTCGAGGCGATCGTCGCGCTGAAGCCCGACCTGGTGCTGGCGACCGAGTCTTCCCGGGCCACCGGGCGGCTCGAGTCGCTGGGCCTCAAGGTGATGGTGCTGGAGCCGCGCAACCATGCCGACGTGCATCGCGTGCTCGACACCCTGGGACGGGTGCTCGGCGTCGACGATGCGCCGGCCGTGTGGCGTTCGATCGATGCCAGCATCTCGGCGGCCGCGCAGTCGCTGCCGGAGGGCGCGAAGCGCACCCGCGTCTACTTCGAGGTCAACAGCGCCCCCTATGCGGCCGGCGAGGCCTCCTTCATCGGCGAGACCCTGAGCCGCCTGGGCGCCAGGAACATCGTGCCGGCTTCGCTCGGGCCCTTCCCGAAGCTCAATCCGGAGTTCGTGGTGCGCGCCGATCCGGACCTGATCATGGTCGGCGACCGCAGCGGCCAGGGGCTGGAGCAGCGTCCCGGCTGGGCGCGGATCAAGGCGGTGCGCCTGGGGCGCATCTGCCGCTTCGATGCCGAGCAGTCCGACGTCCTGGTGCGCCCGGGGCCGCGCATGGGCGAGGCGGCGCAACTCATGGCCCGATGCCTGCGGGAGCATGGGCCGTGAACCCGCGCCGTCGCGGACCGTTGCTGGGACTCGTGCTGCTGCTTTGCGCGGCCGTCTTGCTGGTGCTTGGCGCCCTGGTCGGCAGCACCGGTTTCGACAATCCCTTCGCGCTGGGCAGCAACGATCCGGTGGGGATCCAGATCGTGCGCGACATCCGACTGCCGCGCACGCTGGGGGCCTGGCTCGCCGGCGCGCTGCTGGGGCTGGCCGGTGCGGTGGCGCAGGGGCTGTTTCGCAATCCCCTGGCCGACCCCTACCTGCTCGGCAGTGCCTCGGGCGCTTCGCTGGGAGTGGCGCTGGCCCTGTGGTGGCTCGGCGCCGCGGCCGGCAGCATGCCCTGGCTAGCGCGGCTGGGCATTACCGGCGCGGCTTTCGTCGGTGCGGTGCTGGCGGTGCTGCTGACGCTGCTGCTCGCGCGCGGCGTGCAGCAGACGCTGCGCCTGCTGCTGGCCGGCGTGATCGTCGGCGTGGTGCTGGGCGCCATCAAGGACCTGATCACGATCGCTTCGGCCGACATCCTGCAGGCGCTGCAGGGCTTCATGCTGGGCAGCACCGGCCTGGTCGGCTGGCCGGCCTGCGCGCTGATGGCGGTGCTCGGCGCCTTGTGCCTGCTGCTGTCCGTGGCGCTGGCACCGGTGCTGGACGGCCTGGCGCTGGGCGAGGCCACCGCCGCCAGCCTCGGCATGCCGCTGGGCGCGATGCGGGCCGCGCTGGTGGCGGTGCTGGCATTGGCCACCGGCACCGCGGTCGCGCAGACCGGCCTGATCGCCTTCGTCGGCCTGGCCGCGCCGCATCTGGTGCGCTCGGTGGTGAAGACCACGCATGCCGGACTGATCCTGCTGTCGACCGCGATGGGCGGGCTGCTGCTGATGGGTGCCGACCTGCTGGCCCGCTGGCTGGTCGCGCCGCAGGAACTTCCGGTCGGCGTGCTGACGGCGGTACTCGGCGGCAGCTACCTGTTGTGGCTCATGCACCGCCGCGGCGCGCGGGGGACTGCATGAGCATCGGGACGGAACGGCCCCCGGCGCTGGAAGCGCGCGGACTTCATGCGCGTCTGGGCACGACGCCGGTGCTGCACGGCATCGACCTGTCGCTGGCTGCAGGCTGCTGGACCAGCATCGTGGGCCCGAACGGCGCCGGCAAGTCGACGCTGCTCAGGACGCTGGCCGGCCTGCTGCCGCACGAGGGCGAGGTGCGGCTCTTCGGCCGGCCGCTGGCACAGGTGCCGCGCCGCGAACGTGCGCGCCGGCTGTCCTGGCTCGGCCAGGGAGGTGTCGCCGAAGGCAGCGCCGACGACCTGCTGGTCTATGACGTCGCGATGCTGGGAAGGCTGCCGCATCAGCGCTGGCTGGCGGCGCCCGGGCCGGCCGACCGTGCCGCGGTCGAGAGCGCCCTGCGCAGCACCCAGGCCTGGGACTGGCGCGATCGGCCCCTGGGCCAGCTCTCGGGCGGCCAGCGCCAGCGGGTGCTGCTGGCGCGCGCACTGGCGGTCGAGGCCGAGCTGCTGCTGATGGACGAACCGCTGTCCGATCTCGATCCACCGCATCAGTCCGACTGGATCCGCAGCGCGCGTTCGCTCGCCGCGGGCGGGCGCACAGTCGTCAGCGTGCTGCACGAAATCAACGCCGCGCTGGCCGCCGATGCGGTCGTGGTAATGGACGAGGGCCGGGTGCTGCACCACGGGGCCAGCGCCGATCCGGCCACTCATCGGGCGCTGGAAGCGGTCTTCGACCAACGCGTGGCTGTGCACCGCGTGGCCGGCCAATGGCTCGCAGTGCCGAACTGAGTCGTTTTTTTGTACCCCGGAGATGCCGATGCAGATCGAAACCCCGCCCGTCGAGAAGCCCTACGACAAGCCCGAAGGCGAGCGCCGCGGACTGGTCATCGTCCATACCGGCGACGGCAAGGGCAAGAGCACCGCGGCCTTCGGCCTGGCCCTGCGCGCCCATGGTCGCGGCAAGGCGGTGAAGATCTTCCAGTTCATGAAGGTGCCGTCGGCACGCTTCGGCGAGCACCGCATGTTCGAGCAGATCGGCATACCGATCGAAGGCCTGGGCGACGGCTTCAGCTGGAAGAGCCAGGACCTGGAGCGTTCGGCGCAACTCGCGCGCGACGGCTGGGAGAAGGCCAGCGCCGCGATCCTTTCGGGCGCGCATTTCCTGGTGGTGCTCGACGAGATCACCTACCCGCTGATCTACGGCTGGCTGCCGCTCGAAGACGTGCTGCGGGTGCTGCGAGAGCGGCCCAAGGAAGTGCATGTGCTGCTCACCGGCCGCCGCTGTCCGGCGGAGATCATCGATCTGGCCGACACCGTGACCGAGATGACCATGATCAAGCACGCCTTCAAGGCCGGCGTGCCGGCCCAGCGCGGGATCGAGGACTAGGGCCTGCCGACGCCATGCAAGGGGTCGCCGCACTCTGGGTCGCGCTGGCCATCGACCGGTGGCTGGGCGAACCGCCGCCCGCGATGCACCCGGTGCGCTGGATGGGTGCCTTCCTGGGCTGGATGGGCGGCCTGGTCGCGCCGCGCGCCGGCATCGCCGCCAGCACCACCGCCGCGAAGCTGATGGCGCTGGTCGCCGGCGCGGCGGCATGGTGCCTCGGCGCGGCGCTCGCCGCCCTGGCGAGCTTCGGCTTGCTGGCCCTCGCGCACCGCCTGCCGGGCTGGGCCGCGGGGCTGCTGGTCGGCATCGCGCTGAAGCCGCTCTTCGCCTGGCGCATGCTGCACGACGAGGTGGCTGCGGTCGAGACGGCCCTGGGCCGGTCGCTGGCGCAGGGCCGGAGCGCCCTCGGCCGGCTGGTCAGCCGCGACGTGTCGGCGCTCGATGCAACGCAGGTCCGGGAGGGCGCGATCGAATCGCTGGCCGAGAACCTCAACGATTCGCTGGTGGCCCCGCTCTTCTGGTTCGTGCTGTTCGGACTGCCGGGCGCGGCCGTCTATCGCTTCGCCAACACCGCGGATGCCATGTGGGGCTACCGTGGCGAGCGCGGCGGGAGGCAGTGGGAGTGGGCCGGCAAGTGGGCGGCGCGTGCCGACGATGTGCTGTCCTGGCTGCCGGCCCGCTTGACCGCGCTGCTGCTGATGCCGCCGGTCGCCTCGGCAAGGCAACTGCTCGTCGAGGCGCGCAAGACGGCGTCGCCGAACGGTGGCTGGCCGATGTCCGCGATGGCATTGAAGCTGGACCTGCGCCTGGCCAAGCCCGGCAGCTACCTGCTGCATCCCGAAGGCCGCGCACCGGGCCCGGCGGACATCCCGCGTGCGCTGCGCGCGGCCACGCTGGCGACATGGGGCGCCGCGATCTGCGCCAGCATCGCCTTCATGTTCGCAGGGCTCTGACCGCCGATGCCTCCAACTGAATTCCCTGTTGCTGGCGAGTACCTGTCGGTTCATGGCGGCCCCGATGCCGAGGGCACGGTGCCGCACGACTTCTCCACCAATGCCAACAGCTGCGGCCCGTGCCCCTCGGCGCTGGAGGCGATCCGGGCCGCTGACGCCGGCGGCTATCCCGATCCGGCCTACACCGCCTTGCGCCGGGGGCTTGCCGCCTTTCACCAGGTCGATCCCGCCCGCATCCTCGTTGCAGCCAGTGCGAGCGAGTTCATCGTCCGCATGAGCGCCGCGGTGGCGCAAGGCGGCGGTCGGCGGGTGCGCCTGCCGGCCCATGCCTATGGCGACTATCGGCGCGCCGCCGAGGCCTGGCACCTGGAAGTGGTCGAGGCGGACACAGGCTTCGCGGACGGCGCGAGCGGGGCGGACGATGGCATTGGCGACCGCAGTGGCGGCCGCGACTCTCCAGGCAGCCCCGGGGAAGGCGACGACCTGGTCTGGTGCTGCGATCCAGGCAGCCCCCTGGGCTTGCCGGACGAAACGCTCGCCCGGCAGGTCGACGAACTCGGCGCCGGCGCGCACTGCGTGCTCGACCTGGCCTACGAGCCCTTGCGGCTGACCGGCAACCTCGGCCTGTCGCCGGCGCAGCGCGATCGGGTGTGGCAGCTCTGGACGCCCAACAAGGCCCTGGGCCTGACGGGCGTACGGGCCGCCTACGCGATCGCGCCGCTGAAGGCGAGGACGATGATCGCCCGACTCGAGCGGCTCGCGCCTTCCTGGTTGCTCGGTGCGCATGGCGTGGCGCTGCTGGAGGCCTGGACCGGCGCCGCGGCCCAGCGCTGGCTCGCGCTGAGCTTGCCGATCCTGGCCGACTGGAAGCTGCAGCAGACCGCGCTGTGCGAAGCGATGGGTTGGCAGTGCATGCCCAGCGTCGCCAACTTCTTCTGCGCCCGTCCCGACCGGACTCTCACGCCCGAGCGAGCAGCGCTGCTGCGGCAAGCCGGCATCCGGCTGCGCGACACCGCTTCCTTCGGCATGCCGCGGCAACTCCGGCTGGCCGTGCTTCCTCCCGGCAGCCACACGGCGCTGCGCAAGGCCTGGACAGCCCTGGACTGACCTGCCGGCTCAGAGCCGCTGCAGTTGCGGATGCTTGGCGAACAGCTCGGCCGCCCAGTCGACGAAGGCGCGCACCTTGGCGCTCAGGTGCCGGTTCGGCGGATAGACCACATGGACCGGCAGCGGCGGCCGGGTCCAGTCGGGCAGGATCTGCACCAGTTCGCCGCTGTCCAGGAAGGGCTGGGCGACGAAGCTGATGGTCTGTGACAGGCCGAAGCCGCCGAGCACCGCCGCGATGTGGGCATTGCTGTCGTTGACCGACACGCGATAGGGCCCGGCGATCTCGAAGCGCTCCTCGCCGCGGTTGAACTGCTCCGGATACATGCGCCGGGTGCTGCCCGAGAAGAAGCCGACCACCTGGTGGCGCTTCTCGATGTCGGCGGGATGCTTAGGAATTCCATAGCGCTTGATGTAGGCCGGCGAGGCGACGGTCACCCAGGGCAGGTTGCCGATGCGCCGCGCCACCAGCGACTGGTCGCTCAGCTCGCCGCCGCGGATCACGCAGTCGACGTTGTCCGAGATCAGGTCCACCGTTCGGTCGCTCACGCCGAGGTCGACCTGGATCTCCGGATAGCGGTCGCAGAAGCCGTGCAGCGCGGGCAGGATCAGCAACCGGGCCATCGACGAGCCGACGTCGATGCGCAGACGCCCCGAGGGATTGGCCTGCGCGTTGGTCATGCTGGACTCGATGTCGTCGAAGTCGTTGAGCAGCCGGGCGGTGCGTTCGAAGTAGGCCGCGCCGTCCGGCGTGACGGTCACGCGCCGGGTGGTGCGGTTCAGCAGCTTGACGTGCAGGCGCGATTCCAGCGCCTGGATCTGCTTGGTGACCGTGCCCTTGGGCAGGCCGAGCGAATCCGCGGCCCGGGTGAAGGTGCCGGCTTCCACGACGCGGACGAAGATCCGCATGGCCTGGATCTGGTCCATTAGAGGGGCACCCCCCGAGCGGCTGCGCCACTCCCCGAGGAGTGAAGCACCCCCCGAGCGGCTGCGCCGCTCCCCCCTCTCTGGCGCCTTCGGCTTGGAGGGGGGCGCACCCTAGGGCCCGGCAAAGCCGGTTCCCTGGGTGCCCTTGAAGGGCGGCCTGCTTCGTGGCCACTTGATCGGATCGGGTGCGTCGGGTGCATGGGATGCGGGTCTCGCTTGGCGCCATGGATGACTGGCTCGCCTTTGGCCGGGGGCCTTGGGCGAGCGGATTCTTGCACGCGCAAGCGTGGCCATTGTTGGCGGGATGGAAACAGAGTGGGGTCCGGCGGGCTGGTTGAAGCGGGGGGAGGCCGCCGTATATTCCATTCATCGTCCAGCACCGAGGCCGTCCATGTCCAATTCCACCGCCCAGAATCCAGCCGCCGGCCCCGCGGTCGCGCTGCGCGGCGCCGAGACCGACATCGAGATCGAGCTGCCCCAGCGACAGCCGGTTCGGGCCCGCCTTTATGGCAAGCGCGAGCGGGGCGGCACGGCGCCGCTGGTGCTGCACTTCCATGGCGGCACCTTCGTCTGCGGCGACCTCGACAACGGCCGCAGCGTGGGCCATCTGCTGGCCGGTGCCGGCGCGGTGGTGGTTTCGCTCGACTATCCCCTGGCGCCGAAGGCGCCGTTCCCCGAGCCGATCGAGGTCGGCTTTGCGGCACTCGAATGGCTGCACAAGCAGCGCGTCAAGTTTGCCGGCAAGGGCGCGCGGATCTTCCTGGCGGGAGAGGAGGCCGGCGGCAACCTGGCGGCGGCGGTGGCGCTGATGGCGCGCGACCGGGCCCATCCGCCGCTGGCCGGGCAGATCCTGCTGTCGCCGATGCTCGATCCCTGTGCGGGCACCGCATCGCTGCGCCAGGCCACCGGCGACGCGGTGCAGTGCAAGTGGGCCGCCGGCTGGCAGGAATACCTGAGCCGGCCGGCGCATGCCACGCATCCATACGCGGTTCCGGGCGGATCGCTGCGGCTGGCCGAGATCCCGCCGACGCTGGTTCTGGTCGGCCACGACGATCCGATGCGCGACGAAGGGCTGGGTTTCGCGCGGCGGCTGGGCGATGCCGGCATCCGGGTGACCAGCCATGTGCTGCCGGGCGCCGCCAACTGGCCGGACGCCTTGTACGAGCCCGAGGGCCGCGGTTGCGCGGCCTGCGAAGCGGCGGTGCAAAAGCACTTCCGCGACTTCTTCAGCGCGGCCGCACCGCCGCCGCACTGAGCGACGGCACGCGCCAGCCCGCGTGCCGGAATCCACCACCGAACCGGGGTAGCAGCCCCCGACCGGGCCGCCCAGCCGGCGGCTCCGGAAGCCGCCGCTTTGCCTGTCCGCTCCGCCGGCCCGCGCCATCCGCGCGGGATGGCAGCGCCTTCTCCAGCGTCACCACGAGGACCTTCATCATGTCGAATCCAAACCCCGCTCCAGTTCGCCGCCGCGCCCTCTGGCCAGCCCTCAGCGGCGCCACCGCGCTGCTGGCGATCGTCTCGGCCGCGCTCGGCTTTCACAGCTTCGATGCCGAGGCGACCGCACCCGCGGCGGGGGCAGCGGCACCCGCACCGATCGCGGTGTCGGTGGCCACGGTGGCCGCCACGCCGGTCAGTACCTGGGACGAATTCTCCGGCCGGCTGGAGGCCGTCGAGCGGGTCGACGTGCGTCCGCGGGTGGCCGGTGCCGTGCAGGCGGTGCATTTCCGCGAAGGCGCGCTGGTCAGGCAGGGCGACCTGCTCTTCACCATCGATCCGGCGCCCTATGCGGCCGAGGTCGACCGGGCCGCAGCGCAGGTGGCCTCGGCGCAAGCCCGGGTGTCCTTCACCCACAGCGAGCAGGAGCGCGCCCGCCGCCTGTGGGACGAGAAGGCCATCGCCCAGCGCGAACTCGATGAAAAGCTCAACGCCGGCCTGGAGGCCGATGCCAACCTGCGCGCCGCGCAGGCCTCGCTGCAGGGCGCGCGGCTCAACCTCGGCTACACCCAGGTGCGCGCACCGGTGGCCGGCCGGGTCGGCCGCCTGGACGTGACGGTGGGCAACCTGGTGGCAGCCGGGCCCGCTGCGCCGGTCCTGACCACGCTGGTCTCGGTCAGCCCGATCTATGCCAGCTTCGATGCCGACGAGCAGATCGTGGTGCGTGCGCTCAAGGACCTTCCGCCCGGCGCCAGCGCGCGCGGCGCGATCGAGGGCATCCCGGTGCAGATGGGCACCTCCGGCAGCGAAGGCACGCCCCATGCCGGCCGCCTGCAGCTGATCGACAACCAGGTCGACGCGAAGAGCGGCACGGTCCGGGTGCGCGCCGCCTTCGACAACACCGATGGCGCCTTGATCCCGGGCCAGTTCGCCCGCATCCGCATGGGCCAGGCGCACAGTGCGACGGCCCTGCTGGTCAACGAGCGGGCGGTCGGCACCGACCAGAACAAGAAGTTCGTGATGGTGGTCGGCGCCGACCACAAGGCCGAGTACCGCGAGGTCGAACTCGGCGCGCCGGTCGACGGCCTGCGCATCGTGACCAGCGGCCTGCAGGCCGGCGAGCAGGTGGTGGTCAACGGGCTGCAGCACATCCGGCCGGGCGCGCTCGTGGCGCCGCAGGTCGTGACCATGGACGCCAAGTCCGAGATCGCACCGGTCGCGCAGCGCGTGGCCGACGCCAAGTCCTGAGCCAGCGCGAGGGAGGAATAGCCATGAACCTGTCCAAGTTCTTCATCGACCGGCCGATCTTCGCCGGCGTGCTGTCGGTGCTGATGCTGATCGCCGGGCTGATCGCGCTGCGCGGCCTGCCGATCTCCGAATACCCCGAGGTGGTGCCGCCATCGATCGTGGTGCGCGCCAACTACCCCGGCGCGAACCCGAAGGTGATCGCCGAGACGGTGGCGATGCCGCTGGAGGAGTCGATCAACGGGGTCGAGGGCATGCTCTACATGGGCAGCCAGGCGACCACCGACGGCCTGCTCACGCTGACCGTGACCTTCGCGCTCGGCACCGACCCCGACAAGGCGCAGCAGCTGGTGCAGAACCGCGTCTCGCAGGCCGAGCCGAGGCTGCCCGAGGAGGTGCGCCGGCTCGGCATCACCACCGTGAAGAGCTCGCCCGACCTGACGATGGTGGTGCACCTGCTGTCGCCCAACGGCCGCTACGACATGACCTACCTGCGCAACTACGCGGTGCTCAACGTGAAGGACCGGCTGGCGCGTGTCGCGGGCGTCGGCGACGTGCAGCTCTTCGGTTCGGGCGACTATTCGATGCGGGTCTGGCTCGACCCGCAGAAGGTGGCCCAGCGCGGCCTGTCGGCCAGCGACGTGGTGGCGGCGATCCGCGAGCAGAACGTGCAGGCAGCCGCCGGCGTGGTCGGCGCCTCGCCAGGGCTGCCCGGCGTCGACATGCAGATCTCGATCAACGCCCGCGGCCGGCTGCAGACCGAGGACGAGTTCGGCGACATCATCGTCAAGACCGGTGCCGACGGCCAGGTCACGCGGCTGCGCGACGTGGCGCGGCTGGAACTGGGCGCGTCCAGCTATGCCCTGCGCTCGCTGCTGGACAACAAGGATGCGGTGGCGGTGCCGATCTTCGCGGCGCCGGGCTCGAACGCGATCCAGATCTCCAACGACGTGCGCGCCACCATGGCCGAGCTGAAGAAGAACATGCCCGACGGCGTCGACTACAGCATCGTCTACGACCCGACGCTGTTCGTGCGCGCCTCGATCGAATCGGTGATCCACACGCTGCTGGAGGCCATCGCCCTGGTGGTGCTAGTGGTGATCCTGTTCCTGCAGACCTGGCGCGCTTCGATCATCCCCTTGCTGGCTGTTCCGATCTCGGTCATCGGCACCTTCGCGGTGATGCACCTTTTCGGCTTCTCGATCAACGCGCTGAGCCTGTTCGGGCTGGTGCTGGCGATCGGCATCGTGGTGGACGACGCGATCGTGGTGGTCGAGAACGTGGAGCGCAACATCGAGGCCGGCCTGAGTCCGCGCGATGCCACCTACCGCGCGATGCGCGAGGTCTCGGGGCCGATCATCGCGATCGCGCTGGTGCTGGTCGCGGTCTTCGTGCCGCTGGCCTTCATCAGCGGGCTGACCGGGCAGTTCTACCGCCAGTTCGCCTTGACCATCGCGATCTCGACGGTGATCTCGGCGATCAACTCGCTGACCCTGTCGCCGGCGCTTGCGGCGCTGCTGCTGCGCGGCCACGACCAGCCGAGGGATGCGTTGACGCGCGGCATGGACCGCGTGCTCGGCGGCTTCTTCCGCGGCTTCAACCGGCTGTTCCATCGCGGCGCCGAGGGCTACAGCCGGGGCGTGAAGGGCGCGATCTCGCGCAAGGCGCTGATGCTGGGTGTCTATCTGGCATTGGTGGCGGCGACCTTCGGCCTGTTCCATGCGGTGCCGGGCGGCTTCGTGCCGGCGCAGGACAAGCAATACCTCATCGGCTTCGCGCAGCTGCCCGACGGCGCCACGCTGGACCGCACCGAGGAGGTCACCCGGCGCATGAACGAGATCGTGATGAAGCAGCCGGGCGTGGAGCACGCCATCACCTTCCCGGGACTGTCGATCAACGGTTTCACCAACAGCTCCAACTCGGGCATCGTCTTCGTGGCGCTGAAGGACTTCGACCAGCGCAAGGCAGCGAACCTCAGCGCCGGCGCGATCGCGGGCCAGCTGAACCAGCGCTTCGCGGGCATCCAGGACGCCTTCATCGCGATCTTCCCGCCGCCGCCGGTGCAGGGACTCGGCACCACCGGCGGCTTCAAGCTGCAACTGGAGGACCGCGCCTCGCTCGGCTATGCGGCGATGGACAACGCGGTCAAGGCCTTCATGGCCAAGGCCTACCAGGCGCCGGAGCTGGCCGGCATGTTCACCAGCTGGCAGGTCAACGTGCCGCAGCTCTATGCCGACATCGATCGCACCAAGGCGAGGCAGCTGGGCGTGCCGGTGACCGAGGTATTCGACACCATGCAGATCTACCTCGGCAGCCTCTATGCCAACGACTTCAACCGCTTCGGCCGCACCTACAGCGTGCGGGTGCAGGCCGATGCGCCGTTCCGCGCCCGGGCCGAGGACGTGGGCCTGCTGAAGGTGCGCTCGGCCAGCGGCGAGATGGTGCCGCTGTCGGCGCTGATGAACATCCATCCGAGCTACGGCCCGGAGCGGGCCATGCGCTACAACGGCTTTCTTGCCGCGGACATCAACGGCGGGCCGGCGCCGGGCTTCTCGTCGGGGCAGGCGCAGGCGGCGATCCAGCGCATCGCGGCCGAGACACTGCCGCTGGGCATCAGCTACGAATGGACCGAGCTGACCTACCAGGAGATCCTGGCCGGCAATTCGGCGCTGTGGGTGTTCCCGCTGGCGATCCTGCTGGTGTTCCTGGTGCTGGCCGCGCAGTACGAGAGCCTGACGCTGCCGATAGCGATCATCCTGATCGTGCCGATGGGCATCCTGGCGGCGATGACCGGCGTGTGGCTGTCGAAGGGCGACAACAACGTCTTCACCCAGATCGGGCTGATGGTGCTGGTCGGGCTGTCGGCCAAGAACGCGATTTTGATCGTCGAGTTCGCGCGCGAGCTGGAGTTCGCCGGCAGGCGACCGATCCAGGCCGCGATCGAGGCCAGCCGGCTGCGCCTGCGGCCGATCCTGATGACCTCGATGGCCTTCATCATGGGCGTGCTGCCGCTGGTGCTGTCGAGCGGCGCCGGCTCGGAGATGCGCCGTGCGATGGGCATCGCCGTCTTCTCCGGAATGATCGGCGTGACCGCCTTCGGCCTGTTCCTGACGCCGGTCTTCTACGTGCTGCTGCGCAAGCTCACCGGCGATCGGCCGCTCAAGCTGCATGGCCAGGTGCCGCATGCGGACGGCTTCGTGTCGGCCGACGAGCCGGTCGATGCCGAGCATGGTCGCGACGCAGGTGGAACGGGCGGCGGGGCAGGCGCGGCGGGCCTGCGTCCTGCGCCGGCTTCGCCGCTCGGCAGCAACGAGTAGCCCGCCATACGTTCACGAAAGCCCCACATGAAATCCCAGACTCTTTCGAGCCCTTCGTCATGGCGCGCGGCGCTGCTGCCGCTGGTCGCGGCGATGCTGCTGGCCGGCTGCGCCAGCGCGCCCGACACCTTGCCGAGCTTCACGCCGCCAGCCAGCTTCAAGGAATTGCCTGCGCCGCCCGGCAGCTGGACCCAGGCCAGGCCGGCCGAAGCCCAGCCGCGCGGCGAATGGTGGCGCGCCTTCGACGATCCGGTGCTGGATCGCCTGATCGAGAGTGCCGACGCGCGCAACACCAGCATCCAGTCGGCAGCGGCGCGCCTGGCCGAGTCGCGCGCGCTGGCGCGCAGCGCGGAGGCCGAGCGCATGCCGACGGTCGGCGCCGGCGCGGGCGGCATCCGCAGCGCCGGGCTGGACCGCAACCTGAGCGACCGGCCTTCGACGCTGCTGACCGCCGATGTGGTCGTCTCGTACGAGCCCGACCTCTTCGGCAAGCTGTCGCGCGCCAGCCAGGCCGCCAAGCTCGATGCCGACGCACAGGCCGGACTGCTGCAGAGCACCCGGCTGCTGGTCCAGGCCGAGGTCGCGCAGACCTACCTGGCGCTGCGCGCGATCGATGCCGAGCGGGCGCTGGTGCGCAGTCAGGTCGATGCCTATCGCGACACGCTCCGGCTCACCCAGAGCCGCGAGCGCGCCGGCGACCTGGCGGAACTGGATGTCGCCCGGGTCCAGACCGAGCTGGCCTCGACCGAGTCGGACGGCCTGACGCTCGACCGGCGCCGGGCCGGCATCGAGCATGCGCTGGCGGTGCTGGCCGGCGACACGGCCTCGGAATTCAACATCGACGACGGCGACTGGCGCACTGCCTTGCCCGCCATCCCGGCAGGCATACCGGCCACGATGCTGGCGCGCCGGCCGGACATCTCGGCGGCCCAGAAGAGCGTGCTGGCGGCCGAGGCCCGCGTCGGCGTGGCGCAGCTGGCCTGGTACCCGGACATCTCGCTGACCGCCGGCGGTGGCTTCGCGACCTCGGACATCGCCGACATCCTCAAGTGGTCGGCCCGCTCCTGGGGTATCGGCGGCTTGCTGACGCTGCCGATCTTCGATGGCGGCCGGCGCGCGGCCGGCGTGCAGGCGGCCGATGCACAGCTGGATGGCGCCCTGGCCGGTTATCGCGGCCAGGTGCTGGTCGCCTTCAAGGAGGTGGAGGACCAGCTCTCGGCGCTGCGCATCCTGCAGGAGCAGTCGGGCGTGCAGGCGAGGGCGGTCGACTCGGCCATCCGGGCCACGACGCTGTCGGATTCACGCTATCGCAACGGCATGGTGAGCCAGCTCGATCTGCTCGATGCGCGCCGGAGCGAGCTGCGCAATCGGCGCGAGGCGCTGCAGGTGAAGTCGGCCCAATACCAGGCGACGGTGGGGCTGATCCGCGCAATCGGCGGCAGCTGGGAGGCGCCGGTGGTCGGCGCAGCGCCGGCAAGCGTGCCGGTGGCCTCGGCTCAGAGCAGGTCGGCCAGCCCGGTCGAGGGACCGGCGGCCGGATCCACGCCCGGATCCGCCATCTTGCGCAGTGCGTTGGCGCCCATGACCAGCGCGCTCGAATAGCTGGCCTGCGGCCTGGCCGCGGTCTGCATGCGGTTGTAGTGGATGGCTTCGGCGGCATCGCTGCTGAAGGCCTCCAGGATCACCCAGAAGTACTGGTTCGGCTGGCGCTCCTCGACCGTGAGCGCGATATCTCGTAGTGCTGGCATTCGCAGCGTTTCCCGGTTTTCGTTGACGACATCGAAGCTACGTGCGAAAGCGCCGATTGGCTCCGCTGCCGCGCGAAGCCGCGCGGCCTAACGTGACCGAGTTCACGTAATGGACAATCGATCCATGACGATCGATCGACCGGCCGGGCCGGCCCGCTGCGTGATGGTGCTCGGCACCACCAGCGGCGCGGGCAAGAGCTGGCTCGCCACCGCCCTGTGCCGCTGGTATGCGCGCCAGGGCCTGCGCGTCGCGCCCTTCAAGGCGCAGAACATGAGCAACAACGCCCGCGTGGTCGCCGGGGGCGAGATCGGCAGCGCGCAATATTTCCAGGCGCTGGCGGCGCGGGCGCAGCCGGAGGTGCGGATGAATCCGCTGCTGCTCAAGCCCGAGCGCGACACCCACAGCCAGGTGGTGCTGATGGGCCAGGTCGATGCCGAACTGTCGGCCGTGCCCTGGCGCGAGCGCAGCGAACGCGTGTGGCCCTTCATCACCGATGCGCTCGATGCGCTGCGCGCCGAGAACGACCTGGTGGTGATCGAGGGTGCCGGATCGCCGGCCGAGATCAATCTGATGGCGAACGACATCGTCAACCTGCGGGTGGCGCGCCACGCCGATGCACGCTGCCTGCTGGTCACCGACATCGACCGCGGCGGGGCCTTCGCGCATCTCTACGGCACCTGGGCCCTGATGCCGCCGGCCGATCGGGCGCGCCTGGCCGGCTTTGTGCTCAACCGGTTTCGCGGCGATGCGACCCTGCTGGCGCCGGCGCCCGAGCAGCTTCGCCAGCTCACCGGCGTGCCGACCCTGGCCACCCTGCCGATGTGGCGCGAGCATGGCCTGCCCGAAGAGGACGGCGTCTTCGACGAGGCGGCCGGCGGGCAGGCCGATGGCGAGCGCCGTTTCTTCACCGTGGCGGTCATCGCCTATCCGCGCATCAGCAACCTCGACGAGTTCCGCCCGCTCGGCAATGTGCCCGGGCTGCGCCTGCGCTGGGCGCGCAGCCCGTCCGAACTGGACGGCGCCGACTGGGTGATCCTGCCGGGATCGAAGAACACCAGCGGCGACCTGGCCTGGCTGCGTTCACGCGGACTGGATCGCGCGGTGGCGGCGCATGCGGCGCGCGGCGGCGCGGTGCTGGGCATCTGCGGCGGACTGCAGATGCTGGGCGAGGCGCTGATCGATCCGCACGGCATCGATGGCAACGGGCCCGGCCTGGGCCTGCTGCCGCTGGTCACCGTCTTCGAGCAGGCCAAGACCGTGCGCCAGCGCGAAGCCCGCTTCGGCGAGCTGGCGGGGCCCTGGGCGGCGCTCTCGGGGCTGAGCCTGAGCGGCTATGAGATCCACCACGGGCAGACGGCCGAGCATGCGGCGATGGCCGCCGCCGGCGATCGCGCTCGCGCAGTGATGCCCGACGAACTGGCCTGGCAGGGCGGCGCCGGCGGGCAGGTGCTCGGGCTCTACCTGCACGGCCTGTTCGAGGATGCCGGCGTGCTTCGGGCGCTCTTCGGCGTAGCCGCGCGCTCGCTCGACAGCGTCTTCGACGGTCTTGCCGACTACATCGATTCCTACTTCGAAGCCGGCGCGCTGCGCCGCCTCATTTCGCCATGACACTTGAACTGCCTTCCATTCCCGCATTCGACCGACCGGCCCTCGCGGCACGCCTTGCGCAAGTGCTGGACAACAAGACCAAGCCCGTGGGTGCGCTGGGCCGGCTGGAGGCTCTGGCCGCCCGGCTGGGTCTCATCCTCGGCAGCGAAGCGCCGCGGCTCGAGTCGCCCTGCATGGTGGTCTGCGCCGCCGACCATGGCCTGGCGGCGCGCGGCGTGTCGGCCTATCCGAGCGACGTGACCTGGCAGATGGTCGAGAACTTCCTTGCCGGCGGCGCCGCGGTGAGCGTGCTGGCGCGCCAGCATGGCCTGGCCCTGACGGTGGTGGACTGCGGCGTGCGCCACGACTTCGCGCCGCGCGACGGTTTGGTGGACCGCAAGATCGCGGCCGGCACCGCGGACTCCTCCGCAGGCATGGCGATGAGCCGGGCGCAATGCGAACAGGCGATCGCCAATGGCATGGCGCTGGTACGCGACCTGCCCGGCAATGCGCTGCTGCTCGGCGAGATGGGCATCGGCAACAGCTCGGCCGCCTCGATGCTGCTGGCCCGGCTGGCTGCAATCGACATCGATGACTGCACCGGCGCCGGCACCGGCCTCGATGCGGCGGGGCTGGCTCGCAAGCGCGCGCTGCTGCGCCAGGTGCTGGAGCGCCATGCACAGGCCAGCGCGCCACTGGATGCGCTGGCGGCCTTCGGCGGCTTCGAGATCGCGACCCTGGTCGGCGTGGTGCTGCAGGCCGCGCACGAAAGCCGCGTCATCGTGCTCGACGGATTCATCGCCAGCGCCGCGGTGCTGGTCGCGCAGGCGCTGCGGCCGCAGGTGCTGGAGCGCTGCGTCGCGGCGCACGAGTCGGCGGAGCCTGGACATCGGCTGCTGCTCTCGCATCTGCAGCTCGAACCGCTGCTGCGCCTCGACCTGCGGCTCGGCGAAGGCTCCGGCGCCGCGCTGGCCTGGCCGCTGCTCGAATCGGCCTGCCGCATCCTGCGCGAGATGGCCAGCTTCGAATCGGCCGGCGTGGCGCGCAAGGACTCGCCGGAGCCCGCGCCTTGAACGGCCTGCGCCACTTCCTGCTGGCGCTGCAGTTCTTCACCCGGGTGCCGGTCACCGGCGCGCTGGCCCGCTGGGTCGGCTACAGCCCGGCGATGCTGCGGGCCAGCGCCGGGCATTTCCCGGGCATCGGCTGGCTGGTCGGCGGGCTGGGCGCCGCGGTGTTCGCCTGCGTGTCGATCGGCTTCCCGGGCCCGGCCGGCGCGCTGGCCGCGGCCGTGGCGTCGACCGCGGCCACGGTGCTGATGACCGGCGCCTTCCATGAAGACGGCCTGGCCGACCTGGCCGACGGACTGGGCGGCTCGGCCGATCGCGCCCGCGCGCTCGAGATCATGAAGGACTCGCGCATCGGCGCCTTCGGTGCGATCGCGCTGGTGCTGGTGCTGGGACTCAAGTTCGCGCTGCTGGCGGTGCTGGCGGGGCAGGGGATGCGGATGGCTGCAATTGCGCTGGTTTGCGCCCATGTGCTCTCGCGGCTGGCGCCGCTGTATCTGATCCGTGCATTGCCCTATGTGGGCGACCAGGGCGCCAGCAAGGCCAAGCCGATGGCCGAGGCGATCAGCCTCGGCGCGATGGCGATCGGCTTGCTGTGGGCGCTGCCGGCGCTGGCGCTCCTGTGCCTGCTGCCGCCGGGTGCGGAAGGCATCGGCCGGGGCCTGGCCGCGTTGCTGCTCTGCGCGCTCGCGGCCTGCGTCATGGCGCGCCTGTGCTGGGCCAGGCTGCGCGGCTTCACCGGCGACTGCCTGGGCGCCACCCAGCAGGTCTGCGAGCTGGCGATCTATTTCGCGCTGGCCTGGCGGGCATGAAGCTCGTGCTGCTGCGCCATGCGCAGACCACCGCGCCCGATGGGCTCTGCTATGGCAGCAGCGACGTATCGGTGCGGCCCGAGGTCACGTGCGAACTGGCGGCGCGGCTGGCGCCCGGGCTGCCGCGCGACGCGCTGATGCGCTGCTCGCCCTTGTCGCGCTGCGCCGAGCTGGCGCGCGAGATTGCCGTCCTGCGGCCGGACCTACTGCCGGATCCCGATGCGCGCATCGCCGAGATGGACTTCGGCGACTGGGAGGGGCGCGCCTGGAAGTCGATCGCCCGCGCCGAGATGGACGCCTGGATGCGCGACTTCGCCGACACGCGCGCCGGCGGCAGCGGCGAGAGCACGCGCCAGTTCATGCAGCGCGTCGGCCTGGCCTTCGACGACTGGCGCGATGGCGGCGCAGGGCGCGACATGGTGTGGGTGACCCATGCCGGGGTGATCCGCGCGGTGAGCCTGCTGCATGCCGGCCGGCGCTCGGTGGAGCAGGCCGCGCAATGGCCGGGCGGCGCGATCGAGTTCGGTGCCAGCGTGGTCTTCGAGGGCTGACGGCCGTCGTCCGTCGCGACTCGACCCGACGATTCGCGGCCGGGCGCCTTCAGGGCGCCGGCGTCTTCGGCTTGAAGTCGCAGCAGCTCGCCACCGCGCACTGCCAGCACATCGGCTTGCGCGCCACGCAGACATAGCGCCCGTGCAATATCAGCCAGTGGTGGGCATGCAGGCGATAGGCTGGCGGCACCCGCTTCTCCAGCTTCAGTTCGACCTCCAGCGGCGTCTTGCCGGGCGCCAGCCCGGTCCGGTTCGAGACCCGGAAGATGTGCGTGTCGACCGCCATCGTCGGTTCGCCGAAAGCCACGTTCAGCACCACGTTGGCCGTCTTTCGCCCCACGCCCGGCAGCGCCTCCAGTTCGGCGCGGCTGCGCGGCACCTCGCCGCCGTGCTGCTCGACCAGCATGCGGCATGTCTCGATCAGGTGCTTGGCCTTGCTGCGGTAGAGGCCGATGGTCTTGATGTATTCCTCCAGGCCGTCGATGCCCAGCTCGAGGATGGCCTGCGGCGTGTTGGCCACCGGGTAGAGGCGGCGTGTTGCCTTGTTGACGCCTACGTCGGTGGCCTGCGCCGATAGCAGCACGGCGGCCAGCAGTTCGAAGGGGGTGGTGTATTCGAGTTCGGTCTCGGGCTGGGGGTTGGCGGCCTGCAGCGTCGCGAAGAACTTTTCGATCTGGCTTTTCTTCATCGTGCGCGGCAGTGTAGGGCGCGTCCGCGAAGTTGCGACAATCGCTCTCCGATCCGCACTCTCCAAGGAAGAAGGTCCCATGCAATTCGCCTCGCGCCTGGACAACGTCGAAACCTCCGCAATCCGCGAACTCTTCAAGCTGCTCGGGACGCCGGGCATCATCAGCTTCGCCGGGGGCTTCCCCGACAGCGCGATGTTCGACGTCGAGGGCCTCAAGGAAGCCAGCGCCAGGGCACTCGCCGAGGAAGCCGGCGGCGCGCTGCAATACGGCGCGACCGAAGGCTACGAGCCGCTGCGCACGCAGCTCTCGGCCTTCATGAAGACCAAGGGCGTCGAGGTCGATCCGAGCGGCCTGATCGTCACCACCGGCAGCCAGCAGGCGCTCGACCTGCTCGGCAAGACGCTGATCTCGCCCGGCGACAAGGTCATCGTCGAGGGCCCGACCTTCCTGGCGACCATCCAGTGCTTCCGGCTCTATGGCGCGCAATTGATCAGCGCGCCGGTCGATGCCGACGGCGTGCGCACCGACGAACTCGAGAAGCTCATCGCCGAGCACAATCCCAAGTTCGTCTACCTCATCCCGACCTTCGGCAATCCGAGCGGCGCGCTGCTGAGCCTGGAGCGCCGCCGCAAGGTGCTCGAACTCGCAGTCAAGTACAAGACCTTGATGGTCGAGGACGACCCCTACGGCGACCTCTATTTCGACCAGCCGCCGCCGCCATCGATCATGGCGCTGAGCAAGGAGGTGCCCGGCAGCCGCGACCTGCTGGTGCACTGCGGCAGCCTCAGCAAGGTGCTGAGTCCCGGCCTGCGCATCGGCTGGATGATCGGCCCGGCCGAACTGCTGGCCAAGGCCACCATGTGCAAGCAGTTCAGTGATGCCCACACCAGCACCTTCGCGCAGGCGACGGCCGGCCAGTACCTCAAGAGCGGCCGCATGCCGGCCACGCTCGACAACGTGCGCAAGGTCTACGGCGAGCGCGCGCGAGCGATGGGCGCTGCGCTGAAGCGCGAACTGGGCGATGCGATCGCCTTCACCCAGCCGGGCGGCGGCCTGTTCTTCTGGGCCCGGCTCACCGGCGCCGGCGGCAAGCTGGCCGATGCCAATGTCTTCGCCAAGCGGGCGATCGAGAAGAAGGTGGCATTCGTGCCGGGCGCGCCTTTCTTCGCCGACCGGCCGGATGTGGCGACGCTGCGGCTGAGTTTTGCGACGGCCAACGTGGAGAAGATCGAGGAAGGGGTGGCGCGGCTGGGTGCGGCGCTTTGAGCTGACCGGGGAAGCCGAGGAAGCGGGGCCGCTCAGCCGCCGCCTCCTCTCGCCCGGCAGGCCTCAGCCCAACGCCTGCCCAAAATCCCCCATCAACGCCTCCGCCGACTCCAGCCCCACCGACACCCGCACCAGTCCGTCCGCGATACCCATCTCCGCCCGTACGGCCGGCCCGGCCTCATGGAAGATCGTCGGCGCGACCGGAATCACCAGCGTGCGGTTGTCCCCCAGACCGGTGGCCTTGATCGCCAGGCGCAGCCGGTCGAGCACGGCGGACATCCGCGCGCTGTCGCGCAGTTCGAAGGCCAGCAGCCACGAGCCCGCGCCGAACAGGCGCCGGGCCATCGCATGCTGCGGATGGCTCTCCAGCATCGGGTAGCGCACCGCGGCGATCGCCGGATGGGCCTCCAGGAAGCGGGCCAGCGTCAGCGCGGTGGCGCTGGTCTGTGCGACGCGCAGGGCCAGCGTCTCGGCACCGAGCGCGATGCGGTGGGCCTGCTCGGGCGCCAGCGTGCCGCCCATGTCGCGCAGTCCCTTCTTGCGCAGCTGCTGCAGCCCTTGCTGGACGGGCGCCAGGCCTCGGTAGCTGGTGGAGATGCCGGGGTAGCCGGCCCAGTCGAAGCTGCCGGTGTCGGTCACCGCGCCGCCCAGCGCCGCACCGTGGCCGCCGATGGTCTTGGTCAGCGAGTTGACGACCAGGCCGGCGCCCACCGTCTTCGGCCGGAACAGCGCTGGCGAGGTGATGGTGTTGTCCACCACGTAGAGCAGCCCGCGCTCACGACATAGTTGGCCGATGGCTTCCAGGTCGGGCACCTGCGTGCCCGGGTTGGCGACGGTCTCGACGAAGACCATGCGGGTGTTGGGCCGCAGCGCCGCTCGCACCGCGTCCACCGAGCAGGCATCGACCTTGTCGACCGCCACGCCCAGGTCCTGCAGCGTGCCGAACAGGCTGTTGGTGTTGCCGAACACGTAGCGGCTGGACACCAGGTGGTCGCCAGCGCGCAGCAGGGTGAGGAAGACGGCGCTCAGCGCCGCCATGCCGGTCGAGAAGCAGACGCTGCCCACGCCCTGTTCCAGCATCGTGATCTTGGCTTCCAGCGCGGCCATGGTCGGCGTGCCCTGTCGGCCGTAGCTGAAGGCGTTCTTCAGCGTGCCCTGGAAGACGCCGATCAGGTCCTCGGTGCGCTCGAAACCGAACTGCACCGCGGTATGGATCGGCTTGTGCACGCTGCCGTGCTCGACGCCGCCGCGCCGGTCGGCATGCACCAGGCCGGTGGTGAATTCGGGGATGTGTTCGCTCATGGATGTCCTTCTTCGCCGCCGGCTGGCTAGCGCAGCACTTCAAGCAGGCGGTCGAGACCGCCTTCGTCGATCGCCACCATCGCCTGTTCGCGCACCTTCGGCTTGGCATGGAAGGCCACCGACAGCCCGGCCTCGCCCATCATCGGCAGGTCGTTGGCGCCGTCGCCCACCGCGATCGTCTCGGCGGCCGAGATGCTGAGCAGCGAAGCCACCTCCAGCAGGGTGCGGCGCTTCTCGGCGCCGTCGCAGATGTCGCCCCAGGCCTGAGGCGCGACCTGGCCGGTGAGCAGCCCGTCGGCTTCGTCCAGCAGGTTCGATCGGGCGAAATCGATGCCGAGCCGCTCCTTCACCCTGTTCGCGAAGAAGGTGAATCCGCCTGATACCAGCAGCACCTTCAGGCCGGCCGCCTTGCAGGCCGCGACCAGCTCGGCGGCGCCCGGGTTGAGCCGCAGCCGCTGGTCGTAGACCTGTTGCAGCGCCGCCACCGGAACGCCGCGCAGCAGCGCCACGCGTCGCCGCAGGCTCTCCTTGAAGTCCTTGATCTCGCCGCGCATCGTGGCCTCGGTGATCGCCGCCACCTCGGCCTTCTTGCCCACCGCATCGGCGATCTCGTCGATGCATTCGATGTTGATCAGCGTCGAATCCATGTCGAAGGCGATCAGCTTGAAGTCGGCGAGCGCGAGCGGCGGCACGAAGCGCTGCACCACGAGTCCGGGCGAATGGGTCTGGGCGTTCATGCGGGCAGGGCTTCCTGTGACTTGGGCTGGCCCAGGCTGCGCAGCACGTCGCGCACCATCTGGGCCCGCTCCCTGGGCTCCTTCAGCTCGCGCTCGATGCGCAGCTTCTCGTTGCCGGCGAGCTTGATGTGCTTGTTCTTCTGGATCAGCTGGATGATGTTCATCGAATCGATCGGCGGGTTCGGCCTGAAGGTGATGTTGATCACGCCCGGCGCGGCATCGACCTTGACCACGCCGTAGGGCCGTGCCAGCACCCGCAGCCGGTGCACGTCGATCAGCGTCTGGGCCTGCGGCGGCAGCTTGCCGAAGCGGTCGACGATCTCTTCCAGCAGGGTGTCGATCTGCTCGGGCGTGCGTGCGGTCGCGAGCTTCTTGTAGAAGGACAGCCGCAGGTGCACGTCGCCGCAATAGTCCTCGGGCAGCAGCGCGGGCGCATGCAGGTTGATCTCGGTGGTCACGCTGAGCGGCGCCAGCAGGTCGGGCTCCTTGCCGGCCTTCAGCGAGCGCACCGCCTCCGCCAGCATCTCGTTGTAGAGCTGGAAGCCGATCTCCATCATGTTGCCGCTCTGGTTCTCGCCCAGTACCTCGCCGGCGCCGCGGATCTCCAGGTCGTGCATCGCCAGGTAGAAGCCCGAGCCGAGTTCTTCCATCTGCTGGATCGCATCGAGCCGCTGCGCCGCATGCTTGGTCAGGCCGTCTATGTCCGGCACCATCAGGTAGGCATAGGCCTGGTGATGGCTGCGGCCGACCCGCCCGCGCAGCTGGTGCAGTTGCGCCAGGCCGAACTTGTCGGCGCGGCTCATCACGATGGTGTTGGCGGTCGGCACGTCGATGCCGGTCTCGATGATGGTCGAGCACAGGAGCAGGTTGTAGCGCTGGGCCACGAAGTCGCGCATCACCCGTTCGAGCTCGCGCTCGGGCATCTGGCCATGGGCCACCGCGATGCGCGCCTCGGGCAGGATCTGCTCCAGCTTCTGGCGCCGGTTCTCGATGGTCTCGACCTCGTTGTGCAGGAAGTAGACCTGGCCGCCGCGCTTCAGCTCGCGCAGCACCGCCTCGCGGATCACGCCGGTGCCCTCGGTGCGCACGAAGGTCTTGATGGCGAGGCGCCGCTGCGGCGCGGTGGCGATCACGCTGAGGTCGCGCAGGCCCTCCAGCGCCATGCCCAGGGTGCGCGGGATCGGCGTGGCGGTGAGCGTCAGCACGTCGACCTCGGCGCGCATGGCCTTCATCGCCTCCTTGTGGCGCACGCCGAAGCGGTGCTCCTCGTCGATGATCAAGAGGCCCAGGTTCTTGAACTGCACCGACTGCGACAGCAGCTTGTGGGTGCCGACGACGATGTCGACGCTGCCGTCGGCCAGGCCCTTGGCGGCCGCGCTGATCTCCTTGCCCGAGCGGAAGCGGCTCATCTCGGCCACCTTGACCGGCCACTTGGCGAAGCGGTCGACCAGCGTCTGGTAGTGCTGCTCGGCCAGCAGCGTGGTCGGCGCCAGGAAGGCCACCTGCTTGCCGCCGGTCATCGCAACGAAGGCGGCGCGCAGCGCGACCTCGGTCTTCCCGAAACCGACGTCGCCGCAGACCAGCCGGTCCATCGGCTGCGGCGAGATCATGTCCTGGATGACCGCATGGATCGCCGCCTTCTGGTCGGCCGTCTCGTCGAAGCCGAAGTCGTTGGCGAAGACCTCGTAGTCGGGCGCCGAGAAGCGGAAGGCATGGCCTTCGCGCGCCGCGCGCCGCGCGTAGATGTTGAGCAGCTCGGCGGCCGAATCGCGCACCTGCTCGGCGGCCTTGCGCTTGGCCTTCTCCCACTGGCCCGAGCCGAGCTTGTGCAGCGGCGCCTCGTCAGCGCTGACGCCGGTGTAGCGGCTGATCAGGTGCAGCTGCGACACCGGCACGTACAGCGTGGCCTTGTCGGCGTATTCGAGATGCAGCATCTCCTGCATCAGCGGCTTGCCTTCGGCATCGGTGCCCTGGCCCAGGTCCATGTTGACCAGCCCGCGATATCGGCCGATGCCGTGGGCCGAATGCACCACCGGATCGCCGGGCGCCAGTTCGCTCAGGTCCTTGATGAGCGCCTCGACGTCGCTGACCTGCTCCTGCTTCTTGTTGCGCCGGCGCGCGGCCGGCGCGCTCGCGAAGAGCTCGGTCTCGGTGACGAAGTCGATGCCCTGCTCGCGCCACGCGAAGCCCGACACCAGCGCGGCGGTGGCGATGCCGATCTTCTCGTCGTCGCCCGCGGCCTCGAACTCGGCCAGCGAGTCGAAGGCCGGCGGGGCGACGCCGCTGGCGCGCAGGAAGTCGAGCAGGCTCTCGCGCCGGCCGTCGCTCTCGGCGATCACCAGCACCCGATGCGGCGTGCTGCGAATGTGCGCCTTCAGCGCGACCAGCGGATCGTCGGCGCCGCGCACCACCGGGAAGGGCGGCAGCCGGTCGAACTCGGCATACGGCGCGGTCTCACCGCCGGCCTCGCCGCGGATGGCGAGCTGCGCATGCGGCTTGGCGCGCTGGTAGAACTGCTCGGCGCTCAGGAACAGCGCCTCGGGCGCCAGCGCGGGCCGCTCCGGGTCGCCCTGCACCAGGCGGAAGCGCTCGCCGGTGTCCTGCCAGAAATGCTGGAAGGCCGGCTCCATGTCGCCGTGCAGCACGACCGTGGCGTCGCTGCCCAGGTAGTCGAAGACGGTCGCGGTCTCTTCGAAGAAGAGCGGCAGGTAGTACTCGATGCCTGCCGTCGCGACGCCGTTGCCCATGTCCTTGTAGATGCGGCTGCGGGTCGGGTCGCCTTCCAGCAGTTCGCGCCAGCGGCTGCGGAAGCGCGCCCGCGCGTCGTCGTCCATCGGGAATTCGCGGCCGGGCAGCAGCCGCACCTCTGGCACCGGGTAGAGGCTGCGCTGGGTGTCGGGGTCGAAGGTGCGGATCGAGTCGATCTCGTCATCGAAGAGGTCGACCCGGAAGGGCACCGCCGAGCCCATCGGGAACAGGTCGATCAGGCCGCCGCGCACCGCGTATTCGCCCGGGCTCACGACCTGGGTCACATGGGTGTAGCCGGCCAGGGTGAGCTGGGCCTTGAGCTTCGAATCCTGCAGCTTCTGGCCGCTCTTGAACTGGAAGGTGTAGCCGGCCAGGAAGGAGGGCGGCGCCAGCCGGTAGAGCGCGGTGGTGGCCGGCACCAGCACCACGTCGGCCTCCTTCTGGCTGATGCGCCAGAGCGTGGCCAGGCGTTCGCTGATCAGGTCCTGGTGCGGCGAGAAGCTGTCGTAGGGCAGCGTCTCCCAGTCGGGGAAGAGCGCGCAGCGCAGCGCCGGCGCGAAGAAGGCGATCTCGTCGATCAGCCGCTGGGCGTCGTTGGCATCGGCGGTGAAGACTGCGGTCGCGCGGCCGGCCGCCTTCTCGCGTTCGGCGAGTTGCGCCAGCAGGAGTGCATCGGCCGACAGCGGCGGACGCGGCAAGGTGAAGCGCTTGCCCGCCGTGAGGTGGGGGAGTTCCATGAAGTGCCCGGGAAATGCAGAACACCCCGCGCCGGCTGGCGAGGGGTGTGCGAGGCCCGATTCTAGAATGGCTCCTCCTTTGCCGCTGGCCGCCTTGCCCATGTCCCATCCTCGCGCCCCGCGCTTCTATGCGCTGATTCCATGTGCCGGTTCCGGCAGCCGCGCGGGCGGCCACGGGCCGAAACAATACCGGCGCGTCGCGGGCCGGCCGATGGTCGAGCACACGCTGGACGCCTTCCGGGCGCTGGCCGACCGCTTCGAGGCGCTGGCCCTGGTGGTGGCGCTCGACGACAACGACATCGACGCCGTGCTGCCGCGCTTCCCGGGCGAAGGCGAGCGGCTGCTGCGCGTCGGCGGCCCGACCCGCGCCGCCACGGTGCGCAACGGCCTGCATGCGCTGCGCGACGGCGGTGCCGGGCCGCAGGACTGGGTGCTGGTGCACGACGCCGCCCGCTGCCTGGTCACGCCGACCCAGATCGAGGCGCTGATCGCCGCCTGCGAGCACGACGCGGTCGGCGGGCTGCTGGCCCATCGGCTGGCCGACACCTTGAAGGTCGGCTCCCCCGAGGGCCGGGTCAGCGCCACTCCCACGCGGGCCGACAAATGGCTGGCCCAGACGCCGCAGATGTTCCGCATCGGCATGCTGCTCGATGCGCTGGAGCGCGCGGGCGACGCGGTGACCGACGAGGCCGGCGCGATCGAGGCGATCGGCCTGGCGCCGCTCCTGGTGCCGGGCAGCGCGCAGAACTTCAAGCTCACCTATGCCGAGGACTTCGCCCTGGCCGAGGCCCTGCTGCACAGCCGCGGGAGCCGGCGATGACTTTCGACATGCGCATCGGCGAAGGCTGGGACGTGCACCAGCTGGCGGCGGGCCGCAAGCTGATCCTCGGCGGGGTCGAGGTGCCGCATTCGACCGGCCTGCTGGGCCATTCGGATGCGGACGTGCTGCTGCATGCGATCACCGACGCCCTGCTCGGCGCGGCCGGGCTGGGCGACATCGGCCGTCACTTTCCCGATACCGATGCGCAGTTCAGCGGTGCCGATTCGGCGCGCCTGCTGGCCGAGGCGGCGCGCCGGGTGCGGGCCGCGGGCTGGCAGATCGGCAACGTCGACAGCACCGTGATCGCCCAGGCACCGAAGCTGGCGCCGCACATCCCGGGCATGTGCCTGCGCATCGCCGAGGCGCTCGGCGTGGCGGTGGAGCAGGTCAATGTCAAGGCCAAGACGGCCGAGAAGCTCGGCCCGGTCGGCGAGGGCAGGGCGATGGAAGCCCGCGCGATTGCGCTGATCCATCGCTGATCCATCGCTGATCCGGCGGCCAAAGCAGGCCCCGCTTGGCCTCAGCGCTGAGCCAGCGAGCGGTCCTTGTCGTTCATGGGTGGCTGCGGCAGCTTCGATGGCTGTGCCTGCTGCTGCCGCCCCGGTGGCAGCGCTTTCTCCTTGGCCGCCGCCTCGGCCTTGGCAGATGCGGCGCGCGGCATGCGGATGTGCGCCGCCAGGCCGCGGCCCGGCGTGCTGGTCAGCGCGAACGTGCCGCCCATGCGCTCGATGTTCTTGGTGACGATCGACAGGCCCAGGCCGGCGCCTGCGGCCGAGGTGCGCGCCACATCGCCACGGAAGAAGGGCTTGCTGAGCTGCGACAGCATCGCCGCGGCCACGCCCGGCCCGTGGTCGCGCACCTTGATCAGCACCGCGTCGTTGTGCGCCTGGGCCTGGATCGTGATGTCGGCCACGCCGGTGGCGGGCGTCTTGCCGTAGCGACGCGCGTTCTCGACCAGGTTGGAGATCACCCGCTGCAGCTCGACCTCGTCGGCCATCACCCGCAGGTCGGGCGGCACGTCGACCGTGATCTTGATGTCCTCGTGGTCCTGCACGGCATAGGTGCAGGCATCGACCACGTCGCGCAGCAGCACCGGGCGGAAGTCGACGTGGTCGGGCCGCGCGTAGTCGAGGAACTTGTCGATGATCGCGTCGAGCTGGGCGATGTCGGCCGCCATGTGATCGCGGGCGTCCTCGTCGGCCACGCTCATCTCGGTTTCCAGGCGCAGCCGGGCCAGCGGCGTTCGCAGGTCGTGCGAGATGCCGGCCAGCATGATCGCCCGGTCCTGCTCGATCTTGGCCAGTTGATCGGCCATCCGGTTGAAGCCCACGTTGACCGCCCGGATCTCGTTGGTGCGCGCGCCTTCGTCGAGCCGGTGCGCCTCGTATTCGCCTTCGCGCACCTGCAGCGTGGCCTGCGACAACTGCTTGAGCGGGCGGTTGATCAGCCGGGTGATCAGGGCGGCGCCGGCCAGCGACAGTGCCATGGTGGTGGCCAGCCAGATCAACCAGGTGCGCTGGTCGAGGCGGCTGAAGCGCGTCGGATCGACCAGCAGCCAGTAGGTGTCGCTCTCGATGGTGAAGCCGATCCACAGCCCTGGTTCCTCGTTGACCCGGCTGGCGACGGTGGTGCCCGCGCCGAGGCGGGCGATCAGCTCTTCGGTCACGCGCTGGTCGAGCGCGCCGCTGGTGTAGGGCAGGAAATGGTCGCCCGGCTCGCGCGGCAGGATCCGGACGCCCTCCTGGTCGGCCAGGGTCTTGATCAGCGAGACGCGGGTGATGGCATCCGAATAGACCAGGGCGGCGCGGGTCAGGTTGACCAGCGAGGCGATCTGGTGCGCGGTCTGGATCGCGCGCGGCTCGTACTCGAGAGCGCGGAAGGTCTGCAGCCAGGCGACCGTGCAGCCGCCCAGCAGCAGCAGCAGCAGGAAGAAGGTCCGCCAGAAGAGGCTGAGGCCCAGCCGCAGGCGAGTGCGGCGCCGACGGTGGCCCAGGCTCTCCAGCGGGCTGGGCAGGGTGACCTGGGCGCCGTCCTCGCCAAGCGGACTCGGCTGCGTGGTCTGGGCAGGGCCGATGGTGACGGCCACGGATCAGTGCCTCAGGTCGTGCCGTCCGGCACGAACACGTAGCCGACGCCCCAGACCGTCTGGATGTAGCGCGGCGCCGCGGCGTCGGACTCGACCAGCTTGCGCAGCCGCGAGATCTGCACGTCGAGGCTGCGATCGAAGGGTTCGAATTCGCGGCCGCGTGCCAGCTGGGCCAGCTTCTCGCGCGACAGCGGCTGGCGCGGATGGCGCACCAGGGCCTTCAGCATCGCGAATTCGCCGGTGGTGAGGGACAGCTCCTCGCCGTCCTTCTTGAGCGTGCGCGAACCGAGGTCGAAGCTGAAGGGGCCGAAATTGACCGTCTCGTTGTCCGTCGAGGGTGCGCCGGGCGCTTCCAGCGGCGGCCGGCGGCGCAGCACCGCATGCACCCGGGCCAGCAGTTCGCGCGGATTGAAGGGCTTGCCGAGGTAGTCGTCGGCGCCGACCTCGAGGCCGACGATGCGGTCAACGTCCTCGCCCTTGGCGGTGAGCATGATGATCGGGGTGCGGTCGTTGGCTGCGCGCAGCCGGCGGCAGACCGACAGGCCATCCTCGCCGGGCATCATCAGATCGAGCACGATCAGGTCGACGGTGTCACGCAAAAGTATTCGGTTCAGGGCCTTGCCGTCTTCCGCCACGATGACCTCGAAACCTTCCTGGGTCAGGTAGCGACGCAGCAGGTCGCGGATGCGTGCGTCGTCGTCGACGATCACGATCTTGTCTGTGCGAGCTGGAGCTTGATTCATTTCTACAACGCCGAATTTGTAACAGCGCCAATTCTGAGGGTGTTGCGGGCTCATTGGCCGGCTTTGTCCAAGCCTTTGACACTAAGTTACAAAACTTGCGGCCGCTAGCTGTCGGGTCATTCGGGACCTACCCACCAATGGCACAGTCGATTCACTGCCCCATTTCGCCACCATGAAGCTCTCCTTTTTCTCGTCGTCCCTGCTGATCGTTTCCCTCGTCGGGCTGAGCGCCTGGGCCGGCCCGACCGGTGCTGCGCCGACCCCGGCAGCGCCGCTGCGCCTGGCCGGTGCCAAGGCCCCTTCTGCCGTCGCGCCGCGCGATACGCAGATCACCCAGGCGACGCAGGTGGCCAGCGGCGACGACGTGCGGCGCGAGGAGGCGGCGGTCGGCCGTCGGCTGACGCCGCAGGAGCTGGCCGAACTGCGCCAGCAGGTGCGCCAGCAATGGGCGACGGCGCCCGAGGCGGGGCGCACGGCCGAGCTGCCAGCCAGCGGTAGGATCGTGCCGGGGCCGGCGACCAAGGTCGACGGCTCGCAGCCGACGCATACCGCGCGACCCTGAGCGGCACCGCGACGGCGTTTTCTCGGGCGCCCTTAGGGGCGTTTCTTTTTTCTTGGGAGCAGGTCTTTGAACAGATTCAAATGGATGGCGGCAGTGGCCGCCCTGTCGGCCGCCGGCGCGGCCGGTGCGCAGAACATCAGCGTGGCGCCGCCGCAGAACGTTCTGCAGCTGTCGGCGATGGCCACGGTCGAGGTCCAGCAGGACATGCTGACGATGACCCTGGGCACTGTCCGCGAAGCTGCCGATGCGGCCACGGTGCAGGGCCAGCTGCGCAGCGCGCTCGACGCCGCTCTCGCCGAGGCGCGCAAGAACGCCGAGCCGGGCCAGCTCGACGTGCGCACCGGCAACTTCAACCTGTCGCCGCGCTACGGCCGCGACGGCAAGATGAGCGGCTGGCGCGGCAGCGCCGAGCTGGTGCTCGAGGGGCGCGACTTCCCGCGCATCACCCAGACCGCCGGCCGCATCACGACGCTGTCGATCTCCAACGTGGCCTTCGGCCTGAGCCGCGAGCAGCAGAACAGGACCGAGAGCGAGGCCCAGGGCCAGGCGATCGACAACTTCAAGCAGCGCGCCGACGAACTGGCCAAGCGCTTCGGCTTCAGCGGCTACACGCTGCGCGAGGTGTCGATCAATTCGCACCAGGGCGGCCCGATGCAGCCGCGCATGATGGCGATGCCGGCCATGGCCAAGAGCGACGCCGAGGCGCCGGTGCCGATCGAGGCGGGCAAGGCCAATGTGGTGGTGAACGTTTCTGGCTCCGTGCAGTTGAAGTAGCACCCCCGAGCGGCTTCGCCGCTCCCCCTCTCAGGCGCCTTCGGCTTGGAGGGGGGCGCACCCGACGGCCCGGCGAAGCCGGTTCCCTGGGTGCCCTGGAGGGTGGCCGGCTGCGCGGCCATTGTCCGATCGGGCAGGGCGCGCCGGATTGCTGCCGCGCATCCCCACGGTGCGCACGGCTGAGCCGCTCGCGTCGGCTGCGCGACACCGAATCCATTAGGATGCAACGAGCCATCCGCCTCCTCATCGCGAACCGTTTTTTTCCAGAGTCCCAAGTGAAGCGCGAACAGTCCAGCCTGCACGTGCCCAGCCCGTCCGAATCGCTCGTCGTCGACTACCCCTTGTCGGCCGCGACCGCCGAGCGCACGCCGGTGATGGAGAACATGCTGGCGCGCGCGCGCGCCTTCGCCGAGCCGCTGATCGCCGACGAGACGCTCGACACCGGCGAGAACACGCTGGCCCATGCCGACGCGGTCGCCGCGATCGTCGCGGCGATGGGCGGCTCGGAGGCGATGCAGGCCGCCAGCTACCTGGTTTATTCGTGCCAGCACCTGAACCGTCCGCAGGAAGTGATCGCCAAGGTCTTCGGCGACAACTTCGCGGCGCTGGCGGTCGAGACCACCAAGCTGGTGCACGTGCAGAAGCAGGCCCGCTCGGCCACCGCGAACCATCCGGTCGAGGGCGCCGGCACGCAGACCGAGAACGTGCGCAAGATGCTGCTCGCCTTCTCGCGCGACCTGCGCGTGGTGATGCTGCGGCTGGCCTCGCGGCTGCAGACACTGCGCCATGCCGCCGCCAGCAAGAGTCCGCTGCCCGAGAACGTGGCGCGCGAGTCGCTGCAGGTGTTCGCGCCACTGGCCAACCGCCTCGGCATCTGGCAGGTCAAGTGGGAGATCGAGGACTTGTCCTTTCGCTTCCTCGAGCCCGAGACCTACAAGCTGATCGCGCGCCTGCTCGACGAGAAGCGCGTCGAGCGCGAAGGCTATGTCGAGCAGCTGCGCGCGCGCCTCGAGCGGCAGCTGGCCGCCGAGGGCGTCAAGGCCGCGGTGCAGGGCCGGCCGAAGAACATCTACAGCATCGTCAAGAAGATGCGCGGCAAGTCGCTCGACTTCGCGCAGGTCTTCGACATCATGGCGCTGCGGGTGGTGGTGGCCGACGTCAAGGACTGCTACAACGCGTTGGCCTGGGTCCACACGCATTTCCAGCCGATCGACGAGGAGTTCGACGACTACATCGCGCGGCCCAAGCCCAACGGCTACCAGTCGCTGCACACCGTGGTGCGCGAGGTGGTCGACGGCCGGGTCGGCAAGCCGATCGAGATCCAGATCCGCACCGAGCAGATGCACGACCATGCCGAGCATGGCGTGGCCGCGCACTGGGCCTACAAGGAGGCCGGGCACAAGGGCTATGCCGGCGTCTGGGCCAGCGGCGAATACGACGCCAAGATCGCGGTGCTGCGCCAGCTGCTGGCCTGGGAGCGCGACCTTTCGGGCGGGCAGCGCGGCCAGGGCCTGTTCGACGACCGCATCTACGTGCTGACGCCCGACGCCGCCATCGTCGAACTGCCGCAGGGCGCGACCGCGGTCGACTTCGCCTACACGGTGCACACCAGCCTCGGCCATCGCTGCCGAGGCGCGCGTGTCGATGGCGCGATGGTGCCGCTGAACACGCCGCTGCAGAACGGCCAGACGGTGGAGATCATCGCGGCCAAGGAAGGCGGGCCGTCGCGCGACTGGCTCAATGCCGAGCTGGGCTACCTGGCCAGCCATCGGGCTCGCGCCAAGGTGCGGGCCTGGTTCAACGCGCAAGTCACGCACGAGACGGTGGCGCGCGGCCGCGAGGCGGTCGAGCGCCTGCTCCAGCGCGAGGGCAAGACCGCGCTGAAGCTCGACGACCTGGCCTCGCAGCTGGGCTTCAAGTCGGCCGACGGCTTGTTCGAGGTGGTCGGCAAGGACGAGTTCTCGCTGCGCAACATCGAGATGCTGCTGCGCCCGCCCGAGCCGGTGCCGGGCCCCGACGACGGCGTCATCATCAAGAAGGCACGCGGCAGCGAGCAGGCCGGCCGCGGCGGGGTGCTGGTGGTCGGCGTGTCCTCGCTGATGACGCAGCTCGCCAAGTGCTGCAAGCCGGCGCCGCCGGACGCGATCCGCGGCTTCGTCACCAAGGGCCATGGCGTCAGCGTGCACCGCGCCGACTGCAGCAACTTCCGCACGATGGCAGCGCAGAACGCCGAGCGCGTGATCGAGGTCGAATGGGGCGTGCAGAAGGCCGAGGCGGGCTCGGTGTATGCCGTGGACGTGTCGGTCGAGGCCGCCGACCGGCAGGGCCTGCTGCGCGACATCTCGGACGTGTTCGCGCGCGAGAAGATGAACGTCATCGGCGTGCAGACCCAATCGGTGAAGGGCACCGCCTGGATGACCTTCACCGCCGAGATCGCCAATGCGACGCGGCTCAAGCAGGTGCTGGCTGTGGTGGCCGCGGTGCCCGGCGTGCGTTCTGCGCGTCGACGCTGAAAAGTGGCCCTCGCGGCCTGCTATACTTCGGCCTCTCGAATACAACCTCAGGCGCGTAGCTCAGCTGGTTAGAGCACCACCTTGACATGGTGGGGGTCGTTGGTTCGAGTCCAATCGCGCCTACCAAGTTTTCCCCTCTGAAAGTGACCAGCTTTCAGGCCCTCGGGGAAATCTTTCCACTCTCTCCGGACTTCATCACGCGCAGCCAAAGCGGCCTGCGGATCGATGCGTCCGGTACGCCGCCGCCCTTGGGGCTGCCGGCTAGGGCGTATTCGCCGTCGTCAACTGGAATGGCTTGCCCGGCAGGCTCATCGCGCCGGCATATTCGATCGCGATCGAACCGGTCGGCGTCAGCGGACATCCCTTCGGCCGAGCACAGCTGCCGCCGTCCGAGAAGGTTACCGGTCCGTAGCGGTAGTTGCGCACCGCCTTGCCGCCGTAGTCGCTGACGCTGACCACGAAGCCCGGATTGGCGAAGTTGTCCGCATCCTCGATCGCGATCGGATCGACCAGGCGGCTGTCGCGCAGCGTGCGCACGATCTGCCCGCTGTTGCCGTTGGGGGCGAAGCGCACCCAGGACACCTTCCGGTCGCCGCGCGAGGCCACGATCACCTGCTGGTTGAGCGTGTCGACGCTGCTGTCGGGGTCGCCTTTGGACGTTGCCATCGACGTCGCATTGCGGCCGATGCCGCCGACGCTGCCCACCTCGGCGATCGCCGCGGCCGACGGCGCGGCCGGCGTGCCGCCCGGCGCATAGCCATCGATCGAGAAGATGTGCAGCGTGCCGTCCTCGGTGGCGATCCAGGCACGCGGCGACTTCGCCGACACGGTGGTCTTCACCGCGGTGGGCCGGGCGCCCAGCGAGATCGTCTTCACCACCTTCGGCATCTGCGCCGACTGCCGCGCGAAGGCATAGGGCCACTGGTCGTCGGCCGGTCCGAGCTTGTCGACCTGGCCGTTGGCTTCGCTGAAATAGATGCCGTTGAGGTAGCTGAAGAGCGGCTTCAGGTCGATGAAGGCCGCTTTCTGCTCCGACTTCGAGATGACCACCGCCATGCCGCCCTTGGCATAGCGCTCGTAGTGGGGACCGCCGCGAACGAATTCGCGCCAGTGCCGGCTGAGCGGCGTGCTCGATTCGCCGATGAAGTGGCCGCCGCCCATGGTCGTGCTGAACTGGTCGAGCCCGGTGGTGACGGCGATCTCGGTCGGCGCCGCCATGCCTGGCAGGTCGATGTAGCCGAGGATCTTCATGAAGGCGATGTCGCCCATGTTGGGCAGGCCCGGGTAGGCCTGGTGCCATTCGTCCCACCAGGGGTAGTAGGGGCGGGCGCCGTTGGTTCCGTTGTGATAGGGGTCGCAGCCATCGCAGAGGCCGGCCAGCGCCACCACCGCGACCTGGCCCTTCAGCGCGGTCGTGTCCCACACGGTGACCAGAGCGAATTCGCTGTCGTTGGTCATTGCGATGGCGGTCGGCACCTTGTCGGGCGGCAGCTTCACGGTCGTACTGTTGGTCGAGGTGTTGCTGCCGGCGCTGGCGATGACGCCGTTCTGAAAGGCGATCACGCTCTGCGAGCAGAAGCCCGGGCGGCCGGCGCAGCGTCCGGTGGCGACCGGATTGCCGCTCACGATGCCGGCCGTCTTGTAGCCCAGCACATTGACCTGGTCGATGCCGCCTCCCGGCGCCATGGTGCGGGTCCAGCTCAGCTGGGGCAGTTGGGCGAAGGTGTTGTACATGTAGTTGGAAACCTGCACGTCGCTGACCCCGACGCGCTGTGCCGGGTCGTCGGCCACGAAGAGCAGCTGGGCCCAGTTGCTCGAATAGGCACCAGGGTCGCTCGACGGCGGTCCACCCACCTGCCAGAAGAAGGCGTGGTCCGGTGCCGGCGCACCGAGCCGCGTGGGCTTGTCGCGGGCGAAGAGGGTGGGTGCCGGCGCCGCGCCCTCGTAGGTGGCAGCCGTGCCATAGCGGTAGGCGATGCCCGCCTCGCGGCTCATCTGGGCAGCCATCTCGCGGTAGGCCGCCGGGATCGGCTTGCGGGAAGCGTCCACCACATCGGCGGTTGGCGCCGGGCCTGCGGCCAAGGCACCCGCCGAGGCGGCGATCAGCATGAGCCCAAGGATCGGTCGGTAAGCGCTGTACGGCAAGGGAGCCCCCGTCTGATGAAAGCGCCTATTGTTGCCTCCAGCCATGACGGGCCGCTCATCGGCGGGCTGCAGCGCCCCCTTCGAGCGCCGCCGGCCTCAGGTCACGCCCTGCGCCAGCATCGCATCCGCCACCTTGACGAAGCCCGCGACATTGGCGCCGTTCACGTAGCTGACGCTGCCGTCGTGGCGCCTGCCGTGTTCCAGGCAGGCCTGGTGGATGCTGCGCATGATGGCGTGCAGCCTGGCGTCGACCTCCTCGCGGGGCCAGCCGATGCGCATCGCGTTCTGGCTCATCTCCAGGCCGGAGGTCGCGACCCCGCCCGCGTTGCTGGCCTTTCCCGGCGCGAACAAGGTGCCGCTGCGCTCGAACAGGCGGATGGCATCCATGGAAGACGGCATGTTGGCCCCCTCGGCGACGCAGACCACGCCGTTGCGCAGCAGGGTCGCGGCATCGTCGCCGTCGAGCTCGTTCTGGGTGGCGCAGGGCAATGCCACGTCGACAGGCACCTGCCAGGGCCGCACGCCGGGGTGGAAGGTGGCGCCGATGCGCTCGGCGTAGTCCTCGACGCGGCCGTAGAGATGGTTCTTGACCTCCATCAGCTCGGCCAGCTTGCGCGGTGTGAAGCCGGCCTCGTCGACCACCGTGCCGCCCGAGTCGGACACCGTGACCACCCGGGCGCCGAGCGCCATGGCCTTCTCGATCGCGTACTGGGCCACGTTGCCCGAGCCCGACACGCCGACCCGCAGGCCCTCCAGGCCCAGGCCCTTCTGGCGCAGCATCTCTTCGGCGAAGTAGACCGTGCCGTAGCCGGTGGCCTCGGGGCGCAGCAGCGAGCCGCCGTAGCTCAAACCCTTGCCGGTGAAGACGCAGCCGGCGCCATTGACCAGCTTCTTGTGCATGCCGGCCATGAAGCCGATCTCGCGGGCACCGACGCCGATGTCGCCGGCCGGCACGTCGCGATCGGCGCCCAGATGGCGATGCAACTCGGCCATGAAGGCCTGGCAGAAACGCATGATCTCGCCGTGGCTGCGGCCCTTGGGATCGAAATCCGAGCCGCCCTTGGCGCCGCCCATCGGCAGCGTCGTCAGCGCGTTCTTGAAGGTCTGCTCGAAGGCCAGGAACTTGAGGATCGACAGGTCGACCGACGGGTGGAAGCGCAGCCCGCCCTTGTACGGTCCGATCGCCGCGCTGTGCTGGACGCGAAAGCCGCGATTCACCCGGACCTCGCCCAGATCGTCGACCCAGGCCACGCGGAACATCAGCACCCGTTCGGGCTCGACCAACCGCTCGAGCAGGCCATGTTCGCAATAGCGCGGATGCTGCTGGATGAAGGGCCAGAGGCTGTCCATCACTTCGGCGACGGCCTGCAGGAATTCGGGCTGGCCCGGGTTGCGCGCGGCCGTGGCGGCCATGAAGTCTTCGAGGGAGTTGTATTTCATGCGGGGCGCGGACCCGCTGGGCGGATGCGCGGCTTCAGAATTGAGGGGGAGGGCGGGCGCCGCGAGCCGGGCCGTCCGGACGTCCGCAACGGGAGAGGCGGCATTCTGTAGAAGCGTGCGGCAGCCGTCTGCGCGAAGCTTCTTGTTGTTGATGCCGACTTTTCCTGGCTAGGTGATTTGATGGCGGGTTCTATGGCATTCGGCCGCTGGCGGCGCCAAGTTCGGTTGTGGTAAGTTGAGCTTCCGTACTACATCAGACCCTTCCAGCTCACCGATGAACATCCCCGTGGCCGAGACCGATCCTTCACTCGAGGACCTGCGAATCGCTGCGCTGGTGCGCCAGGCGCCGCTCGAATTCGCGAGGGTCGTCTACGGGCTCAACGATCGCGCCAACGGCCGCGCCGGCACCATGGCCGCCGAGGACGTCGCGCGTACCGTGCGCCAGGGCTCGCCGGTCACCCGCGAGCGGGCCGAGCAGCGGGCCCGGGGCTACCTGCCGCTGGCCGGCCAGGAGCATTGCCCGCGCTGCTGGGTCTTCCACGGCATCAAGAGCCCGCTGCAATACCGCGAGGCCAGCAACGACCGGCCCGAGTCGGGCGGCTGCAAGGTCTGCGGCGCCGAATACGCCACCACGCTGGACTGAGACACGGGCCCCGGGCAGGGTAAACCTTGGCGCGGTGCAACAATGCCGCTCCCTAGAATTGCTCGCGCGCCGTCGTGCGAAACCCTGAAGGAGCCCCCAGTGCAGAGCAAGAAGTCCGGCGTCAAGCCGGCCCAGCGGGTAATCAAGAAATATCCCAACCGAAGGCTCTACGACACCGAAACCTCCAGCTACATCACGCTTGCCGAGGTCAAGCAGCTGGTCATGAACAAGGCTGCCTTCGTGGTGCGCGATGCCAAGACCGGCGACGACCTCACCCGCAGCATCCTGCTCCAGGTGATCCTCGAGGAAGAGGCCGGCGGCGCCCCGATGTTCAGCGAGCAGGTGCTGGCCAGCATCATCCGCTTCTATGGCCAGGCCATGCAGAGCTACATGGGCCCCTACCTCGAGAAGAACATCCAGGCCATGTCCGAGGTGCAGGCACAGCTCGGCGAGAAGGCCGAGGGCCTGACGCCCGAACTCTGGTCCAAGTTCATGACGCTGCAGACGCCGATGCTGCAGGGCCTGATGGGCAACTACGTCGAGCAGTCGAAGAACGTGTTCCTGCAGATGCAGGAGCAGATGCAGAAGAACACCGAGCAGGTGCTGGGCGCCTTCGGCCTGAAGCGGCCCTGAGCCGCTGAGGTGCGCGCTCGCGCATCTGAGAGAAACGTTGCCCAGGCATGGCGCGACGGCTCGCCGCAGTCGCTGAAGCGCGGAGTCCACGGCGAGTCTCAGACTTCTCTGATTCCGCGCCGCCTGCGGCTTTTTTAAAGTCTTGCGCGCTGCCCCGGCTCGCCTCGACGCCGCCGCGGCCTGCACGGTCTTCCCGATTCCGCATACATGGGCCTCGACGCCTCCATCACGATGAAAAACACCCGCCTGAAATCCGCGTGCCTCCGGCTTGCCGCAGGCTGCGCCGCCATCCTGGCCTGCACCGCCGCCCCGGCCGCGGTGCCCACCTCGACGCAGAAGCCTGCCGGGGTGCATGCCTGGGGCTACGAGGGCGAACTCGGACCGCACCACTGGGGCGAGCTCGACGCGGCCAACATCACCTGCCGCATCGGTCATCACCAGTCGCCGATCGCGATCGCGCCGCAGGCGCAGGCACCGCACCACGTGCAGGCGGCCGAATTCCACTACGGCACGGTCCCGATGCGGCTGGTCAACAACGGCCACACGGTCGAGGCGGAGTTGACCCAGCCCGAAAAGGCGCCATGGATCGCCATCGACGGAAAGCGCTTCTCGCTCGCGCAGCTCCACTTCCACCATCCGAGCGAGCACACCCTGGCCGGCAAGCGTTACCCGATGGAAATGCACCTGGTCCACAAGAGCGAGGACGGCAAGCTGGCGGTGGTTGCCGCCTTCATCCGCGAGGGCGCAGCCAGCCAACCGCTGGGCCAGGCCTTCGCGCACTTGCCGACGGCTGCTGCTGCGCACGAGGCCGCGCCCATTGCGATCGACCTGTCGAAGCTGCTGCCCGGCCGGCACGATGCCTGGATGTACGAAGGCTCGCTGACCACGCCGCCCTGCACCGAAGGCGTGCAGTGGATCGTGCTGAAGAAGCCGATCAGCCTCTCCGCCGCGCAGATCAGGCACTTCTCGAGCCTCTTCCCTGATAACCACCGCCCGGTGCAGAGCCTCGGCGACCGCCAACTGGAGGACTGAGCGGCGGCCGCCGGTCGTCCATCGGCACGAAGCTCATGCTCGAACTGCGCCATGACGGCGTGACCTCGATGAAGCGGATCCGCGTCGTGCCGATCTCCAGCACGTCGCGGTTCACCAGCGGCGAGCTGCCGATCACCTTGATGCAGTTGCGATAGACGCCGTTGCGGCTTCCGAGGTCGACGATCCAGACCGAATCGTCGCTGCGCAACTCGAGCCTGGCATGGCGGCGGCTGACCTGCGGGCTGTCGAGTTGAACGTCGTTGCCCTCCGATCGCCCGAAGCTGAGCGCCGGGCCTTCGAACGCCATCTGCCAGACACCGGCCGGATCGAGAAAGACGAGGCTGCGAATCATGTGCCCTCCCATCGGATGGCATCGATTCTTGGATAGCGCCTTTGCCTTACAGCCCAGGTCGACAGAAATATGTAGGAAGGCCCGGCGCATTGCCCCCGCGGAGGGCTTGCAGCGATGCCTCCATTTAGAATCCAGACCGGCCGGCGCGGGTCTGGGCGCGAGCGGACAGGCCTGAATGCCGCAAGCGGCCCGCAACGCGACCCCTGAAGACCGAAACAATGAATTCCCCCACGACCGCGACCGCCGAACGAACCGAAGCCCCCCGTATCGGCATGGTGTCGCTCGGCTGCCCCAAGGCCCTGACCGATTCCGAACTGATCCTCACCCGCCTGAGCGCCGAGGGCTACCAGACCTCCAAGACCTTCGAAGGCGCCGACCTGGTCATCGTCAACACCTGCGGCTTCATCGACGACGCAGTCAAGGAAAGCCTGGACACCATCGGCGAGGCGCTGGCCGAGAACGGCCGCGTGATCGTCACCGGCTGCCTGGGCGCCAAGGCCGGCGACGCGGGCGGCAACCTGGTCCAGCAGATGCACCCCAGCGTGCTGGCCGTGACCGGCCCGCATGCGACGCAGGAGGTCATGGACGCGGTGCATGCCAACCTGCCCAAGCCGCACGACCCCTTCGTCGACCTCGTTCCGCAGGCCTTCGGCATCGCCGGCATCAAGCTCACGCCGCGCCACTATGCCTACCTGAAGATCAGCGAAGGCTGCAACCACCGCTGCACCTTCTGCATCATCCCGTCGATGCGCGGCGACCTGGTGTCGCGGCCGGTCGGCGACGTGCTGTCCGAGGCCAGGGCGCTGTTCGAGGGCGGGGTCAAGGAGCTGCTGGTCATCAGCCAGGACACCTCGGCCTACGGCGTCGATCTCAAGTACCGCACCGGCTTCTGGGATGGCAAGCCGGTCAAGACCCGCATGCTCGAGCTGGTGCGCACGCTGGGCGAGATCGCCGAGCCCTTCGGCGCCTGGGTGCGCCTGCACTACGTCTATCCCTATCCCAGCGTCGACGAGATCATTCCGCTGATGGCGACCGGGCGGGTGCTGCCGTATCTCGACGTGCCCCTGCAGCACAGCCATCCCGATGTCCTGCGCCGCATGAAGCGTCCGGCCAGCGGCGAAAAGAACCTCGAGCGCCTGGCGCGCTGGCGCGAGACCTGCCCCGAGCTGGTGATCCGCAGCACCTTCATCGCCGGCTTTCCTGGCGAGACCGAGGCCGAGTTCGAGCACCTGCTCGACTTCATCCGCGAGGCCGGCATCGACCGTGCCGGCTGCTTCGCCTACAGCCCGGTCAAGGGCGCGGCCGCGAACGACATTCCGGGCATGCTGCCCGAGAACGAGCGCGAAGCCCGCAGGGCCCGCTTCATGGAAGTCGCTGAATCGGTGTCCATCGCCCGGCTGCGCCGGCGCATCGGCGCCACCATGCAGGTGCTCGTCGATTCAGCGCCGGGGCTGGGGCGCAAGGGCGGCGTCGGACGCAGCTATGCCGATGCGCCGGAGATCGATGGCGTCGTGCGCCTGCTGCCGCCAGAGAAGATCAGCAAGACGCTCAAGGTCGGCGAATTCACCCGCGCCCGCATCGTCGATGCCCAGGGGCACGACCTGGTCGCATTGCCCATCTGAGTGACGAGCCAGGCCGGCCAATGCGCGCTCAGGGCGCGCCGGTCTTGAGCTTGACCAGGTAGGCCTCGGCGCGCGCGAGTTCGGCGCGCAAGTGCGCGACTTCCTGCTCCTGGCGGGCGATGCGGGCAGCCTGGTCCTTGACCGGAACCAGGCTTGCGCAATGCGCCTGCATGCTGTTGAGCGCCTCCGCAAGCTGGCGGCGACGCAGCATCTGCCCGCGCGAGCGGGCCAGCGCGATTTCCTGTTCGAGCGAGGCTTCCTCGGCCTGGCAGGTGGCATGGTCCGATGGCTCGGGCGGCGCCGCCTGCGCATCGGCGGCAACCGAAAGCAGGGCGGACGATGCCAGCACGATGGTCAAGAGGCAGTTTGGCAAGCGCATGGAAGATCGGCCTGTTGGAAGAAGAGATGGAACAAGAAGGGTTCGGCTAGCGGATGTCGACGGTGCCGCCGTCGCTGACCTCGATGCCGGTGGCCGAGACCCGGCTCTCGCAGCGGAAGGCCAGGCTGCCGTGCCCGCGCGGATCCACGCGCACCGCGAACGATGGCGAGCGCGCGCCGACGGCCAGCGAGAACGGGCTACCGTCGACCGGCCGGGTTCCGCCGCGCAGGGTGTCGAAGACATGGACCACCTGGGGTTGACCGGTGGCATTGGCGACTGTCACATGGGCGGATTGCATGGAGGGGCACGAGTGGGATTCGATCGGGATTCTGCCCCACCTGCGATCGGCCGCTTTGACAGCGGCGCTCGCTGGCGCACAATCCGGCTCGCGCACAAGACGCGGCTTCGAAAACCAGCGCCCGCCGGGCGACCGGGCGTCGAGGCATAGGAGGTAGCTTGAAACGAACGCCGAGTTCTCCGCCCAGGAGAAAGCCGCGCCAGTCGCGCGCTCACCAGACATCGCTGGCGCTGCAGGGTGCTTTCATCCGGCTCCTGGTCGAACGAGGCATCGGCGGCATCACGATCCGCGAGATCGTCGCGCTGGCGGGCGCCAGCCTCGGCAGCTTCTACGAGTATTTCGAGAGCAAGGACCACCTGGCACGCGTCTGCGTGCACATCCGCACCAAGGAACTGCTGCACCAATTGCAGACGGCCTCCGGCCGGCAGGTCGGGCGGCCGCTGCGCGAGACGGTCAATGCGCTGGTCGAGGCGCATACCGCACCGCATCGCGAGCGGCCCGAGGAATGGGGCGCGCACTACCTGCTGGAGCGTCAGTTCTCCGGCATCGAGCCCTACCGCAAGATGTACGAGAGCTTCGTCGACGGATGGGGCGCGGCCATCTCGGCCGCATCCGATCCGGTCCCGGCCAGCCTGGTGCCCGAGGCGGCGCGCGTCAGCCTGACGGTGCTGTACGGACTGACCGCCCACGCCCATGTCCGCGGAATCGGCGCGCCCGATCTGCAGGCCTTGTCGTTCCAGGCGCGCACCGCGATCAACGCTTATCTCGAGGCGATCAGTCCGCCCCATGCCTGATGGCTCCGCCTGCCTGGGCGCGCAGGTGGCTGGGATAGACTTCGCCCCAGTCCACTCGCTGGAGCCGGGCAAGGGCTCGCGCTGGCGAGCCGAACCCTGCACCATCTGACCCGCTCGCCTTTCTTGTTCCCCCCGTTCGTATCCGTCCTGCAGTCCCGCCTTGCCGAGGCTTGCGCCGGATCTGCGTCAGGCAGCGGCGTAGCGCTTGCCGCTTCGGCCGGCGCAGCCGGCGGCCAGCGTCATGACGAAGTTCTTGCTGCCTTGCGGGAGGCGCACAATCTCGTACACGCAATGGGCTGTCGCGCGTCTCGAACGAGGCCGCTGGCCTCGAACGATGAGGAATGCATGGGGACAGTGGTGGGTACGGCGCGGACTCGGATCGAACCGGATGGTGCGCAAGTGCGACAGGCAACAAAAAACCCCGGCAAGTCGTCGACCGACCGGGGTTTGCTTGTATCAGTTATGGTGCCCAGAAGAGGACTCGAACCTCCACGATGTTACTCGCTAGTACCTGAAACTAGTGCGTCTACCAATTCCGCCATCTGGGCCCACATGACTGCCGAAGCAGTTATGTTTTGAATTTCAGGAAAGAAGGAGATCATATCAAAAATATTGGCCATCCCAGCGGCTTGCTGGATGAAGTTGAAGGCGCGGTGCAAGGTCACCGCGATGGACACGGTTTCGTACAGCGCGATGACGGCGAAGCCGACATCTATCTGCCCCCCAACGAAATGCGCGCGGTGCTGCACAAGGACCGCGTCAAGGCGCGCGTCGTGCGCCAGGATCGGCGCGGCCGGCCCGAGGGCCGCGTGGTCGAGATCATCGAACGGCCGGAGCAGCCGATCATCGGCCGGCTGCTGCACGAAGGCGGCGTCTGGCTCGTCGCCCCCGAGGACAAGCGCTATGGGCAGGATGTCCTGATTCCCAAGGGCGCGACCGGCACCGCCAAGGTCGGCCAGGTGGTGGTGGTGCAGCTCACCGAGCCGCCGGCCTTGTTCGGCCAGCCGGTGGGCCGGGTGCGCGAGGTGCTCGGCGAGATCGACGACCCGGGCATGGAGATCGAGATCGCGGTGCGCAAGTACGGCGTACCGCACGAATTCTCGGAAGCCTGCCTGGCCGAGGCCAAGGCCCTGCCCGACAAGGTGCGCCCGGCCGACAAGCATGGCCGCATCGACCTGACCGATGTCCCCCTGGTGACCATCGACGGCGAGGATGCCCGCGACTTCGACGATGCCGTGTATTGCGAGCCCGCCAAGGTCGGCCGCGGCAAGGGCTGGCGCCTGCTGGTGGCGATCGCCGACGTCAGCGCCTATGTGAAGACCGGCTCGTCCATCGACATCGACGCCTACGACCGGGCGACCAGCGTCTATTTCCCGCGCCGCGTGATCCCGATGCTGCCGGAGAAGCTCTCCAACGGCCTGTGCTCGCTGAACCCCGAGGTCGAGCGGCTATGCATGGTCTGCGACATGCTCGTCGCGGCCGACGGCGAGATCTACGCCTACCAGTTCTATCCGGCGGTGATGTTCAGCCATGCCCGCTTCACCTACACCGAGGTCGCCGCCATCCTCGGCAACACCCGCGGCGCCGAGGCGCAGAAGCGCAAGGAGCGGGTCAAGGACCTGCTCAATCTGCACGACGTCTATCGCGCGCTGCTGCAGCAGCGCAGCAAGCGCGGCGCGGTCGACTTCGAGACCACTGAGACGCAGATCATCTGCGACGACGCCGGCCGCATCGAGAAGATCGTCCCGCGCACCCGCAACGAGGCGCACCGGCTGATCGAGGAAGCCATGCTCGCGGCCAACGTCTGCAGCGCCGACTTCATCGCCGAGGGCAAGCATCCGGGCCTGTTCCGCGTGCATGAAGGCCCGACCCCGGAGAAGAAGGAGATCCTGCGCGGCTACCTGAAGGCGATGGGCGTGGGGCTGTCGATCACCGACGAGCCCAGACCCGGCGAATTCCAGGCCATCGCCGAGGCGACGAAGGATCGCCCCGATTCGCAGCAGATCCACACCATGCTGCTGCGTTCGATGCAGCAGGCCATCTACACGCCGATCAACAGCGGCCACTTCGGCCTGGCCTACGAGGCCTACACCCACTTCACCAGCCCGATCCGCCGCTATCCCGACCTGCTGGTGCATCGGGTGATCAAGGCCATCCTCGGCAAGACCCGCTACCAGCTGCCGATGCTGCCGACACCGGGCGAGGCCCATGCCAAGCTGGCCAAGCGGCTCGCGGCCCGGGTCAAGGCACCCACCAACAAGCCGCAGAAGGCGACCGTCGCGCCGACCAAGGAAGTGCTGGCGTGGGAGGCCGCCGGCCTGCACTGCAGCGCCAACGAGCGTCGTGCCGACGAGGCCAGCCGCGACGTCGAGGCCTGGCTCAAGTGCAAGTACATGCGCGAGCATCTCGGCGAGGAATACGGCGGCGTCGTCACCTCGGCCACCACCTTCGGCATCTTCGTCACGCTCGATGCGATGTATGTCGAGGGCCTGGTGCACATCACCGAACTGGGCGGCGAATACTTCAAGTTCGACGAGCATCGCCAGGAACTGCGCGGCGAGCGCACCGGGATCCGCTACGCCATCGGCACGCGGGTGCGGGTGCAGGTGAGCCGGGTCGACCTCGACGGCCGCAAGATCGACTTCCGCCTGGTGCGCGAGGGCGAAGAGCTCGGCGCGCGGGCGATGAAGGACAAGGGCCTTGCCGGCGGCGGTGCGCCGGCCAAGGCCTCGGCCAAGCGCAGCGCGCGGCACAAGGCTGAGGGCGCTGCCGCCGAGCGCATCGAACGGCCCGAACGCGCCGCCGCCGATGCGCCGCAGTCCGCGATGCAGGCCTTTCGCACCGCGGTCAAGAAGGCCGCCAACAAGATGAAGGGGCGCAAGCCGCGCCGTTGATGACATCCACAAGCAAAGCAAGGAGCCAGGAATGAGCGTGCAGAACAAGGGCCGCATCGCGGTCGTCACGGGGGCCGGCAGCGGCATCGGCAAGGCTGCGGCGCTGGCGCTGCTCGGCGACGGCTGGAACGTGGTGCTGGCGGGCCGGCGTGCCGAGCCGCTTCAAAAGGTGGCCGAGCAGTCCGGCGTGCCGGAGCGCGCGCTGGCGGTGCCGACCGACGTGGCCGATCCGGCATCGGTGCGTGCGCTCTTCGAGGCGGCGGTCGAGCGCTTCGGCCGGGTCGACCTGCTCTTCAACAATGCCGGCGTCGGCAACCCGCCGGGTCCCTTCGAGGACTGGACGCCCGAGCAATGGCGCGGCGTGGTCGACGTCAACCTGAGCGGCATGTTCTTCTGCATCCAGCAGGCCTTCCGCACGATGAAGGCGCAGACGCCGAGGGGCGGCCGTATCATCAACAACGGCTCGATCTCGGCCACCACGCCGCGGCCGAATTCGATCGCCTACACCTCAACCAAGCATGCGGTGCAGGGGCTGACCAAGACCGCCTCGCTCGATGGCCGCAAGTACGACATCGCGGTCGGCCAGGTCGACGTCGGCAATGCGCTGACCGAACTCGCGGCGCGCATGGGCAAGGGCGTGCCGCAGGCCAATGGCGAGATGGCGATCGAGCCGCTGATCGACGTGGCCATCGTCGGCCAGTCGGTGCTCTACATGGCCAACCTGCCGCTCGAGGCCAACGTGCTGTTCCACACGATCATGGCCACCAAGATGCCCTTCGTCGGGCGCGGTTGACTCAGGAAGGCAGGCCGCGCGCCAGCGCGCCAGCGGTCAGCGGCACGTCGGCCGGCCAGCGATCGGCCAGCGCGCCGTGGCGCCAGACCGCTTCGCAGGCCGCCCGCATCGGTGTGTCGCCGCCGGCCAGCGCGGCACCGACCATGCCTGCCAGCACGTCGCCGGTACCGGCGGTCGCGAGCCGCGCATTGCCGCTGGTGTTGATCACCGGAACTTCGCCGACGGCCGCGATCACGCTGCCGGATCCCTTCAGCACGACCACCGCGCCGAAGCGCGCGGCGATGCGCGCCGCCGCGGCCAGCCGGTCGGCCTGGATGTCGGTGGTGCCCAGCCCCAGCAGGCGGGCCGCCTCCAGCGGATGCGGTGTCAGCACCGTCGCATGGCCGGCGTGCCCGCGCGCTTCGAGTTGCGCCTGCAGCCCGGCATCGGCGGCGATCGCATTGAGCGCGTCGGCATCGAGCACCAGCGCGCGCGCCTCGGCCAGCACCCGCGGGAGGATCGCAGCCACGTCGGAGCCGCCGCCGCAGCCGCACACCACGCTCATCTTCCCGAGGTCCAGGGTCTCGGGCCGGCGGAACATCAGTTCCGGCTGAAGCAGATCGAGCGGGGCGATGCTGGCATCCAGCGCGGCGACGAAGACCCGGCCGGCGCCGGAGGCCAGCGCGGACGACGAAGCCAGCAGGGCCGCGCCGGCCATGCCCGGCGCGCCGCCGATCACCGCCACGTCGCCGTAGCTGCCCTTGTGCGAGGACTGCCGGCGCGCCGCCGGAGCAGCGGCATGGGGCAGCCGCGCCACCGGATGCTCGCCGGCGGGAGCCACGCCCAGGTCGTCGAACCAGACCTCGCCTGCCGCGTCCCGGCCCTGGGCGGTGAAGAGTCCCGGTTTCAGGGCCAGCAGGCTCAGGGTGTAGCGCCGCAGTTCGGCCTGCGCCGAGGGCGGCAGGAAATCCAGGGCCAGCACGCCGGTGTCGGCATCCAGGCCCGAGGGCGTGTCGACGCTCAGCACCGGTGCCGGGCCGGCATGCATGCGGCGCAGCCAGTCGGCCATCAGGCCTTCGGGGGCGCGGGTCGAGCCGATGCCCAGCAGGGCGTCGATCGCGAGGTCGGGCTGGGCGGGCGGCTCGTCGGCGAATTCGACGCCGGCCGCCCGCGCCCGCTGCAATGACGCGGCGGCGTCGGCAGGCAGGCGCGTTTCGTCGCCGAGGTGGGTAACCACCGGCCTGAAGCCGCGCTGGCGCAGCTGCGCCGCCGCCTCGAAGCCGTCGCCGCCGTTGTTGCCCGGTCCGCAGGCGATCCAGATGGTGCGCGAATGGGGCGCGATCGCCATCGCCAGCCGGGAAACCGCCAGGCCGGCCCGCTGCATCAGGGTGTGCGGCGCCAGCCCGGCCGCTGCAGACTGCTCCAGGCGGCGCAGCGCGGCGATGTCGAAGAGGAGGGCGGCGCTGCCGGCTTCGATGCGGTGCATGGTGGTTGGCGGGGTTGGCCGGGAAGTCAGGAGGAAGTGGGCCTTCAGCGCATCATCAGGCGCTCGATGCCCAGGCCCTGCAGGTCGATGCCCGCTTCGCGGCCGCCGATCAGGTCGGCCAGCACGCGGGCGCTGCCGCAGGACAGGGCCCAGCCGCTGCCGCCATGGCCGAGATTGAGCCAGACGCCGGGCACCCCGCTGGCCCCCAGCACCGGCGGTCCGTCGGGCAGCATCGGCCGCGCGCCCTTCCATTGCTGGATGCCCGATTGCAGGGTGACCGCACCCGGAAACCAGTCGTGCAGCACCTTGTAGAGCGTCTGCAGCGAACCGGCGTTGATCGTGTCCGGCGCGCCGCCGAGTTCCGCGCTGCCGGCGACCCGCACCCGGATGCCGAGGCGAGAGATCGCGACCTTGTAGCGCTCGTCCATGACCGCGCTGCGCGGCGCATTGAGCGGCTCGCGGATGTTGGCGCTGACCGAATGGCCGTAGACCGGCGCCAGCGGAATGCGCAGCCCGAGCGGGCGCAGCATGTCGGCGGAGCTGGTTCCGGCGCAGACCACAACCGCATCGAAGCGATGGCCTTCCGAGCCGCTCGCCAGCGAGATCTCGGTCGGTGCGGCGCGCTTGAGCGGGGCCAGGTCGCAGTTGAAATAGAACTGGGCGCCCAGGGCCTCGGCCTCGCGCTTGAGAAGCAGCGCGAACTGGCGGCAATTGCCGACCTCGTCCTCCGGCAGGTGGATCGCGCCGGCGAGGGCGGTGTCGGTGCTCAGGGCCGGCTCGATGCGGCGCGCTTCGTCGGCGTCGATCTCGCGGAACTTGGTGCCGGCAGCGCGTAGGGCCTCCAGTCCGGGCTGAACCTGTTTCTTCTCGCGCTTGGAGCGCAGCAGCACCATGTAGCCGTCGCTGCGCTCGTAGTTGAGCTCGCAGGCGGCGCTCAGCTCGTGCAGCCGGTTGCGGCTGTAGAAGGCCAGCCGCTGCATGTGCGAGCGGTTGGCCAGGTAGGTTTCGAGCTGGCAGGCCCGCTGCCACTGGCGCATCCAGGCGATGTCGCGCGCGGCCAGGGGCCAGCGCAGCTTGACCGCGCCGTGGGTCGACAGCATCGAGCGCAGCACCTTGCCGCGCATGCCCGGACCGGCCCATGGCGAGACGTAGCCGGGCGCCACCACGCCGGCATTGGCAAAGCTGGTTTCCTCGGCGGCGGCGCCGCGGCGCTCGAAGACGGCCACCTCATGGCCGTCGGCGGCCAGCTCCCAGGCAGTGGTGACGCCGATGATCCCGGCGCCCACGATCGCGATTTTCATTCGGTACTTTGCGGTGAAATTTGGACGCCCGGCGGCGCGCCGTAGGCGCCGGCGCGCTTCGGATTCAGCGGCTGCTCAGGGCTTCTTCGCATTGCAATGCGAGTGCCAGCAGGGCGTCGTCATGGAGCGCAGCATGCCAGAGCATCAGTCCGACCGGCAATTCGCCGGCGGCATGGCAGGGCAGCGAGATGGCGCAGCCGTCGAGCATGTTCACCACCGACGGGTTGCGCAGCAGCAGCCCGTTGATGCGGAAGAACTCGTCGTCCCGCTCGGCGCCCGGCGCCACGCTGGCGATGCTCGGCGCGGTGATCGGCACGGTCGGCGACAGCAGGGCGTCGAAGGGCGCCATGGCCGATTCCATGCTGGCGATCCAGGCGCGCCGCGCATGCAGCAGGTCGATGTAGTCGTGCGCCTTCATGGCCGCGCCCTTGAGGATGCGCAGCGCGACGCGCGGGTCGTAGCCGGCGCCGCTGCGCTCCAGCAGCAGCCGGTGCCAGGCATAGGATTCGGCGGCCGAGAAGCCGCCGGTGGCGTTGATGGAAGCCAGTTCGCCCAGCGCCGGCAGCCGGATCTCCTCGATGCGAGCGCCGGCAGCGCGCAGCTGGCCCAGGCTGCGCTCGAAGGCGCGGGCCACGGTCGGGTCGAGCGAATCCTGGAACACGTCCTGGACCACGGCCAGCCGCCGTTCGGCCAGCGGCCGGGCATCGGGCGAGACCTGCCGCCCCGCCAGCACCTCGTGCACCGTGATCGCATCGCGCACCGAGCGCGTCATGGCACAGGCAGTGTCCAGCGTCGTCGACAGCGGCAGCGCACCCTCGGTGGGCACCAGTCGCGCCGTGCTCTTGAAGCCGACGATGCCGTTCAATGCGGCCGGAATGCGGATCGAGCCGCCGGTGTCCGAGCCCAGGCCGACGAAGGCCGCCCCGCTGGCCACCGAGACCGCTGCGCCGGAAGAGGATCCGCCCGGAATCCGCGCCGTCGACGGATCGGCCGAATTGGCCGGCGTGCCGAAATGCGGATTCACGCCGACCCCGGAGAAGGCGAATTCGCTCATGTTGGTACGCCCCAGCAACGCGCCGCCGGCGGCGCGCAGACGGGCGACGGCCGGCGCGTCTTCGCGGGCCGGCGGCACGTGCCCCAGCACCACCGAGCCGGCCGGGGTCGGCTGGCCGGCGACGTCGAACAGGTCCTTGATCGACACCGCGAGGCCGGCCAGCGGCCGGTCGGGCTTGGCGGGGGCATCTGCGGCGGCCCGGCGCGCCTCGTCGAACATCGTTTTCAGGAAAACCAGGTCGCAGGCCTTCGATTCCGCGATGGCGATCGAATGCTCCATTTCGGTGCGCGCGTCGGTGGTGCCCGCCATCAGGGCAAGGCGGGTGGCGTGCAGGTCAGGGCGCATGGTGGGTGGGGCGGTCGAGAGGGAAGAAGCGGGGCCGCGCATGCTATAATCCCTGGGTTTCGCCTATGGCAGAACGGTCGACTCAAGACCCAATTCCACCAGGCGCGAAACGCATCCGCAAACCAGCCCCATCAAGGTGTTGTGCGCCCCCGTAGGTCAACGGCTTCGACGAAGTCGCATGGCCCCAACGGAAGGCTCGCAAAACGGGCTGGATTTTAGACCCAACCTTTGGAGTTAATTCCTATGTCGACCACCATGCGCGAAATGCTGGAAGCCGGTGTCCACTTCGGCCACCAGACCCGCTTCTGGAACCCCAAGATGGCCCCGTTCATCTTCGGCCATCGCAACAAGATTCACATCATCAACCTGGAAAAGTCGCTTCCGATGTTCCAGGACGCGATGAAGTACGCCAAGCAGCTCACCGCCAACCGCGGCACCATCCTGATGGTCGGCACCAAGCGCCAGGCCCGCGAGATCGTCGCTGCCGAAGCCCGCCGCGCCGGCGTGCCCTTCGTCGACACCCGCTGGCTCGGCGGCATGCTGACCAACTTCAAGACGGTCAAGACCTCGATCAAGCGCCTGAAGGACATGAAGGCCCAGCAGGAAGCCGGCCTCGACAGCCTCAGCAAGAAAGAGCAGCTGACCTTCTCCCGCGAGATCGCCAAGCTCGAAAAGGACATCGGCGGTATCCAGGACATGACCGCGCTGCCCGACGCCATCTTCGTGATCGACGTGGGCTTCCACAAGATCGCCGTCGCCGAAGCCAAGAAGCTCGGCATCCCGCTGATCGGCGTGGTCGACTCCAACCACTCGCCGGAAGGCATCGACTACGTGATCCCGGGCAACGACGACTCGTCCAAGGCCGTCACGCTCTACGCCCGCGGCATCGCCGACGCCATCATCGAAGGCCGCTCCAGCGCCATGAACGATGTGGTCAAGGCCGTGGCCGAAGGCAATGGCGACGAATTCGTCGAGGTCGAAGAGGGCGCCTCCGCCTGATTCAAGCTCCCGCGAGCCTGGGAAAGGGGCCTTGTCGCCCCTTTTTTTTAATCTGATTTTTGCGGGCGCCCCGGCGGCGGCCGCCACTGACAAACCGAACGGAGAAAACGACATGGCAACAATCACCGCAAGCATGGTCGGCGAACTGCGCGCAAAGACCGACGCGCCGATGATGGAATGCAAGAAGGCCCTGACCGAAGCCGACGGCAACATGGACAAGGCCGAAGAGCTGCTGCGCATCAAGCTCGGCAACAAGGCCGGCAAGGCCTCGGGCCGGATCACCGCCGAAGGCGTGGTCACCGCCTTCGTCGACGGCGCGGCCGGCGCGATGGTCGAGATCAACTGCGAGACCGACTTCGTCACCAAGAACGACAGCTTCCTGGCCATGGCCAACGCCGCCGCCATGCTGGTCGCCAAGAACAACCCCGCCGATCTGGCCGCGCTGGGCGCGATTGCCTATGAGCAGGACGGCTTCGGCCCCACGCTCGAAGACGTGCGCAAGGGCCTGATCGGCAAGATCGGCGAGAACATGAGCTTCCGCCGCTTCAAGCGCTTCGCCGGCAACGGCAAGCTGGCCTCCTACCTGCATGGCACGCGCATCGGCGTGATGGTCGAGTTCGAAGGCGACGACACCTCCGCCAAGGACGTGGCGATGCACATCGCGGCCATGAAGCCGGTCGCGATCTCGGCCGCCGACGTGCCGGCCGAGCTGATCGAGAAGGAACGCGCGGTTGCCGCCGGCAAGGCCGAGGAAGATCGCAAGACCGCCGAGGCCGAAGGCAAGAAGCCGCAGCCGGCCGACATCGTCGCCAAGCGCATCGAGGGCGGCGTGCAGAAGTACCTGAAGGAGGTCTCGCTGCACAACCAGGCCTTCGTCAAGAACGACAAGCAGACGGTCGAGCAGATGCTCAAGGGTGCCAACACCGCGATCAAGAGCTTCACGCTCTACGTGGTGGGCGAAGGCATCGAGAAGAAGGTCGACGACTTCGCCGCAGAAGTGGCGGCGCAGGTCGCGGCTGCCAAGGCCGCCGCCTGAGCCGCGCTGCAGGCGGCAGCGCCCGTGACGCGTTGCTGCCCGTTCACGGTCACGAACTACACTCGCCCTCGCCCACGGCAACACCAAAGGAATCGCCCATGTCAGAAGCCCGCCCAGCCCACAAGCGCATCTTGCTGAAGCTGTCGGGCGAGGCGCTGATGGGCGACGACGCCTTCGGCATCAACCGCGCGACCATCGTGCGGATGGTGGGCGAGGTGGCCGAGGTGGTGAACCTCGGCGTCGAGGTCGCCGTCGTCATCGGCGGCGGCAACATCTTTCGCGGCGTGGCCGGCGGTTCGGTCGGCATGGACCGCGCCACCGCCGACTACATGGGCATGCTCGCGACCGTGATGAACGCGCTGGCATTGGCCGACGCCATGAACAAGCAGGGCCTGGTCGCGCGGGTGATGTCGGCCATCGCGATCGAGCAGGTGGTCGAGCCCTACGTCCGGCCCAAGGCGCTGCAATACCTCGAAGAAGGAAAGGTCGTGATCTTCGCGGCCGGCACCGGCAACCCCTTCTTCACCACCGACACCGCGGCCGCGCTGCGCGGCGCCGAGATCGGAGCCGAGCTGGTGCTCAAGGCGACCAAGGTCGATGGCGTCTACACCGCCGACCCCAAGAAGGATTCGAGCGCGACCCGCTACGCGAATCTCAGTTTCGACGAGGCGATCGCCAAGAACCTCGGCATCATGGATGCCACCGCCTTCGCGCTGTGCCGCGACCAGAACCTGCCGATCCGGGTGTTCTCGATCTTCAAGAACGGCGCGCTGAAGCGGGTCGTGATGGGCGAGGACGAAGGCACCCTCGTGCACGCTTGAGGAGAACCAATCAATGACCATCGCAGAAATCCGCACGGCGACCGACGCCAAGATGAATCAGTCGCTCGCGGCCTTCCAGAACAACCTCACCAAGATCCGCACCGGCCGTGCCAATCCGGCGCTGCTGGATTCGATCCACGTCGACTACTACGGCTCGGCCGTGCCGCTGTCGCAGGTCGCCAACGTGGCGCTGCTCGACTCCCGCACCATCAGCGTGCAGCCCTGGGAGAAGGGCATGGGCGCGAAGATCGAGAAGGCCATCCGCGAAAGCGACCTGGGCCTCAATCCGGCGTCGATGGGCGACCTGATCCGCGTGCCGCTGCCGCCGATGAGCGAGGAGCGCCGCAAGGAGATGACCAAGCTGGTTCGCAACGAAGGCGAATCCGCCAAGATCGCGACCCGCAACCTGCGCCGCGACGGCAACGACGCAATCAAGAAGCTGGTCAAGGACAAGCTCGCCTCCGAGGACGACCAGAAGCGTGCCGAAGCCGAGATCCAGAAGGTCACCGACCGCCACATCGCCGAGATCGACCGGCTGATCGCTGCCAAAGAAGCAGAAATCATGGCGGTCTGAGCGCCATGAAATCAGCGCCCGCGATGCCCCACCACATCGCCATCGTCATGGATGGCAACGGGCGCTGGGCCACGCGCCGCTTCCTGCCGCGCGTGGCTGGCCACAAGCAGGGCGTCGAGGCCCTGCGCCGCATCGTCAAGGCCTGCGCCGATCGCGGCGTCGGCGTGCTGACGGTGTTCGCCTTCTCGTCCGAGAACTGGAACCGGCCGATCGAGGAAGTCTCCGGCCTGATGGACATCATGGTCGGCGCGTTGGAGCGCGAGGTGCCCCGGCTCACGCAGGACGGCGTTCGGCTGCACTTCGTCGGCGAGCGCGGCGGCCTGTCCGAGAAGATGGCGGCCGGGCTGCGCCAGTCCGAGGCCGCGACGGCGGGCAACAGCCGCCTGGTGCTCAACGTCTGCTTCAACTACGGCGGGCGCTGGGACATCGCGCGCGCCGCGGCGCAGCTGGCCGAGCGCGGCGAGCCGATCACCGAGGCCAGCCTCGACGCCGCGATGGCGCTGTCGCATGTGCCCGATCCCGACCTGTTCATCCGCACCGGCGGCGAACAGCGCCTGTCGAATTTCCTGCTCTGGCAGAGCGCGTATGCCGAACTCTTTTTCAGCGACCGGCTCTGGCCCGAATTCGACGAGGCGGCCCTGGACGAGGCGATCGCCGCCTTCCAGCGCCGCGAGCGCCGCTTCGGCCTGACCTCGGCACAGCTCGACGCCGGCGGCCGGCGCGACCCACAGGTCGCCTGAGCGCATGCTCAAGCAACGCATCATCACGGCGATCGTCCTGCTGGCGATCCTGCTGCCGGCGCTGTTCTACCCGTCCTACGTGCCTTTCGCCTGCGTCATGCTGGTGCTGATCGGTGCGGCCGCCTGGGAATGGGGGCGGCTCAACGGCTACCCGCCGGGCTTGTCGCTGTTCCTGGGCGCCGAGATGGTGGTGCTGTGCGGGCTGTCCTGGTGGCTGGGCCTGCTCGAGGGTTCGCTGTTCAGCATCTGGATCATTGCCAGCGCCGCTTGGGTGCTGGGCGGCGCGGCGCTGCTGCGCGTCGCGGTGCCGGGCTGGCCGAAATTGCCGCGCGGGCTGCGCCTGATGGGCGGCCTGCTGGCGCTGTGGGTGGCCTGGCTGGCCGCGGTGCAGGCGCGGATGGTCGGCATCAACTTCCTGCTGTCGATCCTGGTGCTGGTCTGGACCGCCGATGTGTTCGCCTATTTCTCGGGCCGCGCCTTCGGGCTCCGGTTCACCCGCAACAAGCTGGCGCCCGGCATCAGCCCCGGCAAGAGCTGGGAGGGCGTCTGGGGCGGAATGCTCGGCGTGGTGGCGCTGGCGCTGGCCTGGGCCTGGGCGGATGCCCACTGGGCTGCCGAGGTGCCCAGCCTCTACAGCCGGCTCGCCGCGCGCGGCTGGTGGCTGCTGGTGATCGGCGTCGTCTTCCTTGCTGCCATGAGCGTGGTCGGCGACCTGGTCGAATCGCTGGTCAAGCGCAGCGCCGGCGCCAAGGACAGCAGCGCGCTGCTGCCCGGCCACGGCGGAGTGCTCGACCGGGTAGATGCGCTCTTGCCGGCCCTGCCGATTGCCATGATGCTCGCGCTTCTATGAGCCAAGCCCGAATCGCCATCGAGCCTAGCAGTCCCCGACAGCGCATCGCGGTGCTCGGCTCGACCGGCTCCGTCGGCGTGAGCACACTCGACGTCATCGCGCGCCATCCCGAGCGCTTCGAGGTCTATGCGCTCTCGGCAGCGACCAAGGTCGACGAACTGCTGGCCCAGTGCCAGCGCTTCAGGCCGCGCTTCGCGGTCATGGCCAGCGCCCCGCATGCGGCGCTGCTGGCCGAGAAGCTCGAGATCAACGGGCTGCCGACGCAGGCGCTGGGCGGTCCGTCGGCGATCGACACCATCGCCGCGCACGAAGAGGTCGACGCGGTGATGGCGGCCATCGTCGGCGCCGCCGGCCTGGCTTCCTGCCTCGCGGCTGCCCGCGCCGGCAAGCGCCTGATGCTGGCCAACAAGGAGGCGCTGGTAGTCGGCGGCGACCTCTTCATGCAGGCGGTGCGCGACGGCGGGGCCACGCTGCTGCCGATCGACAGCGAGCATTCGGCCATCTTCCAGTCGCTGCCGGAAGACCCCGGCACCTGGGCCCGGCGCATCGACAAGATCATCCTGACCGCCTCGGGCGGCCCGTTCCGCAGCCGTGCGCCCGAGTCCCTGGCTTCGGTCACGCCGGCCCAGGCCTGCGCCCATCCGAACTGGGTCATGGGCCGGAAGATCTCGGTCGACTCCGCCACCATGATGAACAAGGCCCTCGAGGTGATCGAGGCGCGCCACTTGTTCGACATCGAGCCGGCGCGCATCGAGGTCGTCATCCATCCGCAGAGCGTGGTGCATTCGATGGTGCAGTTCGCCGACGGCTCGGTGATCGCCCAGCTCGGCACGCCCGACATGCGGGTGCCCATCGCGGTCGGGCTGGCCTGGCCCGAGCGCATCGAGAGCGGGGCGACCCGGCTCGATTTCCGCCAGCTCGCTGCGCTGACCTTCGAGGCGCCCGATGCCCGGCTCTTCCCCGGGTTGGGCCTCGCCTGGCAGGCGCTGGGTGCGCTTCCCGGGACAACTGCGGTGCTCAACGCGGCCAACGAGATCGCGGTCGAGGCATTCCTGGCAGGACGGCTGCGATTCGATCGCATTCATTCGGTCAACACGGAAACTCTGGAGCGGGTCTCGCCCTCCAAGCCGGCGACGCTCGACGACCTGCTGGCGCTGGACGACGCGTCGCGTGCCGCGGCCAGGGCCGCGGTGCTTCGTCTCGCCACCTGAATCGTCTTCTTCTGCAGAACCGGAGAATCGGATGCTCACAGTGATTGCCTTCATCGTCGCGCTCGGGGTGTTGATTGCGGTTCACGAATACGGCCACTACCGGGTTGCGGTCGCCTGCGGCGTGAAGGTGCTGCGCTTCTCGGTCGGCTTCGGCAAGACCCTCTACCGCTGGCAGCCCAAGCGCCAGCATCCGGGACAGCAGACCGAATTCGTCATCGGCGCCTTCCCCATCGGCGGCTACGTGAAGATGCTCGACGAGCGCGAAGGGCCGGTGCCGCCCGAGGAACGCCATCGCGCCTTCAACACCCAGCCCCTGCGTTCGCGTGCGGCGATCGTCGCGGCCGGCCCGATCGCCAACCTGCTGCTGGCGGTGCTGCTCTACAGCGTGGTCAACTGGATCGGCGTGCAGGAGCCGGTCGCCAAGCTGGGCCGGCCGGTGGCGGCGTCGCTGGCCGAACAGGCCGGGCTGCACGGTGGGGAACACGTTCTTCGCGCCGGCTTCGACGGCGACCTGGAGCCGGTCCAGTCCTTCGAGGACCTGCGCTGGCGCATGACCCGCGGCGCGCTCGACGGCCGCGACCTGAGCCTGGAAATCGCGGGCGAGGGCGGCCGCCCCTCGCGCGAACTGGTGCTGCCGTTGAGCCGCATCGAGGCCAAGGACGCCGATGCCCAGATGTTCCGCAAGATCGGCCTGCTCTCGCCGCTGACCCGTCCGGAGATCGGCGAAGTCGTGAAGGGTAGCGCGGCCGAACGCGCCGGCCTGCGCAACGGCGACCTGGTGCGGGCCATCGGCCCGACCGCGATCGTCGATGGCCAGCAGCTGCGCGAAGTCATCCGCGCCTCGGTCGACGGCCTGCAGGCGCGCACGCAGACCTGGCGCATCGAGCGGGGCGGCCAGGCCCTGTCGCTCGAGGTCACGCCCGAGGTGCGCACCGAGGGCACGGCCACCATCGGCCGCATCGGCGCCTACGTGGGCGCGCCACCCGACATGGTCCTGGTGCGGCAGGGGCCGGTCGGAGGCGTCTGGAACGGCG
>Ga0265327_10000294_pt1 | contig 96710 bp, 99 predicted proteins | sample 41621metaG_FD_202089 | JGI IMG/M metagenome (GOLD analysis project Ga0265327, IMG submission 202089) | Rhizosphere microbial communities from Carex aquatilis grown in University of Washington, Seatle, WA, United States - 4-16-21 metaG | ecosystem: Host-associated > Plants > Roots > Rhizosphere...
GGAAAAGCTGGGCTTGCGTCTGTTGACACGGACTACCCGCAGCGTCTCGCCAACCGAGGCTGGCGAACGGCTGCTGCATTCCGTGGGTCCGCGCCTGGACGAGATCGACGCGGAAATGGCGGCACTCTCCGCTCTGCGCGACAAGCCCGCCGGCAATATACGCATCACCGCGGGCGAGCATGCGGCCCACACCGTCTTGTGGCCCGCCATGAAGCGCATTCTGGTCGATTACCCCGACATCAGCGTTGAGGTGGTGGTCGACTCAGGCTTCCGCGACATCGTGACGGAGCGCCTGGATGCAGGCATCCGTCTGGGTGAAAGCCTGGACAAGGACATGATCGCCTTGCCCATCGGCGGCGAGTTGCGGCTGGTGGTGGTCGGCGCGCCGACCTATTTCGCGTCCCGCCCAATTCCCAAGACACCCAATGACCTGACCGGCCAAAACTGCATCAACATGCGCATGCAAAGCTCTGGCGGTCTCTACGCCTGGGAGTTCGAGAAGGACGGACGGGCATTACGTGTTCGCGTCGATGGACAGCTGACCTTCAACAACACCAACGCCATGATCAACGCCAGCTTAGCGGGTTTCGGCCTGACTTACGTGATGGAAGACACCGTGGCGGATCATGTTGCCGCCGGCCGGCTAGTGAAGGTACTGGAGGACTGGAGCCCCTTCTTTGGCGGGTACTACCTCTATTATCCCAGTCGCCGTCAGCCAACCCCAGCCTTCAGTGTTCTGATTGATGCGCTGCGACTGAACCATTAAGGTGAGCCGGCGTGCCTTGCCGCCAATGTGGCCTATTTCAAGGGTCTCATCGCGACGGGCGGTTTCGTCGAACCCGTCCTCGGCGCGCGGCCGCCGCTCCCTCTGGCGGGCGCCGCAATCCGTGCATTGCTCGACCCGCGCCCGCTTGCAGCGGTCGGATACGGTGCAATCCTCGGGTGGTGTCTTCCGGGGCGGGCCCTCGGATCGTTGGTCCAACGAGCGTGCCTTCAGTGCTGGTGGCCGCCCCAGGGATCGGCGGCGGCCGGTGTTTCGCGCTCGAGTATAGCGCGCTGGGGCGGATCAAGCACGGCCGACAACGCGTCGCGGCTCTTGCGCGTCTCGGCGAGGATCGCCGCCATCGCCTGCTGGCGTCCCTCTCGCTGTTCCTGCCATTCGGCCGGGCTCATCGCCTGGGTCGGCATCGATTGGTGGAAGGACTCGCGGGTCCGCGACTGGGTGGTGACCGCGTCGACGTAGGCCGCCCATTGCGGCTCCTGGGCGGCGGTGACGCCCAGTTTCTGCTTGAGCGCCGGCAATCCGGCCGGGTCCTGGAACATCGGCCCCATTCCAGGCCCGGGACCATAGCCTTGGGCAGTGGCCGTCAACGGCGACAGCAGGGCGGCGAGCAGCGCCAACGATCTTAGAAGCGCGGTCATGACGGGCATCCTTTCGACTGGGAGGTCAAGGCTATCGCGCCCGCCACAGGCGGTCGTTGACAATTCGCAATGGCGGCCCTGAACTGTCGCCTTGATCAGCGGCGGGAAGGCGATGCGGGATCACGAGGTTCAGGCGGCGTGGCAAGGGTTGGTGTCGTGCGAGAAATGCGGCATCCGCGAATTGGTGCTGTTCGCCGACCTCGCCGGCGACGATTTCAACGCCATCCATTTTCCCATCGAGGATCTGTGGGTGCCGGTGGGCGCCGCCCTGTTCCAGCCTGGTCAGGCGGCAAGCCATCTGTTCACCGTGCGCGAGGGACTGTTCAAGCTTGAGCAATACCTGCCCGACGGCAACCGGCGCATCGTCAGCCTGCTGGGCAAGGGCGACGTGGTCGGGCTGGACGCCATCGTCGCCGAGACCTACGACCATGCCGCCATCGCCCTGCAATCGGCCCAGGTCTGCCGTATTCCCAAGGACGTCATCACCCGGCTGTCACCCAAGCTGCACCGCCAATTGATGAACAAGTGGCACGACGCTCTGCGACGTTCCCACGAATGCACCCGTGAATTGTCCACCGGCTCGGCCCGCCAGCGCATGGCGCGGTTGTTCCTGACGCTGGCGGCGCCCGGTTCGCAACATTGTCAGTTGTTCGGCCGCGAGGACGTCGGCGCCCTACTGGGCATTACCACCGAGACCGCCAGCCGCATCGTCGCCGAGTTGAAGCGAACCAAGGCGGTGTGGGAGGTCGCGCCCAACCTGTTCGAGCGCGACCTTGCCGCCCTGGAAGCCATCGCCGCCGAAGGCTGAAGCCTTAACGTCCGGGGCCGGCGAACATCGTTTCGGTCGAAACCGTCGAATGCCCGCCGGTCAACCGAAAGGTCAGTGGCACCCGCTTGTCGCCGACCACGCCCTCCGGCGCGGTGACGAAGATATGGAAGGTGCCGACGCTATCGGCGGGCACTTCCAACCGAGCCTCGGTGGCGGCGCTCTCGCCGCCGATCACGTCGACGGTGGCGCCGGGCGGGCCGGACAGGGTCAGGGTGAAGGCGCGGTCTTCGCGCGCCATGTTCAGCACTTTGTAGACATAGCCGTTGCGGATGCCGCCGTCGGCCATCTGGACATACAGGGGCGCCCGTTCATGCAGGACGCTGACGGTGGTGTCGGGGCGCGAGGTGAGACCGACCAGTATCACCCCGGCGGCGACCAGCAGCACCGCGGCGTAGATCAGGGTGCGCGGCCGGATCAGGCGCAGGCGGGCGGGAAGCCCCTCGGCCCGGGCCCGCATGTTGGCCCAGGAATCGTACGAGACCAGGCCGCGCGGCAGGTCGAAGCGGTCCATCACCTGGTTGCAGGCGTCGATGCACAGCGCGCAGCCGATGCAGGCCAACTGGGTGCCGTCACGGATGTCGATGCCGGTGGGGCAGGCCTGGACGCAGGCGCGGCAATCGACGCAATGGCCGCGCCCCTGGAAGTCGTGGTCGGCGGGGGCGGGGGCGCGCTTTTCGCCGCGCCAGGCCTCATACGAAACGATCAGCGAATGCTCGTCGAACATCGCCGATTGGAAGCGGGCATAGGGGCACATGTAGATGCAAACCTGCTCGCGGGCATAGCCGGCCAGCAGGAAGCAGAAGCCGCCGACCACCGTGATGGTGCCCCAGGTGGCCAATCCGGCGGTGCCGGTGAAAATGTCGCGCAACTGCTCGCGGGCGTCGCCGAAATAAAGGGTGAAGCCGATGCCACAGGCGGCCGCCACCACCGCCCACAACAGGTTGACGATCGCCCGCTTGGCTAGCTTGGTGGCGCCCATCGGCTGGCGGTCGAAGGCGAGGCGGGCGGCGCGGTCGCCGATCACCCACCGCTCGATGGCGACGAAGAGGTCGGTGTAGACGGTCTGCCAGCAGAAGAAGCCGCACCACACGCGTCCGGCCAGGGCGGTCATGGCGAACAGCGTCACGGCGGCGATGAACAGCAGTCCGGTGAGGTAATAAAGCTCCTGCGGCCAGATTTCGATGAAGAAGAAATAGGCTCGGCGACCGGTCATATCCAGCAGGATGGCTTGGTCGGGAGCGCCGGGTCCACGGTCCCAGCGCAGGAAGGGGGCCAAGTGCCAGACCGCCATGAAGGCGGCCATCGCCCACCATTTCAGCGAGCGGAAGGTACCGCTGACCTTGCGAGGATGAATCTTGGCGGTGGCGGCGTAGGCCTTGGTCGACGGCGGTGTTTCCGGCGTCGTCGGACGGCTCTCGATCTGGTTCATGGCTTGCCCCGGGGGTCCGCGGAAGGTGGGAACGCCCCAAGGGTACGGAGCGGCCCGGTCGACCGCATTGACAATTCTCAGTCGCGCCGAGATTCACCCCTGGGCGAAGGCCGCCTCGATCAGGCGGGGCAGGTTGCGGCTGACCGGCAGGGCCCGGGTCTCCTCCGGCGTGAACCAGCCGACCTTCTCGGCGTCGTCGGCGGCGACGCCGTCGCCCGAGACCCAGCGGCACAGCACCGCGCTGAGCAGGAAATGGTAGCGCACCCGTCCGGCCTCGTCGTGGGTGATGACGTCGAAGACGTCGAGCACCGGTCCCGGTTCGGCCGCCACTCCGGTTTCCTCGCGCAATTCGCGGATCGCCGCCTCGGCGGCGGTTTCGCCGGTCTCGACCAGGCCGCCGGGAAAGCCCCATTTGCCGCGGTCGGGGTCGCGGCCGCGCTCGACCAGCAGCACCTTTCCGTCTTTCACCACCATCGCCAGCACGCCGGGCAGCGGGTGGGCGGGGTATTCGCGCATCCTAAGACCCGCCTTTGCGCTCGTCCATCAGGCGGCGAAGGATGGGCGTCAGCACCAGTTCCAGCGCCAACACCATGCGGCTGCCGGGCACGACGATGGTGTTGCGTCGGCTCATCCATGAATCCTTGATCATCTGCAACAGGAAGGGGAAGTCGACGTCGAAGCGTTCCGGGCGGCGGAAGCGGATCACCACCAGGCTTTCCTCGGGGGTGGGGATGTCGCGGGCGATGATCGGGTCCGAGGTGTCGACCACCGGTACCCGCTGAAAGTTGACGTCGGTGAGTTTGAACTGCGGCACGATGTAGTGGACGTAGTCGTGCATGCGGCGAAGGATGGTCTCCATCACCGCCTCCTCGGAATAGCCGCGGTCGCGGGTGTCGCGATGGATCTTCTGGATCCACTCCAGATTGATCACCGGCACCACCCCGATCTTGAGGTCGACGTGCTGGGCGACGTTGCTGGTGTCGGTGACGATGCAGCCGTGCAGTCCCTCGTAGAACAGGCAGTCGCTGCCGGCCTTGATGTCCTCCCAGGGGGTGAACTCGCCGGGACGGACGGGGTAGGCGGACTGGAGGTCGGTGTCGTCGTCATGGACGTAGAAGCGCCGCCGGCCGGTGCCGTCGACGCCATAGCGGGCGAACAGCTCCTCGAGATCGGCGAACAGGTTGGCCTCGGGACCGAAATGGCTGAAGTCGCGGTTGCCGGATGCCTCGGCGGCGCTCATCGCCTTTTGCATGTCGGCGCGGTCGTAGCGGTGGAAGCTGTCGCCCTGGACGATCACCGGAGTGATGTTCTCGCGCCGGAACATGTGCTCGAAGGCGTCGGACACGGCGCTGGTTCCCGATCCCGAGGACCCGGTGACGGCGATGATCGGATGCCTGCTGGACACGAGAGGTTCCCCTTCGGTTGGCCGCGCCGACCGTCAACCTCCCAGCCGGAATCGCCAATTCGGATAGAACCGGTCGGCATCGTCCGGAAACGAGTGGAAGGCCCGCCGCAGCTCCGGGTGGTGCTGGGCATAGTCGATCAGGTCGACACCCAGCTTCCAGGCTTCGTTGGCCAACCGCAGCGAGCGGGCGCCGGCGGCTGGGCCGTCCAAATGGCCGAAGACGCCGCCACCCGAGGTCTGGATGACGTTCGAGTGACCAAGATTGTCGAAGAATCCCGGCAAGCGCAATGCGTTCATGCCGCCCGAGATGATCGGCGAGCACGGTTTCATGCCGAACCAGTCCTGACGGAAGAAGGTTCCGTCGGCGACGGCGCGTTCCAGCATGAAGGCGACGGCCTTGTCGCGCATCTCGCCTTCCATCTTGCCGAAGCCCATGGTGCCGGTGTGGATGCCGCTCGCCCCTTGCAGCCGGGCCATTTTCATATGGGCAAGTACGGTGTAGCCGCGCCGCGATTGCGGGCTGGTGACGGCGCCGTGGCCGGCGCGGTGATAATGCAGGAATTGCTTGGGAAAGGTGCGGCGGCACAGCGTCACCGCCGAGGGACCGCCGAGATAGCCGTCGACCAGGAAGGCGACGTGGTCGGCATTGGCGCCGAATTCCTCCAGCACGATCTCGCCGCGGCGGATCATCTCGAACGGGTCGTCGGCGGTGATGTTGGCCGAGAACAGCTTGGCCTGGCCGGTCTCGTCCTGGGCGCGGGCCATGGCGTCGGCGACCAACCGCAGCGTTTCGCGGAAGGGGGCGAAGATTTGGTTGCCCTGGGGCTCGTCATTCTTGATCAGGTCGCCGCCCAGCCAGAAGCCGTGGCAGGCGTCGGCGAAGGGGCGGGGGCGCAGGCCAAGCTTGGGCTTGATGATGGTGCCGACCACCATGCCGCCGTCGATTTCGGGACGGCCCAGCACCCGCCACAGGTCGGCGATGTTTTTGGCCGGCCCGTCGAACTGCGACAGCAGCGCCTCGGGAATGTAGAAATCGGCCAGCTTGGCGTATTCGATGTCGCCCATGCCCTGGTTGTTGCCGACCACCAGGGTCAGGAACGACACCAGCATGGCGCGGCCGTCGATGACGTTGCGGTCGAACAGGTCGATGGGAAAGGCGATCTTCATCAACCAATCGCCGCGTTTGCCGACCTTGGCGAAGCGGCCGATTTCGGAGACCTCGTAGACCAGGGCGTCGAGCGTGCGGACGAAATCGTCGGTGGTACAGACCTCGACGTTGGTACCGGTCGACGATTCCGCGGCGAAATGGGCGGCGGCGGCGACCGGCGAAAGGTCGCGCTTCGGCTTCATCAGGTAGGCGCAAAGAACGTGGCGCCCGCCGGCGATCAACGTCGCCTCGTCGAGATTGAAGTCGCAATAACGATGCGATTGGTCCATCCAAACCCTTTCCACCCTGGGCCGCACACTTTGCCCGAGCTTGATGGCGCACGGGAACACCCTGGCGGGCGGTGGCGTCCCCACCTTCGGCGGGTAGCCCACACCGGTTGGCGTCGGATGGCAAGTTTCAGAGTGTAACGGCGGTGGGGGCGGGCGCCAGCGGCAGCCGGACGGTGAAGGTCGAGCCCTCGGGGCCGCTGGCCGTCAGCTCGAGGCTCCCGCCGAAGGCCTCGATCAGCGAGCGGCTGATCGGCAGGCCCAGGCCCATGCCGCCGCTCTTGCTGGTGGTGAAGGGCTTGAACAATTCGGCCGCCACCGTCGGCGAGACACCGGCGCCGTTGTCGCCGACCTCGATCACCGCCTGGCCGTCGACCGGACGGGCCTGGACGCGCAGCCGCCCGCGCCGCTTGGCCTCGATGATGGCGTCCAGCGCGTTGCGCATCAGGTTCAGCAGCACCTGCTCGAATTGCACCTGGTCGACCGCCGCGAACAGCGGCCGGCTTTCCAGGTCGAGGATCAGCGACACCGCGTTCATTTTCAGCTCGGCGGCGAGGAAGTCGCTGGCGCCTCGGATCGAATCGCGGATGTCGAGCACCCGCGTCTCGGTCTTGCCGCGGATGAAGAAATTCCGGAGATTGCGCACGATGTCGCTGGCGCGCACCGCCTGCGCCACCGCCCGGTCGAAGGCGTCCAGCGCCTCGGCGGTGCCGTCGGGAGCGGTCAGCAGCCGCTTCCCTGCCCGGAGATAGTAGATGATCGAGGTCAAGGGCTGGTTCAGCTCGTGCGCCATCACCGAGGCCAGTTCGCCGGTGGCGTTGACGCGGGCGGTACGCTCGACCTCGGCCTGATGCAGCTTCTGGCGGCGTTCCAGTTCCTTGCGGCCGCTGATGTCCGAAACGATGGCGATTTGGGTGACGCCGGGCGTCCCGGTGATGTCGCCGACCGAAACCTCCAGCCATTTCGGCGGGCCGCCATCGGCGTACTCGATTTCGCGGGGCGGTTCCGTCGTCGGCGGGGTCAGGCCGGGCAGTACCGCCGACGCCGTCCGGCCGATCAACAATTCCTGCGGCCGCCCAAGCAGTCCGGCGAGGGCGGCGTTGACCGAACTGACGGTGCCATCGGCGCCGATTTCGGCGATGCCCACCGGCGCCAGCCCGACCAGCGATCGCCAGCGGCGTTCGCTGGCCCGGACCTCCAGGTCGGCGCCGCGCCGCTCGCTGACCACCATGCCGACCATATCGCAAATGATGGTGAAGGCCAGGAGCGCGAATTGAAGCTCCGTCACCTCGGCCGAATCCTGGTCGGACAGAATCCACGAGACCGACAGACCGGTCTGCATCGCCAGGGCGCCCAGCACCGATCCCCGCAGGCCATGGCGCACGGCGATCCAGATCATCGGGATGAACAGGGGGTATAGGAAGCGGAACTGGTCGGTCAGCTTGTAGCTGTAGACGATCCACTGGGTGAAGCCCAGCGCCGCCATCTGGGCCAATATCTCGGGCGTCAGGCGGATGCGCTTGACGTCGGACCACGCCCACTTCTGGCGGATCAACAACAGGACCAGGGGCGAGGTGACGGCGATGCCGACCGCGTCGCCGACCCAGAAGCGGAAGATCGCCGCCGTATATTGGGCCTCGTCGATGACGCCGGTGGTGCGATAGGTGGTGACCGCGCCGACGGCGCCGACCAGGGCGGCGACGGAGCCGACGGCCAGCAGCAGGAAGACGTCACGTTGGCGGCCGAGGGCGGCGTCGAAACGAAGGCGGCGCAATAACAGGCCGGCGAGGGTATAGGTGACGGCGAGGTGCAGGTCGCCGAAGATCACCGCCGAGATCGGCGACGGCAGACCGCGGATCAGCACGTCGGCGGAAAAGTCGGCAACGAACAGCCAGGGTGCCATCCGCACGCCGAAAAGGATGACGAAGACCAGCGACAGGCCGGGCGGCGGGTTCCACGGCGTCACCCCCAGCGGCACCATCTCGTTGGTGAAGCTGAGGCCGTCGAGAAGGATGTAGAACGCCAGATAGGCGAATACCACCTCCATCCTGGGGAGGGAACTTGTCACGCCCGTTGCCGCCCTGTCGTTCATTCCCGCACCGCGCCACGCCGGGACCAGATCACCGGCCGCCAATCCTCCGCCTTCCCCCAGGGCGAGGCAAGGCCCCGTTATCGGGCTTGACCGCGCCGTCGGCAAGGTGCACTCCAATCCTTGGGCAAGGTGGGTTCAGGTCAAGATGAACAGCGACCCCTTCGTCTTCATCGTCGAAGACGATCCAGCGATCCGGCACGCGTTGCGTTTGCTGCTGAAATCGGCGGGCATCGCCTCGGCCGCCTATGGCTCGGCCGAGGAATTCCTGGCCGGTCATGTCCCGCATCATCCGTCCTGTATTGTCGTCGACGTCCGCATGCCGGGGATGTCGGGCCTGGAATTGCAAAAGACGCTGGTCCGCGACGGTGTCGACACCCCGGTCATCATCATGACCGGCCATGGCGACATTGCCATGGCGGTCGAGGCGTTGAAGGCCGGCGCCGCCGACTTCATCGAGAAGCCCTGCGACGACGAGGTGCTGCTGTCGGCGATCCGCGACGCCATCGCCAACGACGAAAAGAAGGCCGGACAGATGGCCGAATTGTCCGAGCTGCGCCGTCGCCTGGCCCTCTTGACCGAGCGCGAGCGCGAGGTGATGGAACTGGTGGTGGCGGGACATCTCAACAAGGTGGTGGCCGGCCGGTTGGGCATCAGCGACCGCACGGTCGAAGTGCACAAGGCCCGCGTCATGCAGAAGATGGCGGCGCGCAGCGCCTCGGAATTGATCCGCATGTGCCTGGTGCTGGAATTGGCGCACTGAGCGATCCCGGCCGGTTCCATATAAGGGGAACCCCGTATGCGCGGCTAAGGGCCCACCCCAATTTCAAACCCCCGCCATTGGTCTATTATGCCCCCACTGCTAGTGTGTGTTTGGAGAGGATCGAACAATGGGCGGCAAGAAGCGGCACCTTCTGGTGGTCGATGACGACACGCTGAGTTCCCGCATTGTCGAGCAGACGTTGAGGGCCCGGGGCTACGCCGTGACCACGGCCTCGGACCGTAACGCCGCGCTCTATATTCTCGCCAATCGGACCGTGGACATGGTGGTCGCCGATCCCAGCGCCCCCAATTGCGACGGACTTGCACTCGTCCGCGCAATCAAGGACACTCGCCGGTCCATGCCGGTGGTCATCCTGTCTGACGATCCGGCGATGGCGGAGTCGGTCAACCAGTGGGACAATCTGGCGGTCCAATGCAAACCCGAGGATCTGCACGACCACGCCGCGCTGGTGCTGGGCGCGGTGACCTCGATGTTGCCGGTCGCCCGCCCGGCGTGCTGAGGCCGCGAGGTCTGCTCACCCTGATCGCCGTCGCGGCCGTGTTCGGCACCGCCGCCGGCGGGCCGGTTCTCGCCGGCAGTCGGCCCGACACCACCGCCGCCTCGCGGCTGGCGCCGTGGAACGCCCCCGATCCGTTCTGCCGCAAGAATTGCGACACCAACAAGGCCTGCTCGTCGGCGGCCGCTGCGCGCGATGCGCAGAAGTCGGCGGCGCAGTCGCGCGGCCCCACCCGCTGGCGGCGCTGAGCAGCCATTCCCGGCCGGACCGTCATGCGGAGTTGCGGGATCGGCGCGGCTTGGCCATTGTTGGCCGGTCGACCGATCTGGAATCGTCATGCGCCGTCTTCGTCCGCTCGCCCTGCTGTTGCCGCTTGCCGCCTTCGTCGTCGGGCCGGCCGCGGCCAAGGACGAGCTTGCCATCGGCATCACTCAATATCCCGCCACCTTCCACCCGGCCATCGATTCGATGTTGGCCAAGTCCTACATCCTGGGCTTGGCGCGCCGTCCGCTGACCGCCTACGATTCCGGGTGGAAGTTGGTGTGCCTGCTCTGCACCCAATTGCCGACGCTGGAGAATGGGCTGGCGCGGACCGAGACGCTGCCCGACGGTCGCAAGGGGGTGGCGGTAACTTTTACCCTGGCCGAGGCCGCCTGGGGCGATGGGGTGCCGGTCAGTACCGACGACGTGCTGCTGGGCTGGCAGGTGGGGCGCCACCCGGCCAGCGGCGTGGCCGACGCCGAGCTCTATCGCCGCATCCTCGCCATCGACATCAAGGATCGCCGCACCTTCACCCTGCATCTCGACCGGCTGACCTTCGACTACAACGCCGTCAACGACTTCCAGCTGTTGCCCGCCCATATCGAGCGTAAGATCTTCGAGGCGTCGCCGGCCGAATACCGCAATCGCACCGCCTATGACCGGGACACCGGCAATCCGGGCCTGTGGAACGGCCCCTATCGCGTCGTTCAGGCGGCATCCGGCGGCCAGGTGACGTTGGCGCCCAATTCCCATTGGCGTGGGCGGCCGCCGGCCTTCGCCCGCATCGTCGTCAAATCGATCGAGAACACCGCGGCGCTGGAAGCCAACCTGCTGGCCGGCGGCATCGACATGATCGCCGGCGAGTTGGGGCTGCCGCTGGAACAGGCTCTGGCTTTCGAAAAGCGCCACGGTGACGCCTACCAGGTCTTCACCAAGCCCAGTCTGGTGTTCGAGCACATCGACCTCAACCGCGCCAATCCGGCCTTGGCCGACCAGCGCGTGCGCCGCGCCCTGCTGCTGGCGATCGACCGCCCGACCATCGCCAAGCAATTGTTCGACGGTCGCCAGCCGGTGGCCGATTCCTGCGTGCCGCCGCTCGACTGGGTCCATGCCGAGGATATTCCGCGCGTCGCCTACGATCCGGCCGAGGCGGCGCGGCTGCTCGACGCGGCGGGCTGGCGTATGGTCGGCGGCTGGCGGCGCAATCAGGCCGGCCAATATCTGTCATTGGAATTGGCGACCACCGCCGGCAACCGCTCGCGCGAGCTGGTCGCCCAGGTGTTGCAGGCGGCGTGGAAGAAGGTGGGGATCGAGGCCCGGATCAAGACCGAACCGCCGCGAATCCTGTTCGGCGATTCGCTGACCCGGCGGAAATATCCGGCGATGGCGATGTTCGCCTGGTATTCGGCGCCGGAAAGCGTGCCGCGCTCGATGCTGCATTCGACCATGATTCCGACCGAGGCCAATGGCTGGTCGGGTCAGAACTACACCGGCATGGTCAATCCCCGCATGGACGCGCTGATCGACGCCATCGAGGTCGAGCTCGACCGGGCCAAGCGCAAGGCGCTGTGGGGCGAGTTGCAGCGCCTGTACGTCGAGGAACTGCCGTCGTTGCCGTTGTTCTTCAAGGCCGACGCCCACATCTGGCCCAAGGCGCTGACCGGCATCGTTCCCACCGGCCACCAGGACCCCAGCACCCTGTGGGTGGAGGATTGGCGATGGCGGTGAGGCGCCGATGACCCGCCACCTGGTTTCGCGCCTGTTCCAGTCGCTGGCGGTGCTGCTGGCCATGTCGTTCCTGGTCTATGGGCTGATGGCGCTGATGCCGGGCGATCCCATCGACCTGATGATCGCCGGCGACCCCCACCTGGGCGCCGCCGACGCGGCACGGCTGAAGGCGCTCTATGGCCTTGACCGGCCCTGGATCGAACGTTACCTGCATTGGCTGGCGCGGCTGCTGGCCGGCGATCTCGGCTATTCCCGCCTGTTCGCCAAGCCGGTGGCGGCGGCATTGGGGCCGGCGTTGCTCAACACCCTGATCCTGGCCGGCACCGCCTTGGCGGCATCGATGGTTGTGGCCCTGCCGCTCGGCATCCTCGCCTCGCTGCGGCCGCGCGGTTGGCTCGACCGCGCCTGCAATCTGCTGGCCTTCGCCTCGCTGTCGCTGCCGACCTTCTGGCTGGGTCTGATGCTGGTGGTGGTGTTCGCCGTCCAACTGGGCTGGCTGCCGGCCGGCGGCATGGACGGCGCCCGTTCGCTGGTGCTGCCTGCGGCGACGTTGGCGCTGGCGGGCAGCGGCCAGTTGCTGCGCCACATGCGGGCGGCGATGATCGGCGAGGCCCACCACGATTACGTCCGCACGGCGCGGGCCAAGGGGTGCGGCCCCGTCCGGGTGGTGCTCGGCCACCAATTGCGCAACGCGCTGATTCCGGTCACCACCATCCTGGCCCTCGAATTGGGCGGCCTGTTGTCCGGGGCGCTGATCACCGAGACGGTGTTCGCCTGGCCGGGGATGGGACGGCTGATCTACGAATCGGTAATGGGCAACGATTTCAACCTGGCGCTGACCGGGCTGTTGCTGACCACCGCCCTGACCCTGGCCGGCTCGGTGCTGGCCGATCTCGCCTATGTCTGGCTCGACCCCCGGGTGAGGCTGGAATGAGGCGCCGCTCGGCATCCCTTGTGGCTCCGGCGGCGCTGCTGGCGCTGTTCGCCGCCGCCATTTTTCTCGGCGCCTGGGTGGCGCCCGATCCCGAGGCGCTCGACCTGATGGCGCGGTTGGCGCCGTCCTCGGCCGCCCATCCGCTCGGCACCGATGAATTGGGGCGCGATCTGCTGGCCCGCCTGCTGGCCGGCGGGCGGGTGTCATTGATCGTGGCCGGTGCCACCGCCCTGCTGGCGGCGGTGATCGGCACCGCCATCGGTCTGGTCGCCGGTTATGCCGGCGGTCGCGCCGATTCCCTGCTGATGCGCCTCACCGATGGGGTGATGGCGCTGCCGCTGCTGCCGCTGCTGATCGTGCTGGCGGCGGTCGATCCGGCCAAGCTGGGCCTGCCCGAGACGGTGGTGGGGTCGGAAGGCTTCGGCATCGGGCGCATTGTCGTCATCATCGCCGTGGTCGGCTGGACCACCGTCGCCCGCCTGGTCCGCGCCGCCACCCTGTCGGTCAAGGCCCGCGATTTCGTCCGTGCCGCCGTGGCGGTGGGCGTACCGCCCGCCCGCATCATGCTTCGCCACATCCTGCCCAACGTCGCCTCGCCGGTGGTGGTGGCGACCACGCTCAGCGTCGGCAACATCATCCTGGTGGAAAGCGCGTTGTCCTTCCTGGGGCTGGGCCTGCGACCGCCGGCCTCGTCCTGGGGCAACATGCTGACCGGGGCGATGGACGCGGTGTGGACGGCGCCCAGCCTGGCCCTGTGGCCGGGCCTGGCGATCTTCCTGACCGTGCTGCTGTTCAACCTGCTGGGGGACGGGTTGCAGGCGGCGATCGACCCGCGAAACGACGGCAACTGAATCACAAACCTGTCATTTGTACCCGCTCTTGTGTTAGTGTCTTATGGCGGCCGCTAAATGTTGCTTTTTGGGAGGGGAGATGGACGAAATCGATTTCGCCAGCGAACGCGCCGAGAGCTTCAACGCCTTGGCTCTTCAAATGGTTCTGAGAAAGATCGATGCCAGCCGTTCGACCGGCATTTGTCTTGCCTGCGATATGCCGATCGAGCCCGAGCGGCTCGAGGCCAATCCCCACGCCCGCCATTGCTGCGATTGCGCCGAGGAAGAAGAGGCGCGCAGCCAGCGCGCCAAGCGCTGCGGCCCTCGCTGATTCTCCCGACTTGGGGTGACGACCGCCGGTCTCGGTAATCCGGGACCGGCGGCGTCTCGTTCGCCGCCTTCCGGTCGTTCAGGGGAGGGCGTTGGCGTTTCGCATCACCGCCTCGGCGGCGGTGGTGAAGCTTCCATCATCCTCATGCAGCACCAGGCCGGGCCGCAGCGCGGTCGGCGTCCGGACCTCGCGCCGGGCGGTGACGACGACGCGGATGGCCGCCTCGTCCCGCCGGGGCCACAGCGGCAGGATGCGCACCTCTCCCATCGGCAGAGGCGCCAAGGCCGCCAGCAGGTCGGCCAGCCGGTCGGCGCGATGGATGATCGCCAGCGTGCCCTTGCGCCGCAGGAACCGCACCGACCGTTTCAGCCAGACCGCCAGTCCGGCATCGTCGCCTTCGATATGGCCGGTGCCCTTGCTGGCCGCGCGGGGGCGCCGGTTGGCGGAGGGCTCCAGCCACGGCGGATTGGTCATCACATGGTCGAAGACCTGGCCGACAAGGGATTCGGGCGGCGCCAAAAGGCTGCCTTCGACCACGGTTAAGCGGTCGCCGAATCCGTTGTCGATGGCGTTGGCGCGGGCCAGCCGGGCCAGCTCCGGCTGCAATTCCAGGCCGGTTACCGCTACCTCCGGCAGCCGTGCCAGCAGGCAGAGCGCGGCGGTGCCGACGCCGCAGCCGAGATCGAGCACCCGCTGGCCGGGAAGGGCGGAAAGGGCGGCGGCGAGGAATATCGGGTCGCCGCCGGCCCGATAGCCCTCGGCCGGCTGGCGCACCGTCAGTCGGCCGCCAAGGAAGGTATCCCGCGTCGTGGTGATCTCACCGCCCGTCATCGCTCCGCCATCTTTGTCCGACCCGAGTCGCATGTAAGCTTGACCCGCTTTCACGGGCAACACTATGTTCACGCGCGGACGGGGGTCTCGATAGGGAAAGGAGTCCAGCTGGTGGCGATCGTGGTCAGCTTGGAAGACGAGCGGAGGGCCAAGGCGAAGAGTTTCGACGGCCTCGTCGCGCTGGTGAAGGACGACCTGGAGAAGGTCAACCGCACCATCGTCGATCGCATGCACTCGCCCGTGGCGCTGATTCCGCAATTGGCCGGACATATCATCGCCGCCGGCGGCAAGCGGCTGCGGCCGGTGCTCACCCTGGCCTCGGCCCGACTGGCGGGTCACAAGGGCGAGCGTCACATCAAGTTGGCCGCCTGCGTCGAATTCATCCATACCGCCACCCTGCTGCACGACGACGTGGTCGACGAAAGCGAACTGCGGCGAGGCCAGGCCTCGGCCAACGCGCTGTTCGGCAACCAGCCCAGCGTGCTGGTCGGCGATTTCCTGTTCAGTCGCGCCTTCGAACTGATGGTCGAGGACGGATCGCTACCGGTGCTGGCGATCCTGTCGCGCGCCTCCTCGGTGATCGCCGAGGGCGAGGTGCTGCAGTTGATCACCACCAACGACACCGAGACCACCGAGGATTCGTACCTCGAAGTCATCCGCTCGAAGACCGCCGCCCTGTTCGCCGCCGCCTGCCGCATCGGCGGCATCGTCGCCGACCGTCCCAAGGTCGAGGAGGAGGCGCTCGATTCCTACGGCCTCAACCTCGGCATCGCCTTCCAGTTGATCGACGACGCGCTCGACTACTCGGCCAAGCAGGCGGTGCTGGGCAAGACGGTGGGCGACGATTTCCGCGAGGGCAAGATTACCTTGCCGGTGATTCTGGCCTTCCGCCGCGGCGACGACGAGGAGCGCGAGTTCTGGCGCCGCACCCTCGAACGCCTCGAGCAGACCGACGCCGATCTGGAGCGCGCCTTCCAATTGATGGAAAAGCACGCCTCTCTGGCCGACACCATCGCCCGGGCCCGCCATTACGGTGCCATCGCCCGCGACGCGCTCGGCATCTTCCCCGACAGCCCGCTCAAGCAGGCGCTGATCGACGTCATCGATTTCTGTATCGATCGGGCGTATTAGGCCGTCACCGGCTTGCGGTTCGGTGGCGCCAGCAGGCGGGTCAGGGCGGTGATCGCCGCCGCGGTGATCAGCCAGGCGGCCACCTGTCCCGGCGTGGGGCGATCGACGTAGCCGATCAGGGTATGGAGCAGGCGTCCCGGCAGGCTGGTTTCGGCCAGCCAGGCGGAACTGTCCCACACCGGCCGCGAGGAGATGTCGATGATTCCGGCGGCGGACAGGAAATTGACCGCCTGTGCCGCCATGCCGGCGGCCAGCAGGGTGACCAGGGTGCCGGTGACGCCGAACAACGCTCGCATCGGCACGGCCAGCAGGCCGAAATAGAGCAGGGCGCCGACGCCGCCACCGCCAACCAGGCCAACCGCGAACCCGATCGCCGTGCTGGTCAAGCCTTCGTCGCCGGACGTGGCGGCGCCGGCCAGGAATAGCACCGTCTCGCCGCCCTCGCGCAGCACGGCGATGCCGACGACGACCGCCAGTACCCACAGCGGCCGGTGGCCGCCAGCCACCGCTTGGCCGATGCCGGCCATCTCGCGCGCCATTTCGCGGCCGTGGCGGGCCATCCAGGCGTTGTGCCAGGCCAGCATCACCACCGCCACCGTCAGCACCGAGGCGTTGAACAATTCCTGGCCGATTCCCTCCAGCGCCGCCGACAGTGCGTCGGCGGTCGCGGCCAGCAGCAGGGCGCCGAGCACGCCGACGGCGACGCCAATGGCGATCCAGCGGCGGCTGCCGGCGACACCGCGGGTGGCCGCGAGCACGATGCCGGCGATCAGCGCCGCCTCAAGAACCTCCCGAAAAACGATGACCGCCGCGCCCAGCATGATCACCTCGCCGATGACGCGCAAGCGGCGGCCCGGATCGGGGCGTCGCCGGGAAAGGCGGCGGGGGAAGGGGGTGTCGCGCTTGTCATGGGGGTCCCTGATTGTCTCTACGCAAATGCGATGCAATCGCAACCTCGGCAACATATATCTATTCACCGGCGGCTTGTAAAGGTCTCCGCTGCCGCCGGAGGTTGCTCAAACGCGCCTTTGGTCGTACATTCGCGGTAGGTGAATCTGGGGGATGGCCCAAGGGTGATGGCGGGCTTGCGCAAGATCGAAGTGTCGACTGGGGTTTTCTGGATCGAGGCCCCCAGCGTCGACGCCCGCATTCTGTGCGGATGTCCGGCCGACGTGGTCAAGCACCTGATGAAGCGGGGACTGATCACGTCCCGTGAATCGAAGGGTGTCCAATACGAGACCGGCCCCAACGTCATCCTGCTTTCCGACGTGATGGTGCAAAACGGCGCCTTCTCGAATCTTGCCGAATTCCCGGTTCTTCAGATGCTTTATCGGCAGGGCATGATCCTGCCCGACCATCCCGGCAACACCGGGGCCAAGCCGTTGCTGATCGGCTCGGCCGGCCAGGTGCGGGCCCAGATGCACTACATCTATCGCGGCAATTACGGTCTGATCAGCGAAGCCGAACTGGTCGAGGCGGGGGTCGAGGCGGCCGAGGCCCACGAGATGATGCGCCTCAAGAAAAGGTTCGCCTTCGGCGAAATCCACGATCCCTCGGAATTGATCGACACCCAGGAGATTGAAAACGAGCCGCGCCATGTCCGCGGCGACCTCACCGTGCGGCGCATCCGCCTCAACGTCTTCGAGTTCGCGCTCGGCGACGACAAGGTGATGATCGATCTCAACCTGCCGCCCTACGAAACCTATGAATGTCCCTACCCGCTGGGCTTCTACTACATCCCGCGCGAGTATTTCGCGGTGGTGCATTCCGGCGAGGGCGACGGCTGGGACATCAACCGGCCGTCCATGGGCTCGATCCTGATGTTCCAGGGCAAGATCTACCTGATCGACGCCGGTCCCAACATCCTGATGACGCTGGCGGCGCTGGGCATCGGTGTCAACGAGATCGAAGGCATCTTCCACACCCATTCCCACGACGATCATTTCGCCGGGCTGACGACGCTGATCCGCGCCGACCATCGCATCAAGTACTACGCCACGCCGATGGTGCGGGCGGCGGTGGCCAAGAAGACGGCGGCGCTGCTGTCGATTCAGGAGGCGGCCTTCGCCGACTATTTTGACGTCATCCATCTTGAGCCGAACGTCTGGAACAACATCGGCGGGCTTGAGGTGCGGCCGGTCTTTTCGCCGCATCCGGTCGAGACCACCCTGTTCCTGTTCCGCGCCATGTGGGAGGGCGGCTACCGCACCTACGCCCATTTCGCCGACATCTGTCGGTTGGACCTGCTGAAAAGTTTTGTCACCGACGATCCCGAGGCGCCCGGCGTCACCGCCGAGCTTTACGAGCGGACCGTCGCCGATTACGCCATTCCCGCCGACATCAAGAAAATCGATGTCGGCGGTGGCATGATTCACGGCGACGCCTACGACTTCCGCGACGACACCTCGGGCAAGATCATCCTCGCCCACACCTCGCAGAAGCCTTCCGCCGCCCAGCGCGCCATCGGCTCGACCGCCGCCTTTGGCACCGTCGACGTGCTGATCCCGTCCGACCACGATTTCATCTGGCGCTCGGCCCACGAAGTGTTGACCACCGCCTTTCCGGACGTGCCCGAGCACGAAATTCGGGTGCTGCTGAACAATCCGGCGGTCACCTTCAATCCCGGCACCATCCTGTTGAAGGAGCGGCACAGCACCAAGGACGTGTGGATCGTGCTGACCGGCAGCGTCGAGGCCATCCCCGCCGACGGCCGGGTGCGCAGCATCCTGTCGTCTGGCGCCATCGTCGGCGAGTTGTCGGGGCTGTTCGGGGCCCTGGCCGCCGAAACCTATCGTGCCCAGGGCTTCGTCAAGGCGCTGAAGATCGCCTGTCCGCTTTATGCCGAGTTCGTGCGGCGCAACCAGCTGCTGCGCGACATCGCCCGTCTGCTGGAACACCGGGAATTCCTGCAACGAACCTGGCTGTTCGGCGAGGTGGTGTCGACCAAGACCCTCAACCTGATCGCCCGCGAAATCCGCACCGAGCGGTTGGAGGCCGGCGTGTCGGTCGATGTCGGGCCCGAATCCATGGGATTGGTCGAGCAGGGCCGCATCGGCCGGTTCGTCGCCGACCGCCTGGTGGGCGCCGTCGGCCCCGGCGACTTCTTCGGCGAGGAACAGTCGGTCTTCTGGACGCCCAGCATGTTCCGACTGCGCACCCTCGAGGTCACCGAGATCGTCATCGTGCCGGCGGCGATGGTGGCGGGGGTGCCGTCGATTCGGTGGCGCCTGTTCGAGGCCTGGGGCAAGCGGTCGAGCGTCTACATGGAGGAGAACGGCGAGGATGACGGCGGTTGGATGAGTGCCCACGAGACGCTGCGCATCGACGTGCTGAGGGTCGATAACCAGCACCGCCGTCTGTTCGAGTTGATGACCGCCGCCATCCGCACCCTGGCGGCCTCGGACCGCTCGGAGGTGCTGTCCGCCATGGACGCGCTGGCCGCCTATGCCGACTATCATTTCGGCGAGGAAGAGGCGCTGTTGTCCCGAACCCAGTTCCCCGATGCTGAACTCCATCGGCAGAGCCACGCCCGCCTGACCGAACGGCTGAGCGATCTGCGCCGTCAGATCGCCGGCGGCGCCGAACTGCTGCCCGACGAGGTCGAGAGCTTCCTACGGCCCTGGCTCACCGATCACATCGTCAACGAAGACCGCGCCTTCGGCCCGTTCCTGCATTCCAAGGGCGTATATTAGCACCATTGTCCGGCTGCCGCCGCGGGGACGGCGTTTTGCCTCCTACGACTTTCGGAGTATACTGGTCCCCGATAAGGGGGCGCCATGGCAGATCACTCCGACTCGAACGGTCGCGACGCCGTCACGATGGGCAGTGACGCCGGCTTTGGTCGTTGGTCGCGGGTCGTATTGGCGGTGACCTTCGCCACCATCCTCCTGTTGGCCTTGGCTTCGTGGCGCAATTACGCCGAGTTGCTGAAGGAACGTCAGGAGGCGACCGTCGCCGAGGGGCGCCGGGTGTTGGTGGCGTTCGAAGACCATGCCACCCGCCTGTTCGATTACGCCGACGGCCATCTGCGCGCCATTCGCGCCGCCTATATCGAGCACGGCGCCGGCGAGCGCTTGCGCCGCCATATCCGGGAGGTCGAGGCGCTGCATGCGGATAGCTTCTTCGGCATCATCTACATCACCGATCGCGACGGCCAGAGGGTGTTCAATTCCGACTCCGCCATTCCCTCCGACGTAAATGTCGCCGACCGCGACTATTTCAAACGGCTGAAGGAAAGTCCCGACGACATCCTGGTTATCGATCCGACCAGCCGCGGGCGGACGACCAATGAATTGCGCTTCCGTCTGATCCGCGGAATCCGCGTCGACGGCGAGTTTCGCGGCGTTATCGCGGTGACCCTGCGCCCGGAGCCCATCAACGACTTCTATCGGCAATTCGACCTGGGGTCCCAGGGCACGCTGATGATGATGCAAATCGACGCTCGCCGTCTGATCGCCCGCCTGCCGACATTGCCCGAGGAATATTTCCTCAGCCGACAGGACGGTCTCTACCTCTGGGACCAATTGCGCCAGCGTCCGACCGAGGGCGTCTATCGGGTTCTCAGCCCGATGGACAACATTACCCGTACCTTTCAGTACAAGCGGCTGGATGGCTATCCCGTGTTGGTGCAGATCGGCGTCTCCGATCAGGACGTCATCGATAGCTTGGCCGGGGCGCGGAGCAACATCGTCCAACTGACCCTTGGCTTCACCGCGGTGGCGCTGGTCCTCTGCGGCATGCTGCTGCTGATCCTGCGCAACAACCTGAAACTGGAGGCGGCTCGCGACGCCAGCCGCCGCGCCGCCGCCGAACTCGAGCGGGCCAACGCGGTGCTGGCCCAATCCAACAGCGATCTCGAACGCTTCGCCTATGTCGCCTCGCACGATCTGCAGACGCCGCTCCGCACCATCACCAGCTACGCTCAATTGCTCGAACGCCGCTACTTGGGCCAGTTGGATGCCGATGCGGATACCTTCATCGGGTTCATCGTCGATGGCGGCAAGCGCATGTCGGCGCTGATCCAGGATCTGCTGCAATATTCGCGCATTTCCAGCCAGGGCGAGCCATTGGCGCCGCTGCCGGCCGCTCGTCCGCTGGAGCGTGCCCTGATCGTCTTGCGAACGGCGATCGAGGAGGCCGGCGCCACGGTGTCGGTGGGGCCGATGCCGACGGTCCTGGCCGACGAGACGCAGATGGCCAGCCTGTTCCAGAACCTGATCGAGAACGCGCTCAAGTATCGTGCGCCGGACCGACCTCCGACGATCGGCATCGCCGCCGAACGGCAGCCGACCGGATTCTGGCGCATCGCCGTGGCCGACAATGGCGTCGGCATCGAGGCCGAGTATTACGACAAGATCTTCGAGATATTCCAGCGCCTGCACCCGGACCAGGACGTCAAGGGGACGGGCATCGGCCTGGCGCTGTGCCAGCGTATCGTCCGTCGCTTCGGCGGCAACATCTGGGTCGAATCGGTTCCCGGCGTCGGATCGACCTTCTCCTTCACGGTGCCCGATGGTGGGCGGGCGGTCGCGGAATAGGGCCGGGGACCTTCCGGCGCTCAGTCGTCCTCGAACCGCGCGCCGACGGAGGGAATCGTTTCGTCGTCGACGTCCGCCTCGCCCATCGCCTTGGTCTTGAGCGCGCGCCGCACGATCTTGCCGCTGGTGGTCTTGGGCAGCGCCTCGGTGAAGTGAATCTCCCTCGGCGCCATGGCGGCGCCCAGCGTCTGGCGGGCGAAGGTCAACAGTTCCAGGCGCAGCGCCTCGCCCGGCTCGAAGCCCGGATTGAGGGCGACGAAGGCCACCGGCACCTCGCGCAGCAGCAGGTCGGACTTGCCGACGACGCCGACCTCGGCCACCGCCGGATGATCAAGCAGCGTGCTCTCGACCTCGAAGGGGCCGATGGACTGGCCGGCCGATTTGATCATGTCGTCGCCGCGGCCGACGAACCACAGGAACCCACCCTCGTCCCGGCGGACCAGATCGCCGGTCAGATACCAGCCGTCGGCAAAGGCGGCGGCGAAGCGCTGGGGGGCGTCGAGATAGCCGGTGAACATCGCCGGATGGTCGCCCTTCAGCGCCAGCTCGCCGATGCCGGAAACGTCCTCGAGGCCGCCGTTGTCAAGCCGCCGCACCACCCGGACGTCGATTCCCGGCAGCGGCCGCCCCATGCTGCCCGGACGGGCGTTGTCGGGCAGGTTGGCGACGGCGATGGCGCCGGTCTCGGTCTGCCACCAGGTGTCGAGGAAGGGCAGACCGAAGGCCTTGATCCCCCAGGCCACCGCCTCGGGATTGAGCGGCTCGCCGACGCTGGCGGCGATTCTCAGCGCGCTCTGGCGGAAGGACCGGGCCAGCGCGGCACCGTAGCGCATCATCATGCGGATGGCGGTCGGCGTGGTGTACCAGGCGCTGACCTTCTCGTCCCTGAGGATGGCGTACCAGCGGCGCGGGTCGAAATCCCCTTCGTCGAGGATGGTGCGGCAGCGGTTGGCCAGCGGCGCCACGATCCCATAGGCGGTGGCGGTGATCCAGCCGGGTTCGGCGGTGCACCAGTAGACGTCATCCTCGCCCAGGTCGAAGACCTGACGGCCGGTGACCAGAAGCGACAGCACCGAGAGGTGGGCGTGGATGGCGCCTTTCGGGGTGCCGGTGGTGCCGCTGGTGAAGTGCAGGAAGGCGGGAGCGTCCGGCCGGGTGGCGGCGGTGGCGACGGTGGCGTCGCCGGCGGCGGCCAGCGCCGCGCCGAAATCGACGCAATCGCCGTGGAGGTTGGCGCCGTCACCGACCAGCAGCACCTTCGCCAGCCCGGTCAGTGTCGGGCGGTTGCCGGCGACCTTGCCGGCATAGAGGGAATCGGAGGTGATCAGCGCCTTGGCCGCGCCCAATTCCAGGCGCGAGCGGACGGGGCCGGGACCGAACGAGGCGAACAGCGGACAAAAGACGGCGCCGATCTTCCAGATGCCGAGCGCGGCGACGAACAATTCCGGCACCTTCGGCAACAGCACGGCGACGACGTCGCCGGCCTTGACGCCTTGATCCGTCAGTACCTTGGCGGCACGGGAGGCCAGTTGCGACAATTCGGCATAGGTGTAGTCGCGGCGCTCGCGCCGCCGGCCCAGCCAGCGCAACGCCGGCAGATGGCCGAAACCCTCGGCGACGTGGCGTTCGACGATCTCATGGGTGATGTTGACGCCGCCGCCCGGCAGCCCCGCGAGTAGGCTCCGCGCCTCCTCCCAGCGGATGACATCCTCCACGGCGGTCTTGCCGAATTCCGGCACCACCATCGTTCCTCCCGCAATCATTGGCCCGCCACTCCCACTTTTTTGGGAAATTGTGATGACCGGGACCGGCGGCGACAACGGACGGAAATGCAGGGCTGCGATGCGCGACTGATCAGCGGGTCCGGCGGGAGCCGAAACCGCTGGCCAGCGCGATGCCGGTAAAAATCAGCAGGCCGCCGACGGCGTGGTGCCAACGGAAGGGCTCGCCCAGCAGCGCCACCGCCAGCGCCGCCGTGAACATCGGCAGCAGGTACGAGTACTGGCCGGCCAGCGCGGCGCCGACCTCGGCGACGCCCCGGTTCCACAGATAGTAGGCGGCCAGCGACGGCAGGGTGGCGGTGTAAAGGATGGCGGCCGGAGCCCGCCAGCCCGGCGCCATGAAGGCGCCATTCGCCAATTCCCACAGATAGGCGGGCAGGATGGCGACCAGCCCGACCGCGATCAGCACCGTCAGCAGCGCCAAGCCGCCGATCGGCAGGGGAAAGCGCTTCAGCATCACCGAATAGACCGCCCAGGACAGCGTCGCCAGCAGCATCAGGCCGTCGCCGGCGGTGAATTCCAGCCGCATCAGCAATTCCGGCTCGCCCTTGGTCACCACCACCAGCAGCCCGATCAGCGACACCAGGATGCCGAAAAGCTGGCGCGGGCCGATCGGCTGTCCCAGCCAGAAGGCGCCAAGCGCCAGGATCATCACCGGCATCGAGGCGCCGACCAGGGTGGCGTTGACCGCCGTGGTGCTCTGCACCGCCAGATAAAGCAGGGTGTTGTAGGCGCCGACCGAGGTGATCCCCAGCGCCGCCACCACCCGCCAGCGCCGGCCGAGCATCGGCAGATTGGCGGCGATTTCGCGCCAGGTGAAGGGCAGCACCAGGACCAGCGCCACCACCCAGCGCCAGAACGACAGGGCCAGCGGCGGTACCTGCCCGACCACGGCGCGACCCACCAGCGCGTTGCCGGCCCAGAACAGCGGCGGCAGCGTCAGCAACAGCAGCCAGAGCCGCCGGTTCGATGGAGTGGTGGACATGACCGGCACCCTCAAATAGTGCGCTGTCACCAAAACTTTGTATTTCAATTACCACGGAGAACACGGAGGGCACGGAGGTTTAAGAATGACTCCTCCGTGCCCTCCGTGTTCTCCGTGGTGAGCCGAAGCGCCGACAAAAAGGGGCGCCGTCACCGATTCGGCGTCACGAACCCCATGGCGTCGCGGATGCGGTCGTGGGTCTTGCCGGCGATCGAGCGGGCCCGGTCGGCACCTTGGCGCAGGATGTCTTCCAGGTAATCCTTGGACCCGGTCAGCTCGGCATAGCGGGCCTGCACCGGCTCCAGCGCCGCCACCGTCAGTTCGACCAGCGCTTTCTTCAGCTTGCCGTAGCCCTGGCCATGGAATTCCGCCTCGATCTCGGCGCGGGGCATCTTCGACAGCGCCTCGTACAGCTCCAGCAGGTTGCGCACGCCGGGGCCGCAATGGTCGAAGCGGGCCTCGTTGGCGGAATCGGTCTGGGCGCTCATGATCGCCTTCTTGATCTCGCCGGGTGTGTCGAGAAGGCCGATGGCGTGGCCCTTCTTGGTCTCGCCGATCGACTTGCTCATCTTGACGGTGGGATCGTCCAGACCCATCACCCGGGCGCCGGCCGGCGGGATCATCGGATCGGGAATCACCAGCTTGGCGCCGGGGAACATGTTGTTGATCCGCTGGGCCAGGTCGCGGGTGAATTCGATGTGCTGCTTCTGGTCCTCGCCCACCGGCACCTTGTGGGTGTCGTACAGCAGGATGTCGGCGGCCATCAGCACCGGATAGTCCAGTAGGCCGGTGCCCACCGATTCGTTGGTGCCGGCCTTGGCCTTGAACTGGGTCATGCGGTAGAGCCAGCCGAGCGGCGTCACGCAGTTCAGCAGCCAGGCCAGCTGGCTGTGCTCGGGGACGTGGGATTGCAGGAACACCGTCGACTTGGCCGGGTCGATGCCGCAGGCCAGATACAGCGCGGCGATCTCCAGGCTCTTGGCGCGGAAGCCCTTGGGGTCGACGTTTTCGGGGATGGTGATGGCGTGCAGATCGACGACGCAGAAGATGTTGTCGAAGGCGTCCTGGTTGTCGGCCCACTGCTTGATGGCGCCGACATAGTTGCCGATATGCAGCTTGCCGGTGGGCTGGACGCCCGAAAACACCCGTTGCTTGGTCACCGATCGTCTCCTGGAACGCGAGGGGGTCTTGATAGACCCAACGGACGGCGAAATCCAGAGGGGAAGGGGGCCGTTCGGGCTGGAAAGATCACGGCTATCGGTTTAAACAATGTCCTCCAACCTTCCCAGCCCAAGGGGCGCCCGTGAAATCTGCCGTCATTGTATTCCCCGGCTCCAACTGCGACCGCGACGTCGCGGTGGCGCTGGAAGCGAGCCAGGGGGCGAAGCCGCTCATGGTGTGGCATCGCGACACCGAATTGCCCGAAGTCGACCTGGTGGTCGTGCCGGGCGGGTTCTCCTACGGCGATTATCTGCGCTGCGGCGCCATGGCGGCCCATTCGCCGATCATGGGTCAGGTCAAGGAGCGCGCCGCCAAGGGCATGCGGGTGCTGGGCATCTGCAACGGCTTCCAGATCCTGACCGAGACGGGGCTGCTGCCGGGCGTGCTGATGCGCAACCGCGACCTCAAGTTCATCTGCAAGGACGTCCATCTGCGGGTCGAGAACGATCGCACCGACTTCTGCCGCTACTATCGCACCGGCGATGTCGTGCGCTTCCCCATCGCCCATGCCGAGGGCAATTTCTTCGCCGATCCCCGCACCCTCCAGGAGATCGAGGATAACGGCCAGGTCGCCTTCCGCTATTGCGACGCCGCCGGCAAGGTGAGCGACGAGGCCAATCCCAACGGGGCGCTCAACAACATCGCCGGCATCTACAATTCCAAGCGCAACGTGCTGGGCCTGATGCCGCATCCCGAGCGCCTGGCCGAGACCCTGCTGGGCGGGGCCGACGGCAAGCTGATGTTCGATTCGCTGGTGGAGGCGCTGTCGTGAGTTCCAAAATTTCGCCCGAGGTTGTCGCCCAGCACGGCTTCAAGCCCGACGAATACCAGCGCGTGCTCGCGATCCTGGGCCGCGAGCCCAACATCACCGAACTCGGTATCTTCTCGGTGATGTGGTCCGAGCATTGTTCCTACAAATCCTCGAAGAAGTGGCTGAAGACGCTGCCGACCACCGCACCCTGGGTGATCTGCGGTCCCGGCGAGAACGCCGGCATCATCGACATCGGCGATGGCCAGGCGGTGGTGTTCAAGATGGAAAGCCACAACCACCCCAGCTTCATCGAGCCCTACCAGGGCGCGGCGACCGGGGTCGGCGGCATTCTGCGCGACGTCTTCACCATGGGCGCCCGCCCCATCGCCAACATGAACGCGCTGCGCTTCGGCGATCCCGCCAATCCCAAGACCCGCCATCTGGTGGCGGGCGTGGTCGCCGGTATCGGCGGCTACGGCAATTGCGTCGGCGTCCCCACGGTGGGCGGCGAGTGCGATTTCCATTCCAGCTACAACGGCAACATCCTGGTCAACGCCATGACCGTGGGTCTGGCCGACAAGGACCGCATCTTCTATTCGGCCGCCGCCGGTATCGGCAATCCGGTGGTCTATGTCGGCTCGAAGACCGGCCGCGACGGCATCCACGGCGCCACCATGGCCTCGGCCGAGTTCGACGAGAAGTCCGAGGAGAAGCGGCCCACCGTCCAGGTCGGCGATCCCTTCACCGAGAAGCTGTTGATCGAGGCCTGCCTGGAGTTGATGGCCACCGACGTCATCGTCGCCATCCAGGACATGGGCGCCGCCGGCCTGACCTCGTCGTCGTTCGAGATGGCCTCGAAGGGCGGCCTGGGCATCGAGATGGATCTCGACCAGGTGCCGATGCGCGAAGAGGGCATGAGCGCCTACGAGATCATGCTGTCCGAATCCCAGGAACGCATGCTGATGATCCTGAAGCCCGGCCGCGAGGACGTGGCCAAGGCCATCTTCGACAAGTGGGAGCTGGATTTCGCCGTTGTCGGCACGCTGACCGACACCGGCCGCATGGTGCTGAAGCGCCACGGCGAGGTGGTGGCCGATCTGCCGATCGACCCGTTGGCCCAGGCCTCGCCCGAATACGACCGCCCCTGGGTGGCGCCCCAGCCGCGTTCGGTGCTCGACGCCAAGGACCTGCCCAACCACGAGCCGATCGCCGCCCTGAAGACCCTGCTGGGCTGCCCCGACCTCGCGTCGAAGCGCTGGATCTGGGAGCAGTACGACCACATGGTGATGGGCGACACCGTCGCCCGTCCCGGCGGCGACGCCGCCGTGGTCCGCGTCCACGGCACCCGGAAGGCCATCGGCATCACCACCGACGTCACCCCGCGCTATTGCCTGGCCGATCCCTACCAGGGCGGCCGCCAGGCGGTGGCCGAGGCCTATCGCAACCTGTCGGCGGTGGGGGCGCTGCCGCTGGCCGTCACCGACAACCTCAATTTCGGCAATCCCGAAAAGCCCGAGATCATGGGCCAGATCGTCGAGGCCATTCGCGGCATGGGCCAGGCCTGCCGCGAGTTGGACTTCCCGGTCGTCTCGGGCAACGTCTCGCTCTACAACGAGACCCAGGGCACCGCCATCCTGCCCACTCCCGCCATCGGCGGCGTCGGCCTGATCGCCGATGTCGAAAAGACGGCGACGCTGGCCTTCAAGGCGGCGGGCGCTTCGGTCGTGCTGCTGGGCGACACCAAGGGCTGGCTGGGCGCCTCGCTGTACCTGCGCGAGCTGTGCGGCCGCGAGGACGGCGCGCCGCCGCCGGTGGCGTTGCACCGCGAGCGCCGCGCCGGCGAACTGGTGCGCGCCCTGATCGGCGACGGCCTGCTGGCCGCCTGTCACGACGTCTCGGACGGCGGATTGCTGGTGGCGGTGGCCGAGATGGCGCTGGCCGGCGGTATCGGCGCGCAGATCGAGCCGCCCAAGGGCGTGCCGCTGGCCGCCTGGTGCTTCGGCGAGGATCAGGGCCGCTACCTGCTGGAGGTGCCGGACGGCGCCCTGGCGGCGGTGCTGGAACAGGCCCACGCCCACGACGTCACCGCCCGGGTCATCGGCAAGACCGGTGGCGATGCCGTCGCCGTCGGCGACGCCTCGGCACCGGTCGCCGAATTGCGGCGGATCAACGAAGGCTGGCTGCCGGCCTTCATGGGCGGCGAGATCGCCGCGCATTAACCGCCCGTGGGTCGGGTCGCCCCGCGATGCATGACGCGGGGCGGCTCGGCGCCCATTGAGGGCGCGGCCAAGCGAGCGGAGCGAGTGCCCGGCGAGGGCATTTCTGTTTAGGAGATTCGCCATGCCGATGGAAAAGGGCGACATCGAACGGATGATCAAGGAGGCGATCCCGGACGCCAAGGTGATCATAGAGGATCTGCGCGGCGACGGCGACCACTACTCGGCCCTGGTGGTGTCGCCGGCCTTTCGCGGCAAAAGCCGGGTGGCCCAGCACCAGATGGTCTACGCCGCCCTCAACGGCCGCATGGGCGGCGAATTGCACGCCCTGGCGCTGCAGACCGCCACCCCGGAGACCGAGCCGGACTTCGCCAAGGAGTGAGGTCGGCGCCCTTCGGAACCGGCGCCTCCTGTGCTATGTTTCGGTGTCTGGGTGCGTCGGATGGGGGCGCGGGTGCCGGTCGTCTTTCGTTGGGAAGGTGTCAGGTTCTTTTTCTTCTCGAACGAGGGAGATCCGCGGGAACCTCCCCATGTTCACGCCGGGCGCCCCGGCGCCGAGGCCAAATTCTGGCTGTTTCCCGAGGTGCGGGTCGCCGACAGCATCGGCTTCGACCGGCGGGCCTTGTCGGAACTGGTGCGAGTGGTCGAGCAACGCAGGGACGAGATCGAAAGGGCATGGCATGAGCATTTCGGCTGAGGCGCTTCGCTTCGACGAGCACACCATGTGGGTCGACCTCTCGGACGGCCGCACCATCGGCGTCCCGCTCGCCTGGTTTCCCCGGTTGCTTCACGCCGGTGCCGAGCAGCGCCAGAATTACCGCATTGGCGCCAGCGGCAACGGCTTGCATTGGGACGAAATCGACGAGGACATCTCGGTGACGGGATTGCTGGAGGGGCGCGGCGATATGACCCGGCGGCCCCCGAGCGCGGCCTGACGAAAAAGGACTCCTTTCCTCCTCGCGGGGGTGGGGTGAAAAATCAATGACCCCCGTCGATCCCGCCGAAACCCGCAAGGGGCTGGCCGCCGCGCTGGCCTGCTTCGCCATGTGGGGGGTGTTCGGCCTTTACTTCAAATTGCTGGCGGCGCTGCCGGCGCCCGAGGTGTTGGCACACCGAATCCTCGGCGGCGCCCTGTTCGCCTTCCTGCTGCTGGCCCTGCGGGGCGGTCTGGCCGAGGTGCGCCAGGTGCTGGTCGACTGGCGGCGGTTGCGGCTGCTGACCGCCTCGGCCCTGTGCATCGCCGTCAATTGGGGCCTGTTCATCTGGGCGGTGGCCAATGGTCGCGCCCTCGAATCCAGCATGGGCTATTTCATCTTTCCGCTGATGTCGGTGCTGCTGGGACGGCTGGTGTTCAACGAGCGCCTCGGTCGCCGCCAGGGCGCGGCGGTAGCGGTGGTGGCGGCGGGCGTCGGCTGGATGATCCTGCGCGGTCACGGCGTGCCCTGGCTGGCCTTGATGCTGGCGGTCAGCTTCGCCGGCTATGGCCTGCTGCGCAAACTGGTGCCGGTCTCGGCGCTCGGCGGCCTGCTGATCGAGGCGCTGCTGCTGGCCCCGGCGGCGCTGCTTTATCTGGTCGTCACCGGCGGCGGCGAGGTGCCCCGGGCGGGGGTGGCGACCCAGGCGGTCATCGCCCTGGCCGGGCCGGTGACGGCGGTGCCGCTGGTGCTGTTCGCGGTGGCGGCGCGGCGGCTTAAGATGTCGACCATCGGCCTGCTGATGTATCTGAACCCGACGCTTCAGATGCTGGTGGCGGTGTTCGCCTTCGGCGAGCCCTTCACCGCCGTCCACGCCGTGGTCTTCGCCGCCATCTGGGTGGGGCTGGCGCTCTATTCGTGGCCGGGGCGGGCGTCCCCCCATTGAAAAGTCGGGAGCGGGCTCCCTATATTCGCCCGAGATCACTGGCATGGATTAACGCGATCATGAGCAATCCCGTTTTCGACCGTATTCAACAGGACATTTCCGAGAACGATGTCGTCCTCTACATGAAGGGCACGCCGATGTTCCCGCAGTGCGGGTTCTCGGCCGCGGTGGTGCAGGTGCTGTCCGATTTCGGCGTCAAGTTCAAGGGCGTCGACATCCTGGTCGACCCGTCCTTGCGCGACGCCATCAAGGAATTCAGCAACTGGCCGACCCTGCCCCAGCTTTACGTCAAGGGCGAGTTCGTCGGCGGCTGCGACATCGTCCGCGAAATGGCCGGCAACGGCGAACTGGCCCAACTGCTCAAGGACAAGGGCGTCCCGGCTGGCGCCTGAGTTTCCCCTCGCCGTCTCGGGATGGCGGAGGACAAACAAAAACGCCCCGGCATCGCTGCCGGGGCGTTTGGTGCTTTTAGGGGGCGCCGATGGTTGCCTTACCCGCCGCCAGGGCGGCGGGTAAGGTGGTAAATCACCTCGCCGATGGCGACGGCGGCGCTGACGGTTTCGGCAAGTTCCAGGCCTAGACCACCGAACCGTCATTTCTGACGAAATGATGGAAAAGACCGATGGCGGAAAACAGCGGCGTGAGCCTCAGGGCGCTCCGCCCCAGTTGGACATCATGGCGTGACCTTCAACTCACCGGGGGATTTTCCGTCGGGGTATCGGGGCGAAGCCGCCGGATAAGCTTTTGCCAAGCGGGGTAGAGGACGTAGTTGGAAAGCCCCGCCGCCGCACCGCCGCTAAAGGCCACCCATCCAAGATGCGCCCATGTCAGGTCGCCATAAGCGCAGCGGTCGTAAGCGATCAGAAGCGAGGACATGACGATGAGGAAGAAGACATGCCGCATGGGCGATCCTTACCAAGAGCCGCAACCAATGACAGACACATGCGCGTGAACGCCAGCGGTTCCTGCCGATCATGTCCCAGAGATTTGTGTAACAGTGTGAACCGTCACCCTAAACGCCGAGCTGCGGAGCCGTTTCCGTTGTGTTCTGAAAAAAAATAGCTGTAAAATGGCGACGTGGTCAAGCCTTTACGAGTATTGGTCGTGCGCATCTTCCTGGGATGTCTGTCGTATGCGGTGATAGCCTGGCTCGGGATGCCGGGTAATGGCTTCGCCCAGGCTTTGTCCGTCAGTATCGCCGAGGAAGGCGCCGCCGTTCCGTTCGCCACCTTTCACTGCTCGCCGACGGTGATCTGCGGCGGCCCCGCCGTCGCCAACCTCGGGGATGCGCGAATTCCGTTGGAATTCGCCATTGAGGTCTTCCCTCCGGATCAGGTCGAGTTCAAGTCCATCCTCTGCGAAGAGGCGCCCTGCCGCGTCATCCTGAACCGCGATGGCGGTGGTCGCTTCGGGGTTGGGGGCGCGGCGGGGACGTTGTGGGTGATCTCCGGTCGTCCGCTGCGGAACCCCGTTCTGCGGCAGGAGCCGAATGCCTTGGTGGGACGTGTAACGGTGACGGTACGGCCCGACAGGACGAAGCCCGCGACCGAAGGTGAGGTGACCCGCAGCCAAGGGCTGTGAAGCGTCGCTGGGGGCGGGTCTTCCAGAACCACCCCCGTTTCGCGAGGAAGTCAGCGCCTTATGATTGGCGTGTTGAGCGGTTCCCGGTCTGAATCTCCTCGCGTGGGCATTCGCCTGTCGATCCCTGCTGGGGGGCTCGTCACAATTCCCCCATCCACCTTTTTGGGATCCATACCGTTTGGCAGATTCCCATTTGGGCTCCTTCCCCATGGGCAAGGTTTCCCGCCCCCCGTCGGACATCCTCCCTGGTCGGGACTCGGCGGCAAATCCTCGGCGCCCACTTGGGGGCGGGGTGCGGCTCTCGGCGGCGGTGGCTCATCGTCCAACTGCGCATAGCGCCGGACTACCGGATCGTGCCCCTCGCGGTGCCCAAAATCGCTTTCGCCGACCCGGTCGTTGTCGACCACGCCGACACTGGTGCCGTTTCCGGTGGCAATGCCCAATTGTTGGCCGCCGCCGTGATAGGAACTGAGCGGGATCGGTTTGGCGGTCGCCAGGACGTCGCCGGGGCGAATGGTGCCGTCGCGCACCACCGGCCAGCCGGGAATGTCCTGGTCTGGATCGGCCCAGTGGGCGATGGCCGGGCGGGCGGCCTGGTCGTCGCCAAAGCCGATGCCAGCCTTGTCCAGGGTATCGGCGACGAAGTGGTGGTCCTTTGCCTGGCCGGCGGGTGTTTCGTTGCCGTAACCGTAAAGCTTGTAGGTCAGGTTGTCGCCGTTGTCGCGCGCGGCGGCGACGATGTCGGCGCCGGTCGGCGGAGTGTCGTCATCGGAAGCCATGAAAGGCCCTCCCCTTAGTTGCGGTGCGCGCGACCGTCGCCGGAAAGTACGTAACGCGCAACCAATATTTTTTCGGTTTCGCGGGGGAATGCGCTTGACATCCTCATGTCTGAATGGCCGTGAAAGCGATAAAAGTATCTGTATGGTACGTATAACGGTACCGCGACGGGGCGAGCCGATCCGCTCGCCGCCCCGTCATCAGGCGCCAAGTGGACAAACAAAAACGCCCCGGCATCGCTGCCGGGGCGTTTGGTGTTGGCGGGGTTGCCGGATCAGCGCGAGTAGAACTCGACCACCAGATTCGGTTCCATCTGCACCGGATAGGGAACGTCGGCCAGCTTGGGAGCGCGGACGAACTTGCCCTTCATCTCCTTGTGGTCGACTTCCAGGTAGTCCGGGATGTCGCGCTCGCCGCTCTGGGCGGCTTCCAGGATCAGCGCCATGTCCTTCGAGCGCTGACGGATGCCGACGACGTCGCCGTCCTTCAGGCGGTAGCTGCAAATGTTGACGCGCTTGCCGTTGACCTGCACGTGGCCGTGGCTGACGATCTGGCGGGCGGCGAACGGGGTGGGGGCGAACTTCAGGCGGTAGATCGCCGCGTCCAGGCGACGCTCCAAGAGCTCGATCAGGTTCTCCGAGGTGTCGCCACGGCGGCGCACGGCCTCGTCATAGAGCCGGCGGAACTGCTTCTCGCTGATGTTGCCGTAATAGCCCTTGAGCTTCTGCTTGGCCAGCAGCTGGGTGCCGAAGTCCGAGGCCTTCTTGCGCCGGGCGCCATGCTGGCCGGGAGGGTTTTCCTTGCCCCGGTTCAGCGGGCTCTTGGCGCGGCCCCACAGGTTGACGCCCAAACGGCGATTGATCTTGTACTTCGCTTCAGCGCGCTTCGTCATGCTTGTTGAACCTTCAAGCGATTGGTTGTCCCGATAGTCCTTGCTCCCGGCCAAGCCGGGGGAGGGGAGAGCACAGGCGTCACCCACGTTCTCGGGAAGGAAGCGGGCCGTATACTCTCCAACGGCCGGCATGTCAACGCATCAGGTCGGCGCGTCCGCTCAAAGTTCGCCCACTTCCTCCATCCGCTCCTTCAGGCGGTCGTGCTTCTTGCGCATCTCGTGCTCCATCCGCTTGATGCGGCGGTCGAGGTCCTCGACGTTGGCCAGGCGCTCGGCGCGGGCCGCCTTGCCCCATTCGCCGGTGGCGCGGCCGATGCCCCATTGCGCCGCCACCACCAGGAGCGAACCGCCGGCGGCCAGCGCGATGGCGGTGGCGACGTTGCCCCAGGAGCGGTCGGCCGCCACCACCGCCCCCCAGAAGCCGATGGTCACCAGCGAGGCCGCCGCCACCAGCACCAGGCGGGCCACCGCCCGCTCGTCGCGGCGGTGGCGCCGCTCGACGTCCTTCATGGCGTTGACGATTTCCTCGCGGGCGATGGTCTGCCAGGTGGCGAAGGACATGCCCCGCGCCGAGCGGTTGTCGCGGATGGTCTGTTCCAGCTTGCGGACCAGATAATCGGCCTGCTGTTCCGGCGTCGGCCCCTCGGCCATGGTGTCTCCCCGATGGAATGGGGCAAGTCTAACGCCTGGCGGCGGGAACCTCCACCGATGGCTGCTCGCGGCGGAACGGGCCGGCCTCGTCCTGTTCGGCCATCGCCGCCTCGACCAGCGGCCGCTCCTGGTCGAGGAAGCGGGCGATCGCGGCGCGGAAGCCGGGATCGGCGATCCAGTGGGCCGACCAGGTGGCGGCGGGCAGATAGCCGCGGCTGACCTTGTGCTCGCCCTGGGCGCCGGCCTCGACGCGGGCCAGGCGGTGGAGGATGGCGAAGTCGAGGGCGCGGTAGTAGCAGGCCTCGAAATGCAGGAACGGCACCTGCCGCGCCGCCCCCCAGGTGCGGCCGTATAGCGTGTCGCCGCCCAGCATGTTGAAGGCGGCGGCCACCGGCTGGCCGTTGTCCTCGGCGACCACCAGCACCGCCTGGTCGCCGACCGCCGACGCCGACAGTTCCTCGAAGAATTCCCGCCTGAGATAGGCGCCGCCCCATTTGCGATCCACCGTCGCCTCGTAGAAGCGGTGGAAGGCGTCCCAGTGACGGGCCTTGATCTCGCCGCCGACCAGGGTGGCGAGGTCCAGGCCGCCGGCCGCCACGGCGGCGCGTTCGTGGCGGACTTGCTTGCGCTTTCGGGACGACAGCGCCGCCAGGAAGGCGTCGAAATCGGCGTAGTCGCGATTGTGCCAATGGTACTGGAAAGCCAGTCGCGGCAGGAAGCCGGCCTCGCGCAGCAATTCGGCCTCTTCGGCCAGGGGAAAGGTGACATGCAGCGACGACACCCCCAGGCGCCCGGCCAGGGCCGGCAGCGCCGCCGCCAGGGCGCGGACGGCGCGCGGCTCGCGGGCCAGCAGGCGCGGCCCGGTCACCGGAGTGAAGGGGACGCTGGCCTGGAGCTTGGGATAGTAGCGGCCGCCGGCCCGCTGCCAGGCTTCGGCCCACCCCCAGTCGAAGACGTATTCGCCGTAGGAATGGCTTTTCAGATAAAGCGGCGCCGCGCCGATCACCGTGCCGCCCGCCTCGCGCACCACCAAATGGCGAGGCGCCCAGCCGGTTTCGGCGGTGGCCGAGCCCGAGCGTTCCAGGGCGGCGAGAAAGGCGTGGCGGACGAAGGGGTTGCCGTCGCCGGCGCAGGCGTCCCATTCTGCCGGCGCGACCTCGTCGATGCTGGAGAGTACACTGACCGCTAAGGCCTCGGTTCCATCGGGCATCGGGGGCGGGTCGCTTTGCGGGTGAGGGCCATGCCTGGGAACAAGATGGCGGCGCGGGCGCCGGATTCCAAGCCGGCGGTGACGGCCGAGGCGCGGTTGCGCGAATTGCGCGGCATGCGCAGGCTGGCCACCGGCCTGCTGGTGCTGATGCTGGCGGTGTTCGTCGCCGCCTCGGCCCTGGAGGGGCGCTGGCCGGAACTGGCCTATTTGCGCGCTTTCGCCGAGGCGGCGATGGTCGGCGCCTGCGCCGACTGGTTCGCGGTGGTGGCGCTGTTCCGCCGTCCGTTGGGCCTGCCCATTCCGCACACCGCGATCGTGCCGCGCAACAAGGCCCGCATCGGCGAGTCGCTGGGGGCCTTCGTCTGCAACAATTTCCTCGCCCCCGAGGTGGTGTCGAGCCGCCTGTCCGGCCTCGACGCGGCGGCGGCGCTGTCGCGCTGGCTGTCCGTTCCCGCCAACGCCGCCTTGGCCGCCCGACGGCTGTCCGGGCTGCTGCCGCCGATGCTGGAAGCGTTGGACGACGAACATGCCGGCGAATTCATCCGCTCCGCCCTCGGCCACGGCGTCGCCTCGGTCAAGGCGTCGCCGCTGGCCGCCCGCATCCTGTCGGTATTGGTCGCGGGCGGGCATCATCAGGCACTGTTCGACGGCGCCATCGTCCAGGCCGAGGAATTGCTGCGTCGCCACGAGGCGGCGATCCGCGAAAAAGTGCGGGCGGGCAGTTGGAAATGGCTGCCGCGCTGGGCCGACGAGCGCCTCGCCGACAAGGTGATAGGCGGCCTGGCCGCAACCATCGACCAATCGCGCGCCGCCGATCACCCCTGGCGCGCGGAATTCCAGGCGATGGTCGAGACCTTCATCGGCCGCCTGGCCCATGATCCCGGCCTTCGAGCGCGCGGCGAGGCGATCAAGGCCGAGGTGCTGGAAAACCCGGTGGTCGCGGATTACCTGCGTTCGCTGTGGGGCGAGATCAAGCGGCGTCTGGCCGCCGACGACGAGGGGGAATTGCGCCGGGCTTTGGAGCGCGCGCTGCTGGAACTGGGCCGCCGGCTGGACCAGGACCCGCGCATGCGGGCGATCCTCAACCGCTGGATCCGGGGCGTGGTGGAGCGCTATGTCGTGCCCAACCGCGGCGAGATCGGCGCCTTCATCGCCGGCGTGGTGGCGCGCTGGGATGCCGCCACCCTGGTGGCCAAGCTGGAATTGCAGGTGGGCAAGGACCTGCAATACATCCGCATCAACGGCACCCTGGTCGGCGGTCTGGTCGGCCTTGTCATCTTCGCGGTGGCCAAGGCGCTGAACTGAGCTTTGTCGCCACCGGCCAAAGGTGGTATGGTCCGCGCCCCATGACGACCATCGCCGCCACCCCCATCGATTTCAGCAGTCTGCCGCAGGCCGATCTGGCCGACGATGGCGGCCGCGCGCTCGACGCCCGGCTGCTGGTCACCGACGAGATCGCCGCCGCCGTCGCCCAGGCCGTCGGCCAGGGTTTCGCGGTGATGCCGGCCGGCGGGCTGACCAGCGCCATCGGTTCGTTCGACTATGCGGCCGAGGCCGCCGCCGCCTTCGCCGGCGTGGTCGCCATCCGCCCCAAGGGCGCGCTGGAGGCGGATATCGTCGATTCCGCCACACCGCCTGAGCGGTTAAAAAGCAATCAGGTGGCGATCGACGCCGAGCGCGGGCTGGTCGCCGCCGGCGCCGGCCTGACGGTGGCCCAGGTCAACGCCGCCCTGGCGGCCAAGGTCGGTCCCACCGCCCAGGTTCTGGTCGATCTGACCAGCGTCGCCTCGGCCTTCGTCGGTGGCGTCGTCGCCACCGGCGCCATGGGGCCGCTGCGCCAGCGGCCGTCGGTGGTGCTGGAGGCGGTGGTGCTGGCCGACGGCGGCGAGCCCAAGCTGATTTCGGGCGACGGCATCGGCGCCGTCGAAGGCATGCAGGGCTGGACCGGCATGGTGGCGGCGGCGGTGTTCCGCTTCTACCATTTGCCGCCGGGAGAGTTCGGCCTGGTGCTGCCGATCCAGGGCACCGACGTCGATACCATGGCCGGATTGCTGTCCTATCTTGAGAAATGGACCCGCATCGAATTGCCCGAGCCCGGCGGCCGCATCGATGGCGCCGAGGCGGTGCTGAACGGCGTCGAACTGGTCAGCCGCGATTCGCTGGCCGCCTTCATCGACGAGGCCCAGGACCCGGCGCGCAGCAAGGCCGAGGGGCTGCTGCAATCGTGCGAGTACGCCGGTGCCGACATGCTGGCCTGCCTGACCGGCTGGTCCGAGCAATCGGTCGACGACGTGCTGTTCGCGCTGATGGACCCCGAGACCGAAACCATCGGCGGGGTGATGATCGAATATGGCGTCGGTTTTTCCTCGGGCGCCGAGATGGACACCTTCCGCGCCATCCGCGAGGGTGCTCCCGATCTCGCCCGCACCCGCGCCCGGGTCAAACCGCCGGGGCGGCTGAAGCCGTGGACCACCTCGACCGACATCAACGTCGCCGCGCCGGCCGATTCCGGGCCGATCTCGGACATCCTGTCGGCCTACGCCGACTACCGCGTCGCCATTCGTAGCCTGGGCAAGGAATTGGCGGGGACGGTCGACGTCGAACTGGCCGCCTACGGCCACCTGTCGCCGCGCGGCATCGACCCCCACCACCGTGTCACCCTGTTCGCCGACGAGGGACAGGAGGCCGCCCTGGCGGCGGCGCGCCAGGCGGTCGCCGCTTCCAAGCGGGCGTTGATACGCGATCTGCTGCATGCCGCCGAACGTGGCGGCGCCGCCATCACCGGCGGCGAGAAGGGGACACCGTCGCTGGTCGAAATCGCTCGCGCCGCCGGCGGAGCGAACCGATTGCCGGATGTGCTCAAGACCCGTTTCCGCTTGGCCCGCGAGGCGGTGGCGGCGGCGCCCGCCAATTTCAGTTTTCGCGCTCCCGCCGAATTGCGGGAGGCGGAATGATGGGAGCCTTCGTTCTTCGTCGTCCAAATGTCGATCCCCGCTTTCCAGGCGGCCTTGAGGCCTCTATACTGTGCGGAAGTATGATACGGAGGATCGAACCGTGAGCTTGCGCAATGCCCCCGAAATATTCGATATCCTCCTGGTCGAAGATAATCCAGGTGACGCCCGACTTGCCCAGGAAGCGCTGAAGGAGGGCCGCATGTCCAGCCGTCTGGCGGTGGCCGTCGACGGCGTCGAAGGGATGAATTACCTGCGCCGTGAAGGCACCTACGCCGATGCGCCGCGCCCCCATCTGGTGTTGCTGGATCTCAACCTGCCGCGTAAGGACGGCCGCCAGGTCCTGGCCGAGATGAAGGCCGATCCCGATCTCAGGCGCATTCCGGTGGTGGTGCTGACGACGTCGCAGGCCGACCAGGACATCAGCCGCTGCTATGATCTTCACGCCAATTGCTACATCACCAAGCCGGTCGATCTCGACCGCTTCATTTCGGTGGTCCGCTCGATCGAGGAATATTGGTGCTCCGTCGTCACGATGCCGCCGCATTGAGGCGCGCCAATGACCGGAGCAACCGTCCCGGGCCCTAAATCCGTCTTGATCGTGGAGGACAACCCGGGCGATGCGCGCCTGGTGTCGCTCTACCTTCGGGAGGATTACCAGGCTCCCTTCACGGTGCTCCTGGCCGGGCAATTGTCCGAGGCGATGGCCGTCCTGGCCAGGAACCACGTCGACGTCGTCCTGCTTGATCTGTCGCTTCCCGATTCCTTCGGCCTTGATACCCTGGCGCGTCTGCGCTCGGCGGCGCCGCTGGTGCCGGTGGTGGTATTGACCGGCACCAACGACGAGGAATTGGCGCTGGCGGCGCTTCGCCAGGGAGCCCAGGACTATCTGGTGAAAGGGGTCGGCGACGGCGACCTGGTGCGGCGCGCCGCCCGCTACGCCATCGAACGGTCCCGTGTCGATCAGGAATTGCGCCAGAGCGAGGCGCGTTTCCGCGCCGTCTTCGCCAATGCCGGACTTGGCGTGGTGATGATCGACGGCGAGACCCGCATCGTCGACGCCAATCGCGCCTTCGGCGCCATGATCGGCTTCACTGTCGCCGAATTGAAGGGCATGCGCGGCCGCGACATCATCCACCCCGAGGATATCGATACCAACGAGGCGCTATTCTCCGAGATGGCGGCCGGCGGGTCCGACAGTTATCAGACGCAGACCCGCTATTTCGCCAAGAACGGCCGCATCCTGTGGGCGAAGCTGACGGTCACCGCGGTTCGCGACGAGGAAACGCGCGCCCTGCGTTTCGCCGTGTCGGTGATCGAGGACATCACCGAAAGGAAGCGCCTGGAAGACCATATGCGCTTGGCCGTCACGGTGTTCGAGAATACCGGCGAAGCGCTGTTCATCGCCGATTCGTCTTGCAACATCATCCACGTCAACAAGGCCTTCACCAGCATTACCGGCTATTCGGCCGACGAAGTGCTGGGGCGTAACCCGCGGGTGTTGGCCTCGGGCCGCCATGACCACGAGTTCTACCAGCGCATGTGGGACGAGTTGACGCAGGTGGGGCGCTGGCAGGGCGAGATTTGGGACCGCCGCAAGTCGGGCGAGATGTTCGTCGGCTGGCAGAATATCGCCGCCGTGCGCGGCGCCGACGGGGTGATCGCCAATTACGTCGCCATGATCAGCGATATCACCTCGCGCAAGGAGGTCGAGGAGCGGCTGTCCTACGCCGCCAACCACGATCCGCTCACGCGTCTGCCCAACCGCAGTCTGTTCCAGGAACGGCTGTCCCGCGCCCTGGCCCGCGCCCAGCGTACCCAGGCGCTGGTGGCGCTGCTGTTCATCGACCTCGATCGCTTCAAACAGGTCAATGACTCGCTGGGCCATTTGATCGGCGATTTGCTGCTGCAACAGGTCGCCGAGCGGATTTCGGGCACCATCCGGCAGGGCGACACGGTGGCGCGGCTGGCGGGTGACGAATTCACCGTCATCCTTGAGGACATCCAGGACCCTCGCGATGCCGCGGTGGTCGCCCACAAGGTCTTGCGGCTGCTGGCCGAGCCCTTCGATCTTGGCGGTCATGTCACCACCATCAGTTCGTCGATCGGCGTGGCGCTCTATCCGGCCGACGCCAGCGACCCCCAGAGCCTGATCAAGTTGGCCGATGCCGCCATGTACCGGGCCAAGAACGGTGGCCGCAACGCCTGCCAGTTCCATTCCGAGGCGGTCAACGCCCAGGCGTTCGAGCGAATGGTGTTGGAGGAGGCGCTGCGCGGCGCCCTCGATCGTGACGAATTCCAGCTGTTCTATCAGCCGGTGTTCGAGGTCAAGGGGGGCCGAATCGTCGCGATCGAGGCCCTGCTGCGCTGGCATCACCCGGAAGTGGGGATGGTGCTGCCGCCCCAGTTCCTGCCGCTGGCGGAAGAGACCGGCCTGATCCTGCCGATCGGCCGCTGGGTGCTGGGCAACGCCTGCCGTCAGGCCAAGGCGTGGGGCGATATGGGCTTTGACGACTTTGAGCTGGGTATCAATCTGTCGGCCCTCCAGTTGCGCCAGACGGGCTTCCTCGAAACCGTCGCCGAGGCTCTGGAAACCAGCGGCTTGGCGCCGGACCGGCTGGTCTTGGAGGTGCCCGAGAGCAGCGTGCTGGACAAGGGAGGCGAAGCCCGCAACATCTTCACCCGCTTCATCGCCCTGGGCGTGCGCTTGTCGATCGACGAGTTCGGCGCCGGCTATTCGTCGTTCACCTTCCTCAGGCGCCTTCCCGCCAATGCGCTCAAGGTCGCGCAGTCGCTGGTTCGGGGCTTGGCCGGCGATGCCGAGGATGGCGAGATCGTCTCGGCCATCGTCGCGGTGGCAAGGGGCATGCACATGACGGTGGCGGCGCCGGGCGTCGAAAGCGAGGCGCAGTTGCGCCGTCTGAGCGGCTATGGTTGCGACCGGGTGCAAGGCTTCCTTCTGGCGCGGCCGATGCCGGCCGAGGCGATGACCGAATATCTGGCGCGTCGGCAGCCGCCGGCGCTGCTGATCGAAAGGGATCGGCCATGAAGCTGGTGCGATGGGGCGACAAGGGAAGCGAAAGGCCCGGCATCGTCGATGGCAACGGCCATGTCCGTGACCTGTCTGGGCATTGTACCGATTTGACCCCGGAAATGCTGCACCCCGACCGCTTGGACCGCCTGCGCCGGGTCGATCCGGCGACGCTGCCGCCGGCTCCGGCCGGAGCGCGGCTGGGGGTGCCGGTCGCCGGCATCCCCAACATTGTCGCCATCGGTCTCAACTACCGTGACCACGCCGCCGAGGTCACCATGAAGTTGCCGTCCGAACCGGTGGTATTCTCCAAGCACACCGGTTCGCTCGCCGGCCCGGAAGATCCACTGTCCTACCCCGAGGAAACCGCCAAGCTCGACTGGGAGGTGGAATTGGGGGTGGTGATCGGCCGCCCCACCTGGCAGGTGCCGGAATCGGCGGCGCTCTCCCACGTCGCCGGCTATCTCACCGCCAACGATATTTCGGCCCGCGACTGGCAGATCGACCGTGGCGGCCAATGGGTGAAGGGCAAGTCGGGGCCCGGCTTCTGTCCGCTCGGTCCCTGGCTGGTCACCGCCGACGAGGTGGCCGACCCTCAGGGGCTGTCGTTGTGGTGCGCCATCGACGGCAAGCGCAAGCAGGACGGCGCCACCGCCGACATGGTCTTTGGCGTCGCCTTCCTGATCGCCTATGTGTCTCGCTTCCTGACGTTGATGCCCGGTGACGTCCTGCTCACCGGCACGCCTCCCGGCGTCGGCCTCGGTCGCGGTGAGTTCCTCAAGAAGGGCAGCCTGATCGAGGCGGCGGTCGACGGTCTGGGCCGCCAACAGGTGAGGGTGGTTTAGGGATTGTCATCCCTCGCGGCGCGAGGGCTTTTTCAGTTATTTGCCGAAGTCCTCGCTCAGGTCCCGCCAAGCCGGATTCATTGCGGCAATGAGCGCGTCCTTCTTCGAGCGTCGCCAGCCCTTGATCTTCTTTTCGCTGATGATCGCGCCACTGACGTCTGGGCCGCTCTCGTACCAGACGAGGCGGTGGCATTTGTAGCGCTTGGTAAAGCCTGGAGCCATTCCCAACTTGTGTTCAGAGACACGGCGGGCGATGTCGTTGGTGACGCCCACATAAAGGACGCCGGAAGCGCTGGCCATGATGTAGACGGTGTATTGCCCCATGGTCATACCAGGATGAGATCCTTCGCGGCGCTCAGGATGACAATTTCACCTGTCATCCCGACGACCATCGGGAGGAGGGATCTCATCCTGATCCGGCATTTCAGATCGGGCTCGGCAGTACCTGGCGGAGATCCGTCGCTTACAGGTATTTCGCCAGGTTCCGCCGGATGCGCGCCTTTACCGATTCGCCGTCGGGCGGGCTGTCGAAGCTGCGGCCGGTGACGGTCTCGTAGAGGGCGATGTATTTCTGGCTGAACTCCACCAAGGTGTCGTCAGGGATCGGCGGAATCGCTTCCTTGTAGGGGTCGCAACGGGCGGCGATCCACAGGCGCAGGAATTCCTTGTCGAGGCTTTCCGGCTCTTCCCCCGCCTGGTGGCGGCCGGGATAGCTGGCGGCCCGCCAGTAGCGGCTGGAATCGGGCGTGAGAATCTCGTCGGCCAGTGTGATGCGCCCATCGCCGTCGATGCCGAACTCGAACTTGGTATCGACCAGGATCAAGCCATTCTTGGCGGCGATCTGCCGCCCGCGCGCGAACAAGGCCAGCGACAGACGCGCCAACTCATCCCATTGGGCCTGGGTCAACAGGCCGGTGGCGACGATCTCCGCCGGTGAAATGGGAGCGTCATGGCCGCCGACCGCCGCCTTGGTGGTGGGTGTCAGCACGGTTTCCGGCAGCTTGGCGTTCTTGACCAGGCCGTCGGGAAAATCGAGCCCGTACATATTGCGTTTGCCGGCCTTGTACATCGACCAGATCGAGGTGTCGGTCGAACCGGTCAGATAGTCGCGCACCACCATTTCGATCGGCAGCATATCGAGCAGCCGGCCGACGACGACATTGGGGTCGGGGTATTCGAGCACATGGTTGGGGCAGATATCGGCGGTCGCCTCGAACCAGAAGCGGGCGGTCTGGGTCAGCACCTGGCCCTTGAAGGGAACCGCCGACAACACCTGGTCGAAGGCGCTCTGGCGGTCGGTCGAGATCAGGATGCGCCGTCCGTCCGGCAGGTCGTAGTTCTCGCGCACCTTGCCCCGGTAATAATTGGGCAGCTCGGGGAAGGCGGCTTCGGTGAGCACGCCGGGAATGGCGGCCCGGATGGCGGCGGCGGAAATCATGAGCGGCGTCCGAAAGAATGGGGGATCAATTTATGGCATTCCGGCGTCTGCCCGGCAAGCGACGCGCGCCGGAAACGCGGAAGTTGACGAAGGGTGCCGGGTGCATGCACATTTCGGCGATGCATACTTTGGGGGTTATCCGCAGATTTGACGAGAACGCGACCTGCGGCGACGGCGGGCGGGTCAGCGACCGTGTGTTCAAGCGCCTGATGGCGCGCATCGCCTCGGGGGAATGGCCGCCCGGACGGTTGCTTCCGGGCGAGCGACGTCTCGCCGAGGAGATGGGGGCCAGCCGTGTTTCGGTGCGCGCCGCCTTGCAAATGCTGAAGACCAAGGGGTTCCTCGATGCGGTGCAGGGCGGTGGCACGCGCGTCGTCGTTCCCGCCGAGGCGCTGGGGTCCGGCATCGCCGAATTGGCTTGGGCCAATCGCGACAACCTGCTCGACCTATTGGAGATGCGAGGCGTGCTCGAGGTGTGGGCGGTGCGGCGCGCCGCCGCGAACGCCACCCCGGCGGTCGTCTCGGAATTGTCCGCGATCCTGGATGGCGTCACCGACGATCCGGTCGCCGACCGCCAAGCCGATTGGGACCAGCGCTTCCATCAGGCGATCGCCAGGGCCGCCGGATCGGGGCTATACGCCCATTTGATGGGGGCGATCCGCAGCATCCTCGGGCGGGCCCCCGAGCGGGCCCTGTTTTCTTCCCAAGAGGTTATTTCGACCATCCGGGCCCATCATCGAGCCATTCTTCACGCCATCGGCACCGGCAACGCCGAATCGGCGGCGGCGGCGATGGCGACTCATTTGGGTTGGGAACTCGACCGTTATCGGGCCGCTGGCTAGATCATCCCATTCTTTCGGGTTGGTTGCGATTTCATCAATCCGTTTCAGTGGCGGACGATGCCAACTCTGCTATGTTTCGTCCGATACCACGAGGATGAGACCATGAGACGGACGCGAAACGCCAAGATCATCGCCACTTTGGGGCCGGCTTCCTCTAGCCCGCAGGCGATTGAAAATCTGTTTATCGCCGGTGCCGACGTGTTCCGGCTGAACTTCAGCCACGGTTCCCACGCCGACCACAAGGCCCGTTACGACGCCATCCGCAATGTCGAGCGCAAGCTGCATCGGCCGATCGCCGTTCTGGCCGACCTGCAAGGACCGAAGCTGCGGGTGGGCGATTTCGAGGGTGGCAAGGTTCATCTCAACAACGGCGACTCGTTCCGCTTCGACCTGTCGCCGGAACTCGGTTCCGCCAAACGGGCGCCATTGCCGCATCCGGAAGTCTTCGCCGCCCTGTCGGTGGGGACCGAGTTGCTGATCGACGACGGCCGCATCCGCCTGATGGTCGAGCGCCACGGCACCGATTTCGCCGAGTGTCGCGTCCTAGTGGGCGGCGACCTGTCGAACCACAAGGGCGTCAACGTTCCCGGCGCGGTGCTGCCGATTTCGCCGTTGACGCCGAAGGATATCGCCGACCTCGACTTCGCCGTCGACATGGGCGTCGATTGGATCGCGCTCAGCTTCGTCCAGCGCGCCTCGGACGTCGAAGAGGCGCGCCGCATGATCGCCGCCAAGGTCGGCAACCGGGTGCGGCTGCTGTCGAAACTGGAAAAGCCGGCGGCGATCGAGCATCTCGACGACATTATCGAATTGTCCGACGCGGTCATGGTGGCGCGCGGCGATCTCGGCGTCGAATGCCCGCCGGAGATGGTGCCGATTCTGCAAAAGCGCATCGTCCACGCCTGCCGCGCCGCCGGCAAGCCGGTGGTGGTCGCCACCCAGATGCTGGAATCGATGGTCCACGCGCCGGCGCCGACCCGCGCCGAGGCGTCCGACGTCGCCACCGCCGTCTATGACGGCGCCGACGCGGTGATGCTATCGGCCGAGACCGCCTCGGGCGAGTTCCCGCTGGAAGCGGTGACCATCATGGACCGCATCATCGCCACGGTGGAGAAGGACGAGCACTATCGGGTGATCATCGAGGCCTCGCGCTTCCAGCCCCAGGGCAATTCGCGCGACGCCATCACCGCGGCGGCCCGTCAGGTGGCCCACACCACCGGCGCGGCGGCGATCGTCACCTTCACCTCGTCGGGTTCGACCACGGTGCGGGCGGCGCGCGAGCGGCCCGAGCAGCCGATCGTCAGCCTGACCGCCGACATCGAGGTGGCTCGCCAACTGGCCCTGGTTTGGGGCGCCCACTCGGTCGAGACCAAGGAAATCCGCAACTTCAACGAGATGGTGAGCAAGGCGGTGTCGGTCTGCCACCGCGAGGGGTTCGCCAAGGTCGGCGACCATATCGTCATCGCCGCCGGCGTGCCCTTCGGCTGCTCGGGCACCACCAACATCCTTCGGGTCGCCGAGATCGAGGAAGTGGCGGAACAGGCTCCGCACTAAGCGTCGACGCCTTCGGGCACGGAAAAAGGGCTCCTTCGCGCGCGGCGCGAAGGAGCCCTTGCCGTTTCACCCTGTCGGAACGACAGGGTTACAGAATCTCGACCGAGTAGTTCTCGATCACCGTGTTGGCCAGCAGCGATTTGCACATTTGCTCGACCGCCGCCTTGGCCTTGTCGCGATCGGTCTCGGCCAGCGTCAGTTCGACGTACTTGCCCTGGCGGACGTCATCGATGCCGCCGAAGCCCAGCGAGGCCAGGGCGTGCTGCACGGCCTTGCCCTGGGGATCGAGCACGCCGTTCTTCAAGGTGATGTGGACTTTGGCCTTCACGTCGTTGGTTCCTTTGTCGCAGGGTGGCGGGGCCGCGCGGCCCCTTATTGCATCGTGTTGGGGCCCTTGAGGTCCCGGGGCCCGCCCTCGGGCAGAATGCCGAGGCGGCGGGCGACTTCCTGGTAGGCTTCCTCGACGTTGCCGAGGTCCTTGCGGAAACGGTCCTTGTCCATGCGCTCGCCGGTGCGGATGTCCCACAGGCGGCAATTGTCGGGGCTGATTTCGTCGGCCAGCACGATCTGCATGTCCTCGGAATTGTAGAGGCGGCCGAACTCGATACGGAAATCGACCAGCCGAAGGCCGATGCCGAGGAACAGGCCGGTCAGGAAATCGTTGACCCGAAGGGTCAGCGACATGATCTCGTCCAGGTCCTGGGGCGTCGCCCAGCCGAAGGCGGTGATGTGCTCCTCGCTGACCATCGGGTCCTCGAGCGCCTCGGACTTGAAATAATATTCGATGATCGAGCGGGGCAGCGGCGTGCCTTCCGACAGGCCGAAGCGGGTCGCCAGCGTGCCGGCGGCGACGTTCCGCACCACCACTTCCAGCGGGATGATCTCGACTTCCCGCACCAATTGCTCACGCATGTTGAGGCGCCGCACGAAATGGGTGGGCACGCCGATCTCGCCCAGGCGCAGCATCAGGTATTCGCTGATGCGATTGTTGAGGACGCCCTTGCCGGTGATGGTGCCCTTCTTCTTGTTGCAGAAGGCCGAGGCGTCGTCCTTGAAGTACTGGACCAGGGTCCCGGGCTCGGGGCCTTCAAACAAGACCTTGGCCTTGCCTTCGTAAATCTGTCTGCGTCTGGCCATGGGGCATACCCCGATCAGGAGGGGGCGCGGTGAGGCGCCGAAATGGGCGGGGCGGCAGGGTGACGGGAGCGCGCTCCGTCCGAGTTGATATAGCAGGGAAGACCGGGGGTGACAACGTGCCCGCCCCGCAAAAGCCCTACCAGGCGACCGGTTGGTACTCGGCGCGGTCGGGGCGGCCGGCGGCGAACAGCCAGACCGGAACGGCCCCGGATCGGTTCGCCTCGGCCAGGGCGATCAGCGAACTCGACGCGGTACCGAAGCCGCTCGGCGTGGTGAAGCTCATCGCCGCGTGTTCCTCGCCATCGCCGCCATCGCCGCCGGGATCGGCCATCAATGCCCGCCATTCGCTCCAGTCGCCGGTCTCGGGGGCGGGGACGGCGGCGGCGGCGAAGCGCGGCAGGAAGGCGCCGACCCGGGGACTGGACGGGTCGTCCAGTTCGAGCGCGGTCAGCATGTGCAGTCCCTCGGCGATGGGATGGACGGCGATGGCGGCGGCGCCGGTCGCCCGCAGCCAGTAGGCGTCGCGGTTGTCGGCGATCACCAGATTGAAGGGGCGGTAGGCGCGACCGTCCAATTCCGCCAGCGCCTCGGCGGCGGCCTTGGCGTCGGCGTGGTCGAGCGCCTCCAGCACCAGCTCGCCGCGCGAGCGCTTGCCGGCCTGGGGGCCCAGCGTGCCCACCCGGTTGAGGATGGCGGCGGTGACGCCGTGGTCGTTGACGCCCAGCCAGGAGCCGCCGGCCAGATCATCCCGGCCGGCCACCACCTCGGGGCGGTCGGGCCAATGGCGGCCCGGCGCCGACCAGGGACGCCCCGCCATTTCGTCGCGGTTGGCGGCGATCAACAGCGGCCATCGGGCGGCTGGGCGGCGAAGGATCACCAGCGTGCACATCGGGGCGGAAAATCCACTTGGCGGAAGAACATGCGCGGTTATAAACACTTTGGACATATATGACATCAGACGCTGGCGCTGCCCAGCCGGAGGCGAGGAAAATAGGCGCCAGATGACCCTGTTCGACGATCGCGAAAAGGCCTACGAGGCCAAATTCCGCCAGGACCAGGAAACCGCCTTCAAGATCATGGTCCGGCGCGACAAGCTGCTGGGATTGTGGGCGGCCGAGCGCCTGGGGCTGGTCGACGACGAGGCGACCGCCTACGCCAAGTCCCTGATCGCCGCCGAACTCGGCGCCGGCGCCCACGATATCGGCCACAGCGTTCTCGCCGACCTGGAGGCGCGCGGTGTCGCCATCGAAGCGGCCGAGGTGACGCGGCAACTGCTGCACCTGCACGAGATCGCCCGCGAGCAGATCCTGGCGGAAATCACCGGCCGGCCGCTCTGACCCTCGGCCCGGCGCTTCCCGTCGGTGCTGAGCGCGCGTATATCTGTGGTCTCGAATTCCGCCGGAAGGGTGCCATGCTCGATCTCGCCGATGCCGCTCTGTTGCGTTCCCAGGCCTATGTCGACGGACGCTGGTTGGATGCCGATGACGGCTCCAGCTTCGCCGTCACCAATCCCGCCGACGGTTCGGTGATCGGCCGGGTGCCGGCGATGGGGGCGGCCGAGACCCGGCGCGCCATCGACGCCGCCAATCGCGCCCTGCCGGGCTGGCGGGCGAAGACCGCCAAGGAACGCGCCGCCCTCATGCGGAAATGGTTCGAGCTGGTGGTTGCCGCCCAGAAGGATCTGGCCCGGCTGATGACCGCCGAGCAGGGCAAGCCGCTGGCCGAGGCGATGGGCGAGGTGGTCTACGGCGCCAGCTTCCTCGAATGGTTCGGCGAGGAGGCGAAGCGGGTCTACGGCGACATCATTCCCGAGACGGCGCCCGGCCGCCGCATCGTCGTCACCAAGGAGCCGATCGGCGTGGTCGCCGCCATCACGCCGTGGAACTTCCCCAGCGCCATGATCACCCGCAAGGTGGCCCCGGCCATCGCCGTCGGCTGCACCGTGGTGGTCAAGCCGGCCGAGGACACGCCGCTGTCGGCCCTGGCGCTGGCCGAACTGGCCGAGCGCGCCGGCATCCCCGCCGGCGTCTTCAACGTCGTCACCGCCGGCGATCCGGCCGGGGTGGGCGGCGAATTGACCGCCAATCCGATCGTCCGCAAGCTGTCCTTTACCGGCTCGACCGAGATCGGCCGCCTGTTGATGCGGCAATCGGCCGAGACGGTGAAGAAGGTGTCGCTGGAACTGGGCGGCAACGCCCCCTTCATCGTCTTCGACGACGCCGACCTCGATGCGGCGGTGGCCGGCGCCATGGCGTCGAAGTACCGCAATACCGGCCAGACCTGCGTCTGCGCCAACCGCCTGCTGGTCCAGGACAAGGTCTACGACGCCTTCGCCGCCAAGCTGGCGGCGGCGGTGGCCGGGCTGAAGGTGGGGCCGGGCCTGGGCGGCGACACCCAGCAGGGGCCGCTGATCAACGCCCAGGCGGTCGACAAGGTCGAGACCCACATCGCCGACGCCCTGGCCAAGGGCGCCCGGCTGCTGGCCGGCGGCAAGCGCCACGCGCTGGGCGGCACCTTCTTCGAGCCGACGATCCTGGTCGACGTCACCCGCGACATGCTGTGTGCGCGCGAGGAAACCTTCGGCCCGGTGGCGCCGCTGTTCCGGTTCAAGACCGAGGACGAGGCGGTCGCCATGGCCAACGACACCGAATTCGGCCTGGCCGCCTATTTCTATTCCCGCGACGTCGGCCGCTGCTGGCGGGTGGCCCAGGCCCTCGAATACGGCATCGTCGGCGTCAACGAGGGCATCATCTCGACCGAGGTGGCGCCCTTCGGCGGCATGAAGCAGTCGGGCATCGGCCGCGAGGGCTCGAAATACGGCGTCGAGGATTTCCTGGAGATGAAGTATCTCTGCATGGGCGGGGTGTGATCACTCCGCGCCCAGGTGGCCGGCGAAGTCGGTTTCGATCGCCGCCACCGCGTCGGATGCCATGCCGTTGTAGCGGGCCGCCATCTCGCGGCCATAGGCGCCGATCAGGTTGAACTCGACGTAGTCGCCGTCGACGGCGTCGGCGGGGATGTCCAGCGGATAGGGCAGGCGGTCGTTGCCGTCGCAGGTGGGGCCAAAGGCGGTCGCCGCGCGGGGCGCGCCGGTGCGCAAGGTCCCGTCGGGGGCGATGACGCGAAACGGCAGGGTCAGTTCGTCCTTGCCCCAATAGACCTCGGTGAGGCCGCCGAAAATGCCGTCGTTGAGATAGACCGCGTCGGGCTTCCTCAGGATGATCCGCGCCAGCAGCGAGCCGCCCTCGGCGACCAGCGCCCGGCCCGGTTCGCACAGCAGGCGGATGCCCTGGGGCTCGGCCCATTCGCGCCGCGCCTCGTCGATCACCTGGAAGAACGCCTCCAGCGGCGGGGCCTTGGTCCGGCGGTAGTAGGCGGGAAAGCCGCCGCCGATGTCCATCAGCTCGACGCGAACCCCCGCGCCCTGGAGCAGCGAGCAAGCCAGGCGGATGCCCAGCCGGAAGGCCTCGGGGTCCAAGCATTGCGAGCCGACGTGGAAGGTGATGCCGGGGCGCAGGCCCAATTCGACGCAGCGTTTCAGGGTGGCCAGGAAGGAGTCCGGCGGCGCGCCGAACTTGCTCGACAGGTCGTAGACCGCGCCGGTGCCCTTGGGAATGGCCAGGCGCACCATGGGAATGGCGTCGGGGCCGGCGTGGGCGACGACCTTTTCCAGTTCGGCGACGCAATCGACGGCGAAATGGCGAATGCCGTGGTCGCGGGCGAAGACGATCTGCGCCGGACTCTTGGCCGGGTGGTGATAGAACATGATGCCGTCGGGGACCGCCTCGCGGACGCGGCCGATCTCCATCGGCGAGGCGACGTCGAAATGGCGCACTCCCTCGGCCCGCAGCGTCCGCAACACCACGGGGTGGGCGTTGCACTTGACCGCGAACAGCACGTCGCCGGGAAAGCCCCGGACGAACGCCGCCGCCGCCGCCGCCAGGCGATGGGGCCTAAGCAGATGGACGGGAACCTCGGGCTTTTCAGCGACAACCAGCTCGGCGACCGACCGGAATTGGCCGATCACCGAAAACCACGCCGCTGTTGCCGGGGGGCGATGCGCTTGATCTTCTTGTTGGCGAGACCCAGCAGATAGGCCTGGCCCATCGCGTTGACCCCCTCGCGCCGGCCGGTGATCCACTTGCGGCAGGCGGCCGAGCCGCAGCCGCAGGCGAATTGCCGGTGCAGCACGTCCTCGGTGACGGCGTAGTCGAGCGTCAGCAATTCGCCCGGCTCGATATCGGCCAGGGCCAGGATTTCGAGACGCTGCATGTCGAGCACGCAATTGGGCGCGCAGGCATGGGTCAACAGGCCGACGAACCACGGGTCATGCAGATGGGTGTCGGGCGAGACCTGAAGCGTGTGCTGCAGCACCTTGTTGGAAAGCTGGCCGGTGAAGCGCGCGACCAGGGCGCCGCGCTCGAAGCGCAGCTTGGCCTTTACGCCCATCCCCACCTTGCCGTTGACCGAGGTGACCTCGAATTGGTCGGACGTCGGCAGGCGGTCATCGATGGCAAAGTCTGGGGGATAGATCTTCGTGCACATGGGCGCGCCTCCGGGCCAGCGGGGGATGAAGTACCATAACGGTAGTACCATGAACGGGCTTCGTCAACGAAGGACCATGATCCCATCCTATTGGCTCAACACATTGGCCTTATTCGTTTTTTCGATCGGCGGAGGGGGCTTTTCGCCACCCTCTTCCAAGGGGCGCCGAAAGCCTCGCCGAAGGGGGCGCAAGCATGTTAAACAAGTCACTCGACGCGTCGCGACCAGGGGAAAGGGCGATCGGGGTGGCGGATAGCGCGGGCATGGGCGTTTCCGGGGGCAACAATCCGCCCCGCTCTCAGGAGGAATGGGAGCGGGCGGCACGGGCGCTGCTCGACGAGGGGCAGAACTTTCTCGCCCACGACACCTGCCGCGAAGGGCTGAAATTCTATCCGAACAGCCACAAGCTGTCGGTGTTCGGCGCCATCGCCCTGTCGCAGACCGGCGCCATCGACGAGGCGCGGCGCCTGCTGAAGCCGGTGCTCGACGCGCTGCTGGTCGACGAGGCTCCCTTCCGCGCGCTCGAGGCCAGCCTGTCCCAGGCGGTCGCCGCCGCCGGCCGGTACGACGCAGAGGCGCTGCGCGCCATGGTCGGGCTGGCCCAGTCGATCGAAGAGGTGCGCGGCAAGGCGCTGATCTCGACCGCCGATTCCGAAACCTACACGTCGCTGGCCCGCGTCTTCCGCGAGGCCTGGGCGGCGTCGGGCGACCGGCGCGACCTCGACCTCTGCGGCGAACTGTCACTGCGCGCCTACCGCGCCGGTGGCGACTCGCGCGACGGCGTCGATGCCGCCACCACCGCCTGGCTGCGCGGCGACGCCAAGACCGCCCGCGAACTGGCGGAAAAGGTCCGCGACGCGCTGTTGGAGGTCGACGACGCCCATCTGCCGCCGGCGGTTCGTTACCGGCGGCTGGCGAATCTGGGCCAGGCGCAGCTTTTGCTCGATGACGGCGACGGCGCCGTCGACGCCTTTCACTGGGCGGCGGGCATCGAGGGGGCGGGCTATCCGCCGGTGGTTTCGGCGCTTCGCAAGTTCAAGCTGCTGGAAGACGCCGGGAAATCGGTTCCGGCCGAGCTCTACCAACTGGTCAAGCCGCCCCGTGTGGTGGTCTGCACCGGCCATCCGCTCGACCGGCCGGGTGAGAACCCCCATTTCCCTCCCGAGCTGGAAGCGTCCGTGCGCGCCGAAATCGCCCGCACCCTGGACGAGATCGACGCCCAGATCGGCTATTCCATGGCCGCCTGCGGTTCCGACCTGCTGTTCATCGAGGCGATGCTGGAGCGCGGCGCCGAGGTCAACGTGGTCCTGCCCTTCGCGCTTGACGATTTCATCGCCGCCGAGGTGCGCTATGCCGGGCCACGCTGGGAAATGCGCTTCCGCAACGCGCTCAAGCTGGCCAGCACGGTGACCTACGCCACCGAGGAACGCTATCTCGGCCACGCCATGCTCTATCGCTTCGCCAACCAGTGCCTGCACGGCCTGGCGACGCTGCGGGCGGGCTTCCTGATGACCAGTCCGACGCTGCTGGCGGTGTGGGACATGATGCCCGGTTCGTTGGTCGGCGGCGCCGCCGAATTCATCGACCAATGGGAAGATATTTCGGCGCTCAGGATCATCGACCTCGACGGCCTGTTGCAGCAATTCCCCGATTTGGCCGGCGACGGCCCGGTGCTGCCGTCGCTCGATGATGCGGAAAACCCCGAGGAGGGGCAGGGCCGCGTCATCCGCAGCATGATGTTCTGCGACATCGCCGGCTATTCCAAGCTCAAGGAAGAGCACATCCCGATCTTCCTCGACTTCCTCGATCTGCTCAATCAGCGGCTGTCGACCGCCGGGTTGCAGCCGATGGCGATCAACACCTGGGGCGACGCCATCTTCGCGGTGATGGACAAGGCCTCGCCGATGGCCGAATACGCCCTGACCCTGCAAGAGGCGGTGGTCTGGGCCGACGAAATTCTTTCGGCCCGCCTGCCGCATCCCCTGAATCTGCGCATTTCGCTGCATGCGGGGCCGGTGTTCGAGGCCACCGACCCCATCTGCGGTCGCCGCAATTTCTATGGCAGCCATATCAACCGTGCCGCCAGGCTGGAACCGGTGACCGTCATCGGCCACGTTTACGCCACCCAGCAATTCGTCGCCGTGCTGACCGCCGAGCAGTCGGCCTTGCGTTCCGAGGCGGTCAATCGCGGCGAAGGATTCGAGGAACGCTTCATCTCGGAATATGTCGGCCAACTATCGTTGGCCAAGGATTTCGGCCGTCAGGTGGTCTATCACCTGCGTCGCCGGGCCGAGCCGGCGAAGACCGGGATTCAGATGCCCGAGACGGAGGCGGCACCCACGGAAGGCCCGATCGAGGCCGAGTTGAGCGCCACCCTTGACGCCGTGTTCGACGAGATCGAGCGGCCCGCGGCCTACGAGGGCGCGTTCGTCCACGAATCGGAGGCCGAAGAGGTTCCGTTCTCGGACGAGGACTTGGACGAACTGTTGGAAGAGGTGTCCGAGGCGACGGCCGACGACGCCGATCTCCCATCGTCGCCGCCGGTCGCCACCGAGAAGGGCCTGTCGGAAGATGACATCGCCCTGCTGCTGGCCGAGGCGGCGGAGTTGCCCGAGGAAGACGCCCCGGCGCCGCCGCTGTCGGCCGAAGCCGGGTTCTCGGATTCGGATATCGAAGCGTTGCTGGAAGAAAGCGCGGCGGAACCGCCCGAGGAGGATGCTCCGGTGGCACCGCCGCTGTCGGCCGAGGCGGGTTTCTCGGATTCGGACATCGAGGCGTTGCTGGAAGAAAGCGCGGCGGAACCGCCCGAGGAGGATGCTCCGGTGGCGCCGCCGCTGTCGGCCGAAGCCGGGTTCTCGGATTCGGATATCGCGGCCCTGCTGGAAGAGAGCGCGGCGGAATTGCCGGAAGAGGACGCTCCGGTGGCGCCGCCGCTGTCGGCCGAGGCCGGGTTCTCGGATTCGGATATCGAAGCGCTGCTGGAAGAGAGCGCGGCGGAATTGCCGGAAGAGGACGCTCCGGTGGCGCCGCCGCTGTCGGCCGAGGCCGGGTTCTCGGATTCGGATATCGCGGCCCTGCTGGACGAGAGCGCGGCGGAATTGCCGGAAGAGGACGCTCCGGTGGCGCCGCCGCTGTCGGCCGAGGCCGGGTTCTCGGATTCGGATATCGAAGCGTTGCTGGAAGAGAGCGCGGCGGAACCGGCCGAGGAGGACGCCCCGGTGGCGCCGCCGCTATCGGCCGAAGCGGGTTTCTCGGATTCGGATATCGAAGCGTTGCTGGACGAGAGCGCGGCGGAACCGCCCGAGGAGGATGCCCCGGCGCCGCCGCTGTTGGCCGAAGCGGGTTTCTCGGATTCGGATATCGAAGCGTTGCTGGACGAGAGCGCGGCGGAATTGCCGGAAGAGGACGCCCCGGCGGCGCCACTGTCGGCCGAGGCCGGGTTCTCGGATTCGGATATCGAAGCGCTGCTGGAAGAGAGCTCGGCGGAATTGCCGGAAGAGGACGCCCCGGCGCCGCCACTGTCGGCCGAAGCCGGGTTCTCGGATTCGGATATCGAAGCGTTGCTGGAAGAGAGCTCGGCGGAATTGCCGGAAGAGGACGCCCCGGCGCCGCCACTGTCGGCCGAAACAGGTTTTTCGGATTCGGACCTCGCGGCGCTGCTGGAAGAAAGCGCGGTGGAACCGCGCGAGGAGGACGCTCCGGCGGCGGCGCCGGACGAGAGCGCGGCTGAACCGCTCGAAGGGGACACCCCGGCGGCGGCGTCTCAGCCGACCGACGCCCCGGCGCCGCGTGGCGACAACATCGAATCGGTGCTGGCGGCGGTCGCCCGCCTTATCGAGCGCGCCGACGCGCTGGCGGAGCCGCCGGGCAAGGTGCGCGCCAAGCCCAGGCCGGCGCCGATGGACGAGCCGCCACCCGCCGCCGGGCCGGTGGACACCGACGCGGCGGCGCGCCTGCTGGGCGAAAAGGAAATGCTGTTTCCGGGGGCGTAGGCCCGGACGGGTTCAGGCCCGCCCGAAGACCCGCCGGAAGATGGTGTCGACGTGCTTGGTGTGGTAGCCGAGGTCGAACAGCGCGGTCAGGCGTTCGGCCGGCAGGCGCGCCGTTACTTCGGCGTCGGCCTTGAGCAGCGACAGGAAGTCGGCGCCCTCCTGCCATACCCGCATGGCGTTCCTCTGCACCGCCTTGTATGAATCCTCGCGGCTCATGCCCGCCTGGGTCAGCGCCAGCAGGACGCGCTGCGAGAACACCAGTCCGCCAAGCTGATTGAGGTTGCGGGCACAGGCCTCGGGGTAGACCACCAGCTTGTCGATGACGCCGGCCAGACGGTTGAGCGCGAAGTCCAGGGTCACGGTGGCGTCGGGGCCGATCATCCGTTCCACCGACGAATGCGAGATATCGCGTTCATGCCACAGCGCCACGTTCTCGAGCGCCGGCACCACCATGCCGCGGACCAGCCGGGCCAGGCCGGTCAGGTTCTCGGTCAGCACCGGGTTGCGCTTGTGCGGCATCGCCGAGCTGCCCTTCTGGCCGGGCGAGAAATATTCCTCGACCTCGCGCACCTCGGTGCGCTGAAGGTGGCGGATCTCCATGGCCACCCGCTCGATCGAACTGGCGACGACGCCGAGCACGGCGAAGAATTGGGCGTGGCGGTCGCGCGGGATCACCTGGGTGGAGACCGGTTCGGGCGAGAGCCCCAGCTTGCCGGCCACCCATTCCTCGACGAAGGGGTCGATGTTGGCGAAGGTGCCGACCGCGCCCGAGATGGCGCAGGTGGCGATATCGGCCCGCGCCGCCAGCAGGCGCTGGCGGTTGCGCTGGAATTCGGCGTGGAACGAGGCGAATTTCAGGCCCATGGTCACCGGCTCGGCGTGAATGCCGTGGCTGCGGCCCATCGCCGGCAGGTCCTTGGTCTCGAAGGCGCGGCGCTCCAGGGCGGCCAGCAGCCGGTCGATATCGGCCAGCAGGATGTCGGCGGCCTGGGTCAACTGGACGCCCAGGCAGGTATCGAGCACGTCGGACGAGGTCATGCCCTGGTGGACGAAGCGCGAATCGGGGCCGATGTGCTCGGCCAGCTCGGTCAGGAAGGCGATGACGTCGTGCTTGGTCTCGGCCTCGATCGAATCGATGCGGGCGATGCGCTCGGGGGTGTAGGGCTTGTCGCCGCCGGTCCAGACGGCGCGGGCCGAATCCTTGGGGATCACCCCCAGTTCGGCGAGGGCGTCGCAGGCATGGGCCTCGATCTGGAACCAGATGCGGAAGCGGTTGGCGGGCTCCCAGATGGCGGCCATCTCGGGGCGGGAATAACGGGGAATCACGGCGCATACCTCCTGGCTGAACGGCGCATCCTTCTAGCACGGCGGGGGCGGCGGCGAAACACTTCGGGGCGCGGCCGCGCCCCCCGTTTTAGGGCTGGCTTGCAATGCGCTTGCGCCTCGCCGATAATCCCAACGGCTGAACCTGTCCGGGATCGTCGCATGGAGTCCGTCGCGGGGGCGCTGACCGCCTTCGAACTGTTCGCCGGTCTGCCGCCCGACGCCGTGCGTGAAATCGAGGCGCGGTGCTCGTGGCATCGCTTCGCCTCGGGCGATCAGGTCTTCGATCGCGAGAGCGACACCCTCGAAGTCTATTTCGTCATTTCCGGTGCCGTCCGCATCCTCGCCCAGCAATCCGAGGACCGCGAAGTGGCGTTGGCCGACGTGCTGGCCGGCAATTACTTCGGCGAATTGGCGGCCATCGACGGTCTCAAGCGGTCGGCGCGCGTCGTCGCCACCCGGGAATCGGTGCTGGCCTCGCTCGACCGCATCAGTTTCCTCGAATGCATGCAACGCCATCCCGACATCGCGGTCAGGGTGCTGGCCCGGCTGACCCGTATCATCCGCAATCTTGATTTGCGGGTGACCCAGCTTTCGACCCAGAACGAAAGCCAGCGCATCTGGGGGGAACTGGTCCGTCTGGCGCAACCGGACGCCTCGCGTCCCGAGGGGTGGCACATCCCCGATCTTCCCAACCACAAGGAAATCGCCTCGTGGGCCGGTACCTCGCGCGAGGCGGTGGCCCAGGCCATCGGCGAACTGGCGCGCCATGGCGTGGTCAAACGCCGGGGCATGGGGCTGATGATCGTCGACTGGGCCCGCCTGCAATTGATGGCCAAAGATGCCGCCTGAGTCGCCGCTTTCGCTTCGTCAAAATCCGTAAAATTTTATACTTTGTTTCTCGAAGTTATCTGTGAGCATTGTCGCAAGATGTGCGGTGCGTTCTCCTTGTGGGGCCTTCTCTGTGTGAAGTAAATCACATAACAGGCCTATTTTGTCTATTGATAAGCCCAAAACAAGGTGATATGTATTTGTCTTAGGGAATGGGAGCGGGAAGGCTCGGCAAGTAAACCCCCGGCCTCTGCCCCCGAGTGCTAGACCGAATAGGGCCCCCATCGGGTGCGGGGCTGGAAGAGGAGAGACTGACATGTTGGCTTCGTTCTTCGCTAACCTTCGTTCCGACGACAAGGGCGCCACCGCCATCGAATACGGCCTGATCGCCGCCCTGATCGCCATCGTCATCATCGGCGGGCTGACCACGCTGGGTACCGACCTGTCCGCCTTCTTCACCACCATCGCCGGCAAGCTTTAAGGCACCGGGTGGTCGCTTGGGCGAACGCGTGACAAGGCGCTCTCCGGCCGATCCGGGGGGCGCCTTGGCGTTTGGCTGGGTGCGGAAAAACTCCCCAAGCTCGCCTCTATTTCGTCACCCCCGCGAAGGCGGGGGTCCATGTTGACGCGAAATCCAAATTGCATCGCAAGATGTTGTGTGCGGACACATGGATTCCCGCTTTCGCGGGAATGACGGAAGATAAAGTCGGAGTTTTTCCGCACCCTGTTAAAAGGGGACGGCGATGATATGGGCGGCGGCGGCGATGATGTTTCCAGCGGTGCTGGCGGACGCGGCGGTGTCCGATATCCGTCGTCTGCGCATCCCCAACCGTGATTCGCTGATGTTGGCGGCGGCTTTCCTGGTCTTCTGGGGGATGTCGGCCGGTGGGTCGGCGGAGTTTCTGCTTCACCTCGCGGCCGGCGCGGTGGTCTTCGTTGCCGGCGCCCTGCTTTTCGTCTTGCGCGTCTGGGGCGGCGGCGATGCCAAGCTGTTGGCGGCGGTCGGCCTTTGGGTCGGTTTCGCCGATTTGCCGCGCCTGTTGATGGTAATGGCCCTGGCCGGCGGCGCGCTGGCCCTGGCGGTAATCGTTCTTCGGCGTTTGCCCGGTGCCGGCGTGGAACCGGCCACGACTTGGTGGCGGCGTCTGGCCGCCGGCCGCCACGTCCCCTATGGCCTCGCCATCGCCGCCGGAGCGGTCGATTGGTGGGCAACCTCCGTCCGGCCGCTTTTGGCGGCATACCTTGCGTCGTAATGGCTTTTGCCCGATTGTTCCCAGGTGGGAACGATCGGGGTAGGGAAAGAACCTCATGCGTCCGATTGCGGTCATCCTGGTGGTGGTGGCGTTGCTGGCGTCGGGATTGGCGGCCTTTCTCGCCAAGCGGTGGGTCGATAGCGAATCGGCGCGCCACGAGGGCGAGGGCGTGGCCACCATCGAAGTGCTGGTGGCCTCCCATGAGGTTCCGGTTGGGGCGGTGCTCCAAGCCGGCGACCTGCGTTTCGATAAATGGCCGCAAAGCGCCGCCAGTCCCCGGCTGCTGCTCAAGAACGGCGCCGACAATCCCCTGGCCAAGGTTCTTGGCTCGGTCACCCGTTTCGCCATGGCCGATGGCGAGCCGGTGAGTCTGGCTGGAATCTTCAAGCAGGAGGCGGCGGGCCTGCTGGCCGGGATGCTGGGGCCCGGCATGAGGGCGGTCAGTATCGCCATCTCGAATCCCAGCGCAGTATCGGGCTTCATCACCCCCGGTGACCGTGTCGACGTGCTGCTGGGGGCGGATTTGAGCCGGGCGGAAAACACCCAGGGCGGCGGCGGCGGGCCGATCGTCAAGTTCGCCTCGGAAACCGTGCTCGAGAACATTCGCGTTCTGGCCATCGACCAGCAATTCGCCCGTGGCAACAACGCGGCGGCAATCCAGGGCAAGACCGCGACGCTGGAGGTCTCCGCCAAGCAGGCGGAGGTGTTGACCGCCGCCGGGATGCTGGGGCAATTGTCCCTGGTGCTGCGCAGCACCGCCAGCGCCGGCGATCCGGATGGGACGACGGTCAAGGCGCCGTTCACCCCCGACACCGAGGCCAGCCGGGCGCTCAAGTCGCTGCACGAGGGCGCCGAGGCGCCGCCGTCGCCCGAGCGGCACCACGGCGGCGGCAATACGGTCAAGATCAATCGCGGCGGCGACGTCTCCAGCAAGAGTTTCTGACATGATGTCCATTCGCCTTAGCCTCATCGCCCTGTCGGCCGCCATCGGATTGGCGGGGGCGGCCGTCGCCCAGGACAATCCGGCGCCGCAGCCACCCAATCCGGCCGCCGCGCCCCGGCCGAAGGTGGTGACGCTGGGGGCGACGGGCGCGGCGCCCGTGTCGATTCCGGTCGTCGTCGGCCCCGGAGCGCCGATGCACGGCCGGCAATTGTCGGTGGCGCTCAACAAATCGACCGAGCTGGTCCTGCCGGGCGAGGCGCGCGACATCATCGTCGGCAGCCCCGATATCGCCGACGTGGTCGTCCGCTCGCCGACCCTGGTCTATGTGGTGGGGCGCGGCATCGGCCAGACCAACATCCAGTTCCGCGACCGCCAGGGGCGCACCATCGGCCGGGCCGAGGTCGATGTCCACGTCGACGCCGACGCTCTGCGGGAGGTGCTGCGCCAGGTCCTGCCCAACGAGAGCGGCTTGCAGGCGGCGGCGGTCGGCGACAGCATCTACCTGTCGGGTTCGGTCAAGAACGACGCCTCGGTCACCGCGGCGCGCAATCTGGCGCGGCGCTTCGTCAAGGACGACGCCAACGTCGTCAACCTGTTGGGGGTATCCAACGACCAGCAGGTGCTGATCCGCGTCAAGGTCGCCGAGATCAAGAAGACGGCGCTGAAGGAGTTGGGGGTCAGCGAGCTGTGGAATGGCGGTGTTCCCAGCAAGGTCATTCCGCACGTCGCCACTCTCGGCAACAGCAACACGGGGCTGACCCCCGGCTCCGGTGCGCTTACCCAGGCGACGGCGGCGTTCACGACCTTGACCTTGGGTATCGGTTCGCTGTCGAGCACTTTCAGCATGCTGGAAAGCCAAAATCTGTTGCGGACGCTGGAGGAGCCCAACCTCACGGCCGTGTCGGGCGAAACCGCCACCATGCTGGCCGGCGGCGAATTCCCGGTGCCGGTGTCGGTGCAGAACGGCCAGATCGGCATCGAGTTCAAGAAGTTCGGCGTCGGCCTCAGCTTCACCCCGGTGGTGCTCGACCCCGGCCGCATCAATCTGAAGCTCCAGACCGAAGTCTCGGACGTCGACAAGACCTTCAACGTCGCGGTCGGCAACCTCACCATCTACGGCCTCAAGGTGCGCCGCGCCGGCAGCACCGTCGAGATGCCGTCCGGCGGCTCGATCATGATCGCCGGTTTGCTGCAGAACGACATCGCCTCGGCGGTTGCCGGCCTGCCGGGGATGATGGATCTGCCGATCCTCGGCCAATTGTTCCGGTCCAACTCGTTCCAGCATAGCGAGAGCGAGCTGATCGTCATCGTCTCGGCCTACATCGTCCAGCCCACCGGGGCCAACCAGCTGGCGGCGGGGACCGACGGTTTCGCACCGGGCTCCGACCTCACCCGGCTGCTGTTGGGTCGCTTGCAGGACATCTACGTCAAGTCGCGCGATGTGCCGGCGGCCCCGCCGCAATTGCAGGGCCCCATCGGCTATATCGTGCAATAGGGAGCGTCCGTCATGCCCAGCCGCATCTTCGCACGCCTGATCCCCCTGGCCGCCCTGGCGCCGCTGCTTGGCGCCTGCGGCAACGACCTCGGCGAGCACGACTACCGGCAGCGTTTTCCGCTGACGGCGAGCAAGCGCGAGGCGGTGGCGACGGTGGCCGCGCCCATCGCCGGTCAGCCGTTGTCGCTGCCCGACCGCGCCAGTCTCGACCAGTTGTCGCGCGAGCATCAGCGGCGCGGCGCCGGTCCAGTGGTGGTGACCGTCGGTGCCGAGGACGGCGAATCCGGCAAGGCCGCCGCCCAGACGCTGGCCGATTCGGTGTTGGCCGGGCTGGGATTGCCGGTGGGCGAGGTCGAGACGCGGATCGTCGGCGGCGGCAATCCGCGGCCGGGCGTGGCGGTGGTGACGGTGCCGATCTGGGGCGCCGATCTGCCGCAATGCGGCGAGTGGCAGTGGGAGCCCAACGCCGATTTCGGCAATCGCGACATGTCCAACAATTTCGGCTGCGCCACCCAGCGCAACCTGGGCCTGATGATCCAGAATCCGGCCGATCTGGTGCGCCCGCGCGACGCCAGCGGCCGCGACGGCAATCGCGCCGTCGATGTGCTCGACAAGTACCGCAAGGGCGCGGCGACGACTTCGGCCAAGGAAGACGTCAGCGGCTCGTCGGCCACCAATATCGGCAAGTAGGGAGCGGGCCGTGATCTTTCGTGTCACCATCGACGCCTTCGCCCTGACGCCCGAGGTGGCCGAGGTGCTGAAGGCGGTGCGCGACGATCGCGCCTTCGCCAAGTCGCGGGTCAACGTGATGGCCGGCGGCCTGCCGGCCGCCATCGGCGCCTATGGCGCCGCGCCGACGCCACAGGTGATCATCGTCGAGGACGAGGGCGATGCCGCCGCGCTGATGGGCCGCCTGGAGCAATTGGCCGAGGTCTGCGAACCCAATACCAGGGTGGTGGTCATCGGTCGTCACAACGACATCGAGCTTTATCGGACGCTGCTCGGCCAGGGGGTCAGCGAGTACCTGCTGCGGCCGTCGACGCCGCGCCAGGTGATCGGCGCCCTGTCGGCCATCTTCCAGGAGGGCGCGGCATCGACGCGCGGTAAGCTGATCGCCTTCTGGGGGGTGCGCGGCGGCGTCGGCGCCTCGACGCTGGCGCAGAACGTCGCCTGGACGCTGGGACGGAGCCTGCGCGAGGAGGTGATCTACATCGACCTCGACGTCGGCTTCGGCACCTCGGTGCTCGCCTTCAACGTCGACGCCAAACAGAACGTCGCCGAGGCGCTGAAGAACCCCGAGCGCCTCGACGAGGTGCTGCTGGAACGGTTCCTGGTCGGGTACGACGATCATTTGCAAGTGCTGCCGGCCCCCGGCGACCCGCGCGCCATCGTGCCGATCGATGTCGAGGCGCTCGACCGGCTGCTGGAACTGGCGGCGCGCATGGCGCCGGTGGTGGTGGTCGACCTGCCCCATGTCTGGCAGCCGTGGACCGAACACCTGATAAGCGTGGTCGATGAGCTGGTGGCGGTCGCCACCCCCGATCTGTTCTGCCTCAGGGATTCCAAGACCCTGCTGGACATGCTGGGCAATCGGCGCGGCGAGGGGGCCGTGCGGCTGGTGCTCAACCGCTTCGAGGCGGCGCGGCGGACCCAATTGTCGCCGAAGGATTTCGAGGAGACGCTCGGCCAGCCTCCGGCGCTGGTGCTGCCGTTCGACGCCGCTCTGTTCGGCCTGGCCGCCAACAACGGCCAGATGCTGGGCGAGGCCGTCGCCGGTCACAAGGTGGTCGAGCAGATCCGCGCCTTCTCGGCCCAGTTGCTGGGGCGCGCCCCGACGGCCAAGAAGGGCGGCGGCAAGGGCGGCAGACCCCTGACCGTCAAGACCCTGCTGGCGATGTTGAAGAAGTGATGTTTCTTGTCATCCCGATGGAGCGAAGCGACAAGGGATCTTTCAGACGAAGCGGCGACGTGGCGCGTGAAAGATTCCTTGCTTCGTTCGGAATGACAAAGGGATTGGAGGTGACCTGAGATGTTCGGCCGCCGCAGTGCGCCACCCGCCGCCAACCCGGCGGCCCCCGCCCGGCCGGCGGCGGTGTCGGCCGCCGTTCCGGCGGCATCGGCGGTCGCGGTTGGCGGCAAGGGCGCCGATTACGACGAGCGCCTGTCGGACATCAAGGTCGCCATCTTCAACGATCTGATCGATTCGGTCGATCCCACCGAACTGGCCAAGCTCGATCCGACCCAGGTGCGCGAGGAGATTTCGGACATCGTCGCCGAGATCATCAGCATGCGCAGTCTGGTGCTGTCGGCCGGCGAGCAGCAGGTGGTGATCGCCGACATCTGCAACGACGTCCTCGGCCTGGGGCCGCTCGAGCCGCTGATCGCCAGGGACGACATCGCCGACATCATGGTCAACGGCTGCGACAAGGTCTACATCGAGGCCGACGGCAAGATTACGCTGACCGACATCAAGTTCCGCGACAACGCCCAGCTGATGAACATCTGCCAGCGGATCGTCTCGGCGGTGGGGCGCCGGGTCGACGAGGCCAGCCCCATCTGCGACGCTCGTCTGGCCGACGGCTCGCGCGTCAACGTCATCGCGCCGCCGCTGGCGCTGGACGGGCCGACGCTGACCATCCGCAAGTTCAAGCGCGAGAAGCTGACGCTCGACAAGCTGGTCGAGTTCGGAACCATCTCGCCGGTGGGGGCCAAGGTGCTGGAGGTGATCGGCGCCTGCCGCGTCAACATCCTGATCTCGGGCGGCACCGGCTCGGGCAAGACGACACTCCTCAACTGCCTGACCCGCTACATCGATCCCTCCGAGCGCATCGTCACCTGCGAGGACGCCGCCGAGCTGCAATTGCAGCAGCCCCATGTGGTGCGCCTGGAGACGCGGCCGGCCAACCTGGAAGGCGCCGGCCTGGTGTCGATGCGCGATCTGGTGAAGAACTGCCTGCGCATGCGGCCCGAGCGGATCATCGTCGGCGAGGTGCGCGGTCCCGAGGCCTTCGACTTGTTGCAGGCGATGAACACCGGCCATGACGGCTCGATGGGAACCATCCACGCCAACACGCCCCGCGACGCCCTGTCGCGCGTCGAGAACATGGTGGCGATGGGCGGCTACAACCTGCCGGCCAAGGCGGTGCGCGAACAGATCGCCTCGGCGGTCAACGTCATCGTCCAGGCGTCGCGCCTGCGCGACGGCAGCCGCAAGATCACCCATATCACCGAGGTCGTCGGCATGGAGGGCGACGTCATCACCCTTCAGGACCTGTTCGTCTATGATTTCGTCGGCGAGGACGCCGCCGGGCGCGTTCTCGGCCGGCACCGGCCGACCGGCATCCGACCGGCCTTCTGGGACCGCGCCCGCTATTTCGGCCTCGAACGGCAGTTGGCCGAGGCGCTGGCGGAAAATCATGGCTGAAGCGCTGGCTCGCTTGCCCACCGAAATCGTGCTGATCGTGCTGCTGCTGTTCCTGCTGCTCGGCCTGTTCGGATGGGCGCTCTATACGTTGCTCTACGGCCAGCGGGCGCGCCTCAAGCGGCGCGTCGCGGTGATCGCCGGCACGGCGGTGAAGGCGCGGCCGATCCGCGTCGGCGCCAACCTCAAGCGCCGCTCGATCCAGAATCGTCTGCGCCAGCTCGATCAAAGCCGCACCAAGGACCGCCATTCGCAGTTGCGCGACCAGTTGATGCTGGCCGGGCTGCGAGTCGAAGTGCTGCACTACCTGCTGTTCAATGCCGGCTTGGGGCTGTTGGCGGCCTTCCTTTTCGCGATGACGCCGCTGCCCCGCATCGGCATTCCGCTGGCCGGCCTGCTGATCGGCCTTGGCCTGCCCAAGCTGGTGATCGGCTTCTTGGGCAAGCGCCGGCTGGGCCGGTTCACCGGACATTTCGCCGACGCGCTCGACATCATCGTGCGCGGCATCCGCTCGGGTCTGCCGCTCGGCGAGTGCATCAACATCATCGGCCGCGAGATGGCCGATCCGCTGGGCGCCGAATTCCGCCTGATCTCGGAGGGCCAGAAGCTGGGCATGACCCTGCCGGCGGCGCTGGAGCGCGCGGTCGAACGCATGCCCACCGCCGAGCTGAAATTCTTCGCCATCGTGCTGACCATCCAGCAGCAGACCGGCGGCAACCTGGCCGAGACGCTGTCGAAATTGTCCGAGGTGCTGCGGGCCAGGAAGCGCATGCGCGACAAGATCCAGGCCTATTCGTCCGAGGCCAAGGCCTCGGCGGCGATCATCGGCTCGCTGCCGGTGGTGGTCGCCGCCCTGCTCAGCGTGGTGGCCTCCGACTACATCGGCATTCTGTTCACCTCCGCCACCGGCCAGTTGCTGATCACCATCGGCCTGTCGGTGATGGGCGCGGGGATTCTGGTGATGCGGCAAATGATCAACTTCGACATCTAGGTGGCCGCATGGATATGACCTCCGTCATCATCCTGATCGCCTCGGTCGCCGCCTTCGCCTCGGTGCTGGCGGTTGGGCTGCCGCTGATGAATCGCGACCAGCTGGCCAGCCGGCTGAAGGCGGTGGCGGCGCGGCGCCAGGAATTGTCGGCCCGCCAGCGCGCCGGCCTCAAATCGGCGCGGCGCGGCGAGCCCAAGCGCGGCGTCGGGTTGATGCGGGCGGTGCTGGCGCGGCTCAATCTGCAGAACCTGCTGGAAGCCAAGCCGCTCAAAATGAAGATGGCCCAGGCCGGCTGGCGCCATCAATCGGCGGCGGTGACCTATACCTTTTCGCGGGTGGCGGTGCCGGTGGTGCTGCTGGCGCTGACGTTGCTTTACGCCAGTTCGGGCATGCCCCATTCGACGTTTTTCAAGAAGTCGCTGGTGGTGTTCGGCGGCTTGGTCGCCGGCACCTATCTGCCGCAACTGATGCTGACCAACGCCATCCAGAAGCGGCAGCAGATTCTGTCGCGGGCCTTCCCCGACACGCTCGACCTGCTGGTCATCTGCGTCGAGGCCGGTCTGTCGGTGGAAAGCGCCATGCTGCGGGTGACCGAGGAATTGAGCGAGGGCTTTCCCGAGATGGCCGAGGAAATCGGCCTGACCGCCGCCGAATTGGCCTTTCTCGCCGATCGCCGCATGGCCTGGGACAACTTCGCCGAACGCACCGGGCTGCCGCAGGTGAAATCGCTATCCACCGCCCTGGTCCAGGCCGACAAGTACGGTACACCGGTCAGTCAGGCGTTGCGCGTTTTGGCCGCCGAAAATCGCGACAGCCGCATGGCGGTGGCCGAGAAGAAAGCCGCCTCGCTGCCGGCCAAGCTGACGGTGCCGATGATCGTCTTCTTCCTGCCGGTGCTGTTCCTGGTCATCGCCGGTCCGGCGGTCATCCAGGTCATGCATCTGCACTGAATAGGGACTATCGCCGGGCATTTCCCGCCAACCGTCGGAAGATCTCGGCGTTGGCACGCGCCATCTCGGGTGACAGATCATGGCGGGCCAGGCGCTCGGCGGCGGCGGGATCACCCTTCAGCGCCAGCAGCATGGCCAGATTTTGCCGCGCCTGGGCGCCCGAGGCCGGCTGTTCGTCGGCGTGACGGAGCGTGGCGATGGCGGCGTCGAGATTGCCGGCCAGCGCCTGCGACAGGCCAAGGTTGTTCAGCACCTCGGGATTGTCGGGGGACAGCGCCAGCGCCTGGCCATAGGCCTCGGCCGCCTGTTCCGGCTTGCCCTGGAGATCGTAGACCACGCCCATCGCCGAGGGCACGTCCCAGCGCAGCGGCGCCAGGGTTCGCGCCTCCTCCAGCGACTTCAGCGCCAATCCCAGGCGCTCGGCGGCCAGATAATCCTTGCCCAATTCGGCCAACAGGTTGGCGTCGCGGCCGACGCGGGCCAGCGTCGTCTGCATGACGTCGGCCGCCTGCTGGCCGGCCCCGGCCAGGCGAAGCGCGCGGGCCAGCGATTCGGCCACCGCCTTGTCGGCGGGGTCGTGCTGGTAAATCGTCCGCCAGTGCTGGGCGGCGCCCTTGAAGTCGCCGGAAGCCTCGGCGGTGGCGGCGGCCGCCCGGAGCGAGGGCTCGACCGCCTTGGCCATGTCATCTTCGGCTGTCGTCCGGCCGCCGCCGCCGGCGCAGCCGGTCGCCAGCAGGCAGGCGAGCAGGACGGGGGACAGCATCCGGCGAGTGATCATGGTAAGGCTCCTGAAACAAACAAATATTTGTAAATACACGTCGATGTCGACGCAAGTGTTTGCCCGTCACCGATTGATTCGCGGCGCAGGAAAGGAGTATCATAACCATGTTGCCAAAGCGAGGTCGCCGGATGGTTAAGAATTCACGTTATCTCTCGGGCCTGGTCCTTGGCCTGTCGCTGGCGGCGGCTCCGGTGTTGGCGGCGGAACGGCTGGCGGTCGAGGTGACGGTGGGGGGCGCCAGCGTCGTCACCTTCGACAAGCCCCTGCACCAGTTGATCGTCGGCAACCCGGCGGTCGCCGACGTTTCGGTCGAGAACGCCCGTACCGTGGTGGTTTTCGGCAAGCAGCGGGGCGGCACCACCCTGACGGCGCTGGACGCCTCGGGGAAGCTGGTTCTCGACGCGGTGGTGGTGGTCAATGCCGGCGGCGACGCCGTTTCGGTGACCTGGGGGGCCGGGAAGGACATCAAGCCCGGCGGCGATGGCGTCACCTATGTCTGCGGCGGCGCCACCTGCGCCAAGGCGGTGGCGATTCCCGACAAGAATGCCGGTGGCTCGACGGCATCGTCGATGCCGCCGCAATAGGCGCGGGCGCTCGCGGTTACAGCGGGCGGGTGTGGCCGTAATGGATGAAGTCGGTCCAGGTGCGCTCGATGCGCTGCAAGGTGCCGGTGGTCGCTTCCAGCGCCGGCATGGCGTCGGGGCCCAGGCTGGCGGCCAGATCGTTCTGCAATTTGCGCGCGGCGTTGCAAAGATCGAGGCCCTTGTCGGTCAGCTTCAGACGGACCGAGCGGCGGTCGTGGGGCGAACGCTCCTGAGTCAGGTAGCCCGCCTCGGTTAGCGCCTTGATGTTGTACGAGACGTTCGAGCCCTGGTAATAACCGCGATCCTTGAGGTCGCGGATGACGACTTCGTTTTCGCCGATGTTGTAAAGCAGCAAGGCCTGCACCGCATTGATATCCTCAATGCCGAGCCGGCGAAGTTCCGTGCGCAACACATCGAGGAAATGTCGATGGAGGCGCTCGATCAGTCGGACGATGTCGAAGTATGGCTTTGTCACGCGGCGGAGTATAAGGTTGGCACAACCGTTCGACAACCACGTTTTTCCGTACGGTCAAATGATACTCGTTGTGGAGATTGGCGGCCGAAGCGCCGGGCGATCGGACCGTAATGCCGGGGGCTGAGATGAGCGCATGGGAGGAGGCGGCCGGCGAGGGACGGGCCGCCCATGGCCCGATCGTCATCACCGTCTTCAATCAGAAGGGCGGTGTCGGCAAGACCACCACCGCAGTCAATCTGGCGGTCGGACTGGCCGCCTTTGGCCGTTCGGTGATCCTGCTGGACCTCGACAGCCAAAGCAACGCCACCACCAGTGTCGGCATCGTCACGCCACCTCGCCTCTCGGCCTACGATCTGCTGGCGGGCCATGCCACCTTCGCCGAGGTCGGCCGCGCCACCCGCTATCCCCGGTTGACCTTGTGCGGCTCGACCGACGAACTGGCCGGTATCGACATCGATCTCGCCGGCATGCCCGAGCCGCATCGCCAGTTGCAGCGGGCGCTGGGCAGCGTGCCGGCCGGCATCGACGTGGTGGTCATCGATTGCCCGCCCGCCCTCGGGCTGGTGCCGGTCAACGCGCTGGTGGCGGCCGACTGGGTGCTGATGCCGGTGGTTCCCGAACCCCTGGCCCGCGACGGTCTCTACAAGGCCTGGCACCACGTTCAGCGCATCCGCGCCAACCTCAATGCACGTCTCGGCGCCGCCAGCATTCTGCTGACCATGGTCGAGGACGATCCGCTGCACGGCGGCATGGCCGCCACCATTCGCACCGAATTCGGCGACGGCGTGCTGGATATCGAGGTGCCGCGCCATCCTTCCGTGGTCGATGCCGCCAGCCGCGATCTGCCGGCGGTGGTGATCGATCCCGGCTCGCCGGTCACCGCCGCCTATCTCGATCTGGTCGACGTGGCTCTGGCGCGGTTTCCGGTGCCCGGTCTGGCCGTAACCGGGGTCTGCGACCGAGGCACCGCGACGGCCGCGCTCGAGGCCTGGTCGGCCGAGCGACTGCCCAATTCCCCCTCGATGATCGCCGTCGAGGCGGCGGCCCCCAGGCCGGTTCGACCGCCCCAGGAATCCGGCGCGGCGCACACTCCGTTATGGCTGGTTGCCGCCGCGCTGGTGCTGCTGGCGGTGGGCGGCGCGCTCGGCTTCATCTGGGGCGCCTCGATCTTCGACCCGCCCGCCCGGCATACGGAATCGCGTTAACGTAACAACCCCATGACCAGCGCGCCGAGCAGCGCGCCGGCGACGAAGGCCACGCCCAGCCAATGGCGGTCGATTTGGCCGCCCGCCGATTCTCCGGGAATGCCGAGCGGCGAGATCGCCGGCGGCGGCTCGGGGCCGATGGTGCGGCGGGTCGCCACCCAGCCGCGTTCCCCTTTGGGAATGCGCTCCAGCGCCACCTGACCGGCGCGCCATTCGCGCAGGGTGTTGAGCAGGACCTCGGCGGTGGCGGCGCGGCCGCCCAGGCGGGCGAGCAATTCGGTGGTGGCGGCGACGTAGGCGTGCGAGGCGGGACAGTCGGGATCCATCACCGTCACCGGCAGCGATAGCTGCGCCGCCTCGGCCACCTTGGCATCGGCGGGAATGCCCTCGGCGAAGACCTGATTGCCGAATTCGGCGCGGATGATCAGCGCCCCGTCCGCCACCGAGCCCCGCTCCTCGGTCATGGTCAGCAGGATGCCGGCGACCGCCAGTTCGGACCGGGCGTCCTGGCGCAGCCGCTTCACCTCGTACCAGGTATTGGACAGGCCTTCGTGGGCGAAGGGGTCGGGGCGGGTGGGAATCAGCACGGCGCTCGACGCGTTGAGCGCGTTCAGCGTCACCATGCCGAAGGATGGCGGACAGTCGATCACCACCATGTCGATGATCGCGGCGGTTTCCTCGGTCGCCACATGATTGCGCAGCTTGAGCAGCGCGCCTTCGCCGGCGGCCAGTTCCAGCTCGGCGGTGCGTAGCGCCGCCGTGGCCGGCAGCAGGAACAGGTTGGGGAACGGGGTGGGCAGCAGGGCGTCGGCAAGGCGGATGCGGTCGGTGATGACCTCCAGGCTGCCGACCGCCGGCAGCGGCAGATGGCCGAAGCTGGCGCTGGCGTTGCCCTGGGCGTCGAGATCGACCAGCATCACCCGCCAGCCGTGGGCGGCCAGGCAGACCGCCAGATTGCAGGCGGTGGTAGTCTTGGCGACGCCGCCTTTGTGATTGAAGACGGCGACGACCGGAAGGGTCATGGGGCGGCGACCAGCGGCACCGGTCGCCCGGCAGCGAATTCGACGATATTGTCGAAGGCCTTGCCGAAATAGAGCTCGTAGCTGTTCCGCTCGACGTAGCCGAGATGGGGCGTGCACAGCACGTTCGGCATGGCGAGCAGCGGATGGGCGGTATCCCTGACCGGTTCGCTCTCGAAGACGTCGAGGGCGGCGCCGCCGGGGCGGCCGGCCTTCAGCGCCGCTTCCAGCGCGCCCGGGGCCACCAGTTCGGCCCGGCTGGTGTTGACGAACAGCGCATCCGGCTTCATGCGGGCCAGATCCTCGGCGGTGACCAGACCGCGGGTGGCGGCTACCAGGCGCAGATGCAGGGTCAGCACGTCCGCCTGCTCGAACAGCGCCTGGGCACTGGCGAAAGCGGTGTGGCCGGCGGCTTCGGCCGCTTGGCGCGAGGCGGCGCTGCCCCAGATGCCGACCCGCATGCCGAAAGCGGCGCCGTAGCGGGCGATGCGCTGGCCGATCTTGCCAAAGCCCCAGACGCCCAGGACCTTGCCATCCAGCGCGTCGCCGATGTTGGTCTGCCAATGGCCGGCCTTCATGTCGTTGACCGCCGGTACCAGTCGGCGGCGGGCGGCCATGATCAGCGTCCAGGTCAGTTCGGCCGGTGCCACCGGCGAGCCGATACCCTCGACCACCGCCACGCCGGCGGCGGCGCAGGCCTTGAGGTCGATGTGGCCGCTGACCTTGCCGGTCTGGCTGATCAGTCGCAGTTTCGGCGTGCGGGCGAGGAAGGCCGCGTCGACGCGGGTGCGTTCGCGGATCAGCACCAGCGCCTCGGCTTCGGCCAGGGCGGCGGCTGCCGCCGGGTCTTCGGCGAGGTCGCCGAGGATCGTCACCTGGTGGCCGGCAAGGCGGTCAAGGCAGGCCAACGAGGCGACAGCGTGTTGGTAGTCGTCGGGGATGGCGATCTTCATGACGCCATCCTAACAGAAAAATGGGGCGTCCGGAAACCGGACGCCCCCAGTTCTTCCAACCTTGGCGGGAGGGTCAGTGGCTGGCCGCCGCCGCCGCGCCGAGGCCGGTTTCGGAGCGGATCATCTGGTGGCTGAAAGCCGCCTTGTCCGCCGCCGCTTGCTTGGACTTGTCCGTCACCGAGAAGAACCAGATGCTGGTGAAGGCGATCGTCATCGAGAACAGCGCGTACTGCTCGTAGGGGAAGATCGGCGTCGAGAACTTCAAGACGCTGACCCACACCGTCGGCCCCAGGACGACGAAGGCGACGGCGCTGATCAGGCCCAGGAACCCGCCGATGAAGGCGCCCCGGGTGGTCAGCCCCTTCCAGAAGATCGACAGCACCAGCACCGGGAAGTTGACGCTGGCGGCCAGGCCGAAGGCCAGACCGACCATGAAGGCGATGTTCTGGTTCTCGAAGGCCAGGCCCAGCACGATGGCGACGACGCCCAGCACCAGGGTGGCGATGCGCGACACCGTCATTTCCTGCTGCTCGGTGGCCTTGCCCTTGGCGAAGACGCGGGCATAGAGGTCGTGGGAGACCGCCGAGGCCCCGGCCAGCGCTAGGCCCGACACCACCGCCAGGATGGTGGCGAAGGCCACCGCCGAGATGAAGCCGAGGAAGACGTTGCCGCCCAGCGCCTTGGCCAGATGGATCGCCGCCATGTTGCCGCCGCCGATGATCTTGCCGGCCGCGTCGAGATAGCCGGGATCGGTGCCGATGATGGTGATCGCCGAGAAGCCGATCATCACCGCCAGCATGAAGAAGTAGGCGATGAAGCCGGTGGCGTAGAACACCGACTTGCGCGCCGCCTTGGCGTCGGGAACGGTGAAGAAGCGCATCAGGATGTGGGGCAGGCCGGCCGGACCGCACATCAGCGCCAACGACAGCGAGATCGCCGTGATCGGGTCGCTGATCGAGCTGGACGGAGCCAGGATCTTGGCGTGGCCGGCATGGTTGGTGACCGCCGAGCTCATCAGCTTTTCAAAGCTGAAGCCGAAATGGTAGAGCGCCAGCACCACCATGATGGTGCAGCCGCCCAGCAGCAGGCAGGCCTTGATGATCTGCACCCAGGTGGTGGCGAGCATGCCGCCGAAGGTGACGTAAAGCATCATCAGAATGCCGACCAGGACCACGGCGTAGGCGTAGTCCAGGCCGAACAGCAGCTGGATCAGCTTGCCGGCGCCGACCATCTGGGCGATCAGGTAGAAGACCACCACCGCCAGCGCGCCGGTGGCGGCCAGCGAGCGGATCGGCGTCTGGCCCAGGCGGTACGAGGTGACGTCGGCGAAGGTGTAGCGGCCCAGGTTGCGGAGACGCTCGGCGATCAGGAACAGGATCAGCGGCCAGCCGACGGTCCAGCCGCAGGTGTAGAAGACGCCATCGACGCCCTTGCCGAAGACCATGCCGGAAACGCCCAGGAAGGCCGCCGCCGACATGTAGTCGCCGGCGATCGCCAGGCCGTTCTGGAAGCCGGTGATGCCACCGCCGGCGGTGTAGAAGTCAGCCGCCGACCGGGTGCGCTTGGCCGCCCAGTAGGTGATGCCCAGCGTGCCGAGCACGAAGACGATGAACATGGCGATCGCCATGACGTTGACCGGCTGGCGCTGCACCGCGCCGGCGATGGGGTCGCCGGCCGCGTGGGCGGCGTTGGCCAGGCCGAGCAGCAGGGCGGCCGGAACCAGGGAAAGCAGGCGGTTCATCGGCTGGCCTCCGCGATCAGGGTGCGATTCATCGAGTCGAATTCGGTGTTGGCGCGGGCGACATAGATGCCGGTCATCACGAAGGCGAAGGCCTGGATGGCAAAGCCGGCGGCCAGACCGAAACACCAGGTCAGTCCTTCGCTCAGCGGCGAAGAAAACAGGGCCGGCTGGGTCGCCGCCATCCAAACGAAACTGTAATAGACCACCAGGATGACCGCCGACAGCGCCAAAGCGAAGCGGTTGCGGCGACGCCGCAGCTCGTGAAAGGTGGGATTCTGGATCACCTTATCGTAAATTTTGTCCATCTTCTCTTGCCCCCAAGACCGGACGTTCAATTGCAATCGACGGGTGGGGATACCTGAAAGCCTTTCAAGGCGAAAGAAAAATTTAATTACCCGCCCGACGATGGCGAGCAGAGCTTTCTCCTCATCGTTTGCATTCGTGTATTTTCCGCATGTAATACTATTGCGCGCGACGTAAAAATGCAGGAAAAACCGGGCATTTGGCGACGAATAAGAAGAACAAAGTGATGTGGTGCGCAAAACAACTTGCGATGCTATCTTTGGCATTCGCGCTGGCAACAATGTTGTGTCTGCTGCATCGCGATGGTTATAATCGTTAAGCGTCGATGCGGCTCTTGTGCCAAATGTTGCGCATCTTGCCATCGGGCGGATTTCCACCACGCCATCGGCGGCAAATCTTCACCGCAAGGCGGTGGAAATGCGCGATAATGGCCTGCCGGGTCTGGCCCGGCGGCGGGCGGTGACGCCCAGGGAGTACGCCGGTGATTGTCTCGGAACGTCGGGCCGATCTCGCCATCCAGTCCGCCGGTCTCGTCGCCGCGACGGGCGGCACGCTTCTCCTGGTTCGTTTGGCCGGAAATCGGGCCGAACCGGCGGCCGTGGTCGCCTGCGCCATCTACGGTGCCGGATTGATTGCCATGTTCGCCTGCTCGCTGTTCAACGCCAAGGCGTCGACCCGCCACAAGGGCTTCGCCCAGCTGCTCGATCATTGCGTCATTTATTTTCTGATCGCCGCGACCTACACGCCGTTCTGCCTGCTGATGGTCGGCGGGACCGAGGGGACGGTGATGCTGTGGCTGGTTTGGGTGCTGGCCTTGGCCGGCATTGCCCTGCGCCTGGCCCACCGCGCCCGGCGGGTCGGCATTCTGTTGTACGTGCTGCTCGGCTGGGTGGCGCTGTTGCGGATCGACGTGGTGATCGCCCGGCTGCCGGCGATGGGCTTGGCGCTGCTGGCGCTCGGCGGGGTGATCTATACGCTCGGGGCTCCGCTGCACCGCCTTAGCCGATTGCCCTACCATGATGCCCTATGGCACGGCAGTGTCGCGACGGCCGCCGGATGCCACTTCGCCGCGATCGCGGTGTGGCTGGTCGCTTGACCTGGCTGGGGCGCCCCCTTCAGTCGGTGCCGTCGGCGAAGATGACAACACCTTCCATCGCGCGCGTCACCGGGAGGCCCGGCGTCGCGGCGGCCATGTCCGGCTCTCCCTTGACGTTACCAGAAAAGATATCGCGATATCATCAGCAGTATCATGGCAATCATTATTGCCATCGGAATTAACACCGGCAGTGTCAACAAGTCTGTGACCGGTGATGCGGTCCGCTGTTGATGATTGCGCATGTCTATAATCTCGGTGAGCGGTGGCACGCTCGTCGCAATATGTATCTAATGACGATAGATAATATTTCAATGCCGGTAATAATAATTATTTTTTCTGCTGTCGGCGCTTTGTTGTGGTCTGGCCAGCTGAGGAAAGCCCCCGCCTTTCTTTTCGTCATCCCCCGCATTCGTCATCACCGGGCTTGACCCGGTGATCCACGTGGTGGCGCCTAGTCCATTGTTTCTAAATACATTATGGTGAGAACACGGGGGCTGACGGTTTTGCTAGATCAGCGCCAGCGATTTGAAGCTGATATGCCCCTTGCGGCCGATTACCAGATGGTCGTGCAGGGCGATGCCCAACGCCGCCAGCGCTTCGCGTACCAGCCGGGTCATCTCGATGTCGGCCCGGGAGGGGGTGGGGTCGCCGGAAGGGTGGTTGTGTACCATGATGATCGCCGACGCCTGCAATTCCAGGGCGCGTTTGACCACTTCGCGCGGATAAAGCGGCGTGTGATCGATGGTGCCCTTCTGCTGCAATTCGTCGGCGATCAGCACGTTCTTGCGGTCGAGGAACAGCAGGCGGAACTGTTCGGTCGGCAGTGTCGCCATGGCGGCGCTGCAATAGTCCAGCAACTGTTCCCAGGTGGTCAGCACCGGCCGGCCAAGAACCGGGGCGCGGGCCATCCGTACCGCCGCCTCGCGCACCACCTTCAGCACCGTTGCCGAGGCCGGGCCGAGACCACCGGCGTCGAGCAGGGCCTGGTAATCGGCGGTGACCACGTCGGCGAAGCTGCCGAAGCGCCCGATCAAGGCCTTGGCGATCGGCTTGACGTCCTTCCTGGGAATGGCGGCGGCGAGCAGCAATTCCAGCAGCTCGTAATCGGGCAGGACCTCGGGCGCCTCAAGAAAGCGTTCGCGCAACCGTTCGCGGTGGCCATGGAAGTGCGGCCCGGAGGAGGGAGACTCGTCGCTCACAAGTGGCCGTGCAGGTGGTCCAACCAGTCGAGGCGGCTTTCCAGCAGCGCGATCTCATGGTCAAGCCAGGCGACCAACAGGCCGGCCTCGCCCTCCTCGCCGACGGCCGAGCCCCGCAGGTCGGTCAGGCGGGCCAGTTCGGTTTCGACTCCCTCGGCCAGCAGATCGGCCTGGGCCGCCCGCTCGGCCGGTTCCAGCAAATGCAGGAAGCGCATCTTCAGCGCGATGATCAGTTTCGAAAGGTCGCTGCCCGGCCGCAGCCGCGCCACCAGCAGGGCGTGCAACTCGCGTCGACCGGCCGGGGTGATCGCCACCTGGGCGTCATCCTCCATGCCGGCGCCGTCAATGGCCTCGACCAGCCCCTCATAGCGCAGCAATTCGATCGACATGCCCATCAGATCGATCTGTGGACCGGCGACGCGTGAAATGAAGTGCCGGACCGCCCCCGCCAGTTCGCCGTACCGCATCGGCTGGCGCGCGACGGTGCCAAGCGCGCATAGGCGGACGGCCTCCTTCGGTGTCAGTGTGTTGTCGGCGAACATGAACTTGTGGCCCTCTTGGCGACGGTCCTACTCAATATAGTTGAAGTGGTCCGCGAAGTCCACCTCACCCGCATTCCTGGAAGCGTATCGGCCGTCCCGAGGGCGGGCCCAGCAACTCGGCGTCGCGCATGACGACGCGGCCGCCGAGAATGGTGGCGACCGGCCAGCCGGTGACCCGGACGCCGTCGAACGGGGTCCAGCCGCAGCGGCTGGCGATCCACTTGTTGGTGATCTCGCGCTCGGCCTTGAGGTCGACGACGGTGAAGTCGGCGTCGTAGCCGACGGCGACGCGGCCCTTGCCCTGGATGCCGTAGATGCGGGCGGGACCGGCGGCCAGCAGGTCGACCAGGCGGTCGAGCGTCAGTCGTCCGGCATTGACGTGGTCGAGCATCAAGGGCACCAGCGTCTGCACCCCGGTCATGCCCGAAGGACTTTCGGGATAGGGCTTGGCCTTTTCCTCGCGGGTATGGGGGGCGTGGTCCGAGCCCAGCACGTCGACCACCCCCTCGCTCACCGCCTTCCATAGGGCGGCGCGATGGCGCGCGTCGCGGATCGGCGGGTTCATCTGGGCCAGGGTGCCCAAGCGGTCGTAACATTCGGGGGCGGACAGGGTCAGGTGCTGGGGCGTGGTCTCGACCGTGGCGAGGTCCTTGTGGCCGCCAAGGAGTTCCATCTCCTCGGCGGTGGTGACGTGCAGCACATGGACGCGGCGTCGGGCCTGTTCGGCCAGCTTCAGCAATCGCTGGGTGGCCTTCAGCGCCGTCTCGACATCCCGCCACTCGGGATGCATGCGCGGATGCGCCCCGCCCGCCACTAGGTTCTTGCGGACCGCCAGCCGGTCCTCGTCCTCGCAGTGGACGGCGACGCGGCGGCTGCCGGCCTTCAGCACCCGCAGCAGGGTGGCATCGTCGGCGACCAGCAGCGAGCCGGTGGACGAGCCCATGAACACCTTGATGCCGGCGCAGCCGGGCAGTCTCTCCCATTCGGCCAACCGCTCGACGTTTTCGGCGGCGGCTCCCAGGAAGAAGGCGTGATCGACCCAGGCCCGGCCCTTGGCCCGTTCCAGTTTGTCGGCCAGCGCCTCGGCGGTGGTGGTCGAGGGCTTGGTGTTGGGCATCTCGAACACCGCGGTGATGCCGCCCAGCGCCGCCCCGGCGGTACCGGTGGCCAGGTCCTCCTTGTGCTCCAGACCCGGCTCGCGGAAATGCACCTGGGTGTCGATCAGGCCGGGCAGGATGGTCAGCCCGGTGGCGTCGAAGCGTTCGGCGGCGGCCGCCTTGGCCAGATCGCCAATGGCGGCGATCCGCCCGCCCCGGACGCCGATATCGGCGGTGACGACGCCGGAAGAGGTAAAGGCGGTGCCGTTGACGAGGACAAGGTCGAAGGGTTGGCTCATGGGGTCAGACCTGGGTGATGACGTTGCGGATCAAGCCGATTTCGACGATCTCGGTTTCCATCACGTCGCCGGGCTTGAGGAATTCAGGCGGATTGCGGGCGCCGCCGACGCCGGGGGGCGTGCCGGTGGCGATGATGTCGCCGGGTTCCAGCGTCAGCCCCAGCGACAATTCCGATATGATGCGCGGCACCTTGAAATACATCTGCTCGGTGCTGGCATCCTGCTTGACCACGCCGTTGACCCGGGTGATCAGGTGCAGCTTGGCCGGATCCAATTCATTGGCCGGGATGATCCAGGGACCGATCGGGCCGTGACCGTCGAGGCTCTTGCCCTTGAACCACTGGCCGCCGTGCTTCTTCTGCTGGACGTCGCGGGCGGTGGTGTCGTTGATGACGGCATAGCCGAAGACGTGGCTCATCGCCTCGGCCTCGGGGATGTTCTTGCCCTTCTTGCCGATGATCACCGCCAGTTCGCCCTCCCAGTCGATCTTGTCCGAGACCCTGGCATCGAAGGGAATGGGATCGTAGGGGCCGTTGACGGTGTGCACGCCCTTGGTGAAGAAGACGGGATGCTCCGGCAGGTCGGCCTGCTTCAGGCGCATCGCCTCGCCTTCCTTGAAATGCTCCAGGTAGTTCCAGCCCACCGCGTAGACGTTGCGGGTGGGATTGGGAATCGGCGCCAGCAGGCGCACCTGGTCGATCGCCGGGCCGTCGGCCGCCGCCTTGGCGACGACCTTGCGCACCAGCGCCACGGCGCGGTCGCCGGCGGCGATCAGCGACACCATCTGGGCGGGGTCGAAGGGCAGCTTGACGCCCTGAGCCTTCGCCGCCTTTCCGATGTCGATGATGCGGCCGGCGGGATTGACGGCACCGACGCGCGGCGCCTCGGCGCCGACGGCGAAGGTCACCAATCGCAGGCTGCCGGCGGCGGCATTGGGGATCGGGCCGGGGGCCGCGCCGGCCTGGAACGACGGTAGCAGCATGCCGACGGCCGCTGTCGCTCCCGCCTTGATGAAATCGCGCCGAGATTCATCCATGACGTTCTCCCCAGGCATATTGGCTTGGGGGAAAGCCTATCACAAACGGATATGCCCGTCGGCGGAATTCACCGGTGCGCCAGCGCCGCGAAGGCGTCGCCCTCGGGGCGGTGGCCGAGGATGTGCCGCTGGTGCCACAGCGCGGTGAACAGCAGAGTCCAGCAGGCGAAACCGGTGCGCCGGTCACAGGCGCGGAACAGCCGCTCGACCGCCTCGGGCCGACAGATTTCGGCGATGCCCGGCTGGTGGGCGACCAGCGGGCCGATCTCGGGGCGGGCGGCGATCCATTCCGCCACCGGCACGGTGAAGCCTCGCTTCTTGGCGAAGGGGCGCGAGGCCGGCAGGGCGCGTTCCAGCCACAGCCGCAGCAGCCATTTGCCCAGACCGTTCCTGACCTTGAACCGGTCGGGCAGGCGGAAGGCGAAATCCGCCACCACCGGGTCAAGGAAAGGCACCCGGCCCTCGATGCCGTTGGCCATCAGGCAGCGGTCGGCCTTGACCAGCAGGTCGTTGGGCAGCCAGTCGGCGCAATCCACCGCCTGGGCCACTTGCAGGCGGCTGCGGCCGGGCAGGGCGGCGGCGCGCTCGGCGGCGGCGATGCCGGAACGCCAGTCGCCGAGCGGGGTGCGGAAGACGTCGATGCCGTCGAAGGCGCCGCGCTTGCGCATCGGCCGCGTCAACGGCCAGGGCCGCATGGCGGCGCGGTAGCGGCCATAGCCGCCGAACAGTTCGTCGCCGCCCTCGCCCGACAGGATGACCTTGACGTGCTGGCGCGCCACCTGCGCCAGCTTGAAGGTGGGCAGGCAGGCATAGTCGGCGGACGGATCGTCCATCGCCGCCGCCACCGCCGGCAGCAATCCCCAGAAATCGGCCTCGGCGAACTCGACCTCGATGTGGCGGGCGCCGACGGCCTGGGCCAGGGCGCGGGCGTGGGCGCGCTCGTCGTGGACGCCGGTGCCGGGAAAGCCGGCGGTGAAGGCCAGCACCGGGCGGGGATTAAGCCGCGCCATCATCGCCAGCACCACCGACGAATCGATGCCGCCCGACAGGAACATGCCGTAGGGAACGTCGGAACGCTGGTGCAGATCGACCGATTCCATCAGCACGGTGTCGAGACGCGACAGCAGCGACTCGGTGTCGCCGGTCAGGACGCCGCCGGCCGGCAGGGCGGAAAGATGACGCTCGTCGACGATGCGCCCCCTCTCCACCGCCACCGTGGCGCCCGGCGCCAGGCGGCGGATGCCGGTAAAGATCGTTTCGTCGCCGGTCGCAAACTGCAATTGAAGGTGCCGCATCATCACGGCGGCATCGACTCGGGGCGCCACTAGCTCGGCGGCGACCAAAGCCTGCGGTTCCGAAGCGAATGCCAGGCCGAACGGACCTTCGGCGAGGTAGAGCGGCTTGATGCCGAAGGGATCGCGGGCCAGCACCAGCCGGTCGTTCGGCCCGTCGTCGATGGCGATGGCGTACATGCCGCGCAGCCGCTGGGCGAAGCCAAGGCCCGAGGCGGCGTAAAGGTGCAGCGGCGGTTCGCAATCCGATCCGGTGGCGAAATGGGTTCCCGCCATCTCGGCCTTCAGTTCGATGTAGTTGTAGACCTCGCCGTTGGCGACGATGGCCCGCCCATGCCCGTCGAGGATGGGCTGGCGACCGCCTTCCAGGTCGATGATGGCCAGGCGCCGCTGCACCAGGCCGGTGCCGCCCCGGAGGTGACGCCCCTCGCCGTCGGGACCGCGATGGGCCAGGGCGGCGGACAGGGCGTCGAGCACGCCGGAATCCGGGGGGGCGCCGTCGGCGCTGACGATGCCGGCGATGCCGCACATCAGCCGGTCACCTTGGCGAGGAAGTCGAGATAGCGCGCCACCACGGCGGCCTCGGTGAAGCGGGCCTCGAAGGCGCGCCGGCCCTGTCCGGCCAGTGCTTCGGCCCGGTGGGGCTCGGCCAGCAGGCGGCGGATGGCGGCGGCCATCGCGGCGGCGTCGTCGATCGGCACCAGCAGGCCGTCGGTTCCGTCGTCGATCAGTTGCCGGGGGCCCTGCGAGGCGGCGGCGATCACCGGCAGCGACTGGGCCCATGCCTCGATGACGACATTGCCGAGCGGCTCGTGGCGGGATGGGCAAAGGAACAGGTCGGCGGCGGCGAACAGCGCCGGGGTGTCGTCGCGCCAGCCGAGGAAGCGAACCCGATCGGCGACGCCGAGCGTCCGCGCCAAGGTCTCCAACTCGGCGCGCAGCGGTCCTTCGCCGGCGATCCACAGATGCAGGTCGGGGACCGCCGCCAACGCCGCCAGCGCCACGTCGAAAGCCTTGTTGGGGTGCAGGCGGCCCAGCGCCAAGGCCAGCGGCACGCCCTTGGGCGTGTCGAAGGTGGCGCGGGCCACCGGCTCGGCCACCTCCTCGCCGACGAAGTTGGGGACGTAATGGACCCGCTCCGCCGCCCAGCCCTGGCCGAGGATCCAGTCGCAGATGTCCCGGGTGTTGCCGATCAGATGGTCGCAGCCGCGATAGTATTTGAGGTCGTAATAGCCGCCCAGCCGGCCGACATGGACGAAATTCCCCGGCCGGGACGGCGGGCACAGGCGGGTGGCGCGGCTCATCCAGGTCAGCACCACCTGGGGGCGGAAGTCTTCGACGACGCGGCGGAAGCGGGGGCGGGTGAAAAGGTCGAAAAGGCCGCCGAAGGGCAGTTCCACCACCTCGACGCCGCCGGCCCGCAGCAATCCGGCCCGCTTGGCGTTGCGGCGGATGACCAGCCGCTGCTCGATTCCGGCGCGTTCCAGCGCCAGCGCCAGCCGCTCGAAAAAGCCCTCGGCGCCGCCATGCTCGGCCCCGGCCATGGCTTGCAGCAGGCGGGTCATCGCAGCATCGCCTCCAGCGCCTGGGCGGCGGCATCCCAGTCGCGACCGTGGTAGAGGGCGCGGGCCTCGGCCGCTTCCGATGCCTGGACCTGATCGTCGCCGAGCAGCAGCAGGGCGAGGTTGGCGAAGGCATCGTCGTCGGGGGCGACCCGACCCGAGACGCCGTTGACGATCCGCTCGGGTGCCGCCCCCAGCGGCCGCACCACCGCCGGCAGGCCGCAGGCCTGGCTTTCCATCAGGGTGAAGGCGGTGACGTCGTCGGCATGGCCGGGATAGAGGTGGACGCGGGCGCGGCGGTAGGATTCGGCCATCGACTGGTCTCCGCCCGGTCGCAGCACCACCACACCGTGGTCACGGGCCACCGCCACTTTGGCGGCGATGGCGGCGAGTTCGGGCTCGGGCTGGGCGCCGTCCCCGATCTTGGCCAGGCTGGAGGAAAAGACGTGCAGTTCCGCCTCGGGCCGCTCGGGGTGGATGCGCCCCACCCACAGATCCAGCAGCCAGTCGAGGCCATGGGCCGGGTGGGTGGTGACGACGGCGACCGGTGGCGGCGGAATTTGCCGGTGCGGGTGAGCGCGGAAATCGGGGCCCACCGCCGGCGGCAGCAATCCCGCCACCAGCCCCTTGGGGTCGAAGCCGCCGGCCTGGGCGGCCGAAACCAGCAACAGCAACGGCTTGTGTTCGGCGATCAGGGCGCGGGGGGCGGGACGATCCAGCAGGCGGCAGGGCCCGGTATGCCATAATGCGCGGCGTCCGGCCTGACGGATGAACTGCAGCAGCGACGGTTTGCGGAAGGCGATCAGCAGGTCGGTGGTGAAGGGCTTGCGGCCGTCCAACGGTTCCCAATGGACGCCCTCGATGGTCATGCTCCAGCGGCAATTGTTCATGACCGAAACGGTATGGCCGCGCCGCACCAAGGCCCCAGGCAGCGAGGCAAAGGCCTTTTCGGCGCCGCCCAGCGGGCGGGCCGCCGCAGTGTAGCCGTCGAACCGGACGGAATCATCGACCAGCGTGATATGCATCCGGCCGGTTATACGTGCCGCCCGCCCCCTTGCCAAGCGAAGGCAAGTGCCCCACCTTGGAACGGTTCCGCGCCACCCGGGAGTCCTGTCCATGGCGGAAAGCCATTTCGCCCTTCTTGCCCATCGCACCGTGCTGACCGTCGGCGGCGCCGACCGCGCCGGCTTCCTGCAGGGGCTGATTTCAAACGACATCGCCAAGGCCACGCCCGGCAACGCGCTGTGGGCGGGGTTCCTGACGCCGCAAGGCAAGTTTCTCGCCGACCTGTTCGTGATCGAGACGGGTGATCGCTTCCTGATCGACGTCGAGGCGTCGCGGGCCGAAGAGGTGCGCAAGAAGCTGTCGATGTACAAGCTCAAGGCCAAGGTCGAGGTCGCCCTTGATCCGGCTTTCGCTGTGTTCGCCGCCTGGGGTGATGGCGTCGCCTTGGCGGCCGCGTTCGGTGGCGGCGTCGCCTTCGCCGATCCGCGATTGGCGGCTGCCGGATACCGTGTGCTGGCTCCCGCCGCCGCCAAGGCGGCGTTGGTCGGCGCCGGTTTAACCGAGGCGCCCTTCGCCGCCTGGGACGAACACCGCATCCGCCTGGGCCTGCCCGATGGCGGCCGTGACATGCCGATCGACAAGGCGATCCTGTTGGAGAACGGCTTCGACGAGTTGAACGGCGTCGATTTCAACAAGGGCTGCTATCTCGGCCAGGAACTGACCAGCCGCACCAAGCATCGCAATCTGATCAAGAAGCGCCTGATGCCGGTCGAGATCGACGGCCCGGTTCCCGAAGCGGGGACGCCGGTGATGCTCGGCGACGCCGAAGCGGGGGAAATGCGCTCGTCCGCCGGTCAGGTCGGACTGGCGCTGATCCGCCTGGAGCATTTCCGTCGGGCCGTCGCCGAGAAGGCGGCCTTTACCGCGGGGGCCGCGCGGTTGACGGCATCGAAGCCGGATTGGGCGGCGTTCCCGACCGGCGAGTAGACTCAGGCCTCGGGCAGGAAATGGGCGCGGTCGGTCAGCGCCGTCACCGACACGGTAATGGTGTCGTTGAGGCGGCCGTCCTTGGCCAAGCGGACATGCTCGATGCCGTCGATGGTTTCGAACACGCGGGCCACAGTCCACACCAGCCGGTGCTTCGAGCCGGTGCGGGTATAGCGCTGGCCGATTTCGATGGGAGCTTTCTGGCGCATATGTTCACGTCCCCGAACGGAGAATGGCCACCACACAAACCAGCGCGGCGGCGTTAAACAAGCTTTAACGATTCAGGGCGGCCCGGGTCAAGAACCCAATGGGCTCACTGTCCGGCCTGGGCGGTCAGGTCGGTGGCGAAGAAGCAGTAGCCGTTGCGGCCGGAATGCTTGACCCGGTACATGGCGATGTCCGCCGCCTTGCAGACTTCCTCCATGGTATAGCCATCGTCGGGGAAGACGGCGATGCCGATCGAGGCGCCGACGGTGCAGGGAATCTCGCCCACCATCACCGGCCGCGACAGGGCGTCGACGATCTTGCGGGCGACCAGGGCCGCCTCGGGCGAACGGATGATCTCTTCCGTCACCACCACGAATTCGTCGCCGCCGACGCGGGCGACGGTGTCCGACGACCGCACGCAGCTCATCAATCGGGTGGCGACCTCGCGCAACACGGTGTCGCCGGCCTCGTGGCCCAGCGTGTCGTTGATCGGCTTGAACTTGTCGAGATCGACGTAAAGTACCGCCATCCTTCCGCCGTGGCGCCGCACGCGGGCCAGCGCGTGGTTCATGCGGTCGTTCAGCAGGTTGCGGTTGGGCAGCCCGGTCAAGTGGTCGTGGTGGGCCAGGCGGCGAATACGGTCCTCGCTCTCCTTGCGCTCGGAAATGTCGCGCAGGATGCAGGTGAACAGCCGTTGGCGGCCGTGGCGCAATTCGCTGACCGAGACCTCCATGGCGAACAGCGAGCCGTCGCGCCGCTTGCCCAGGCATTCGGTGGTGTGGCCCATCATCGTCGCGGTGTCGGGGACCTCGTCGTCCTCGTCGAACGCCATCAACTCGCTGAAGGCCTTGTTCACCAATTGGCCCGGCCCCAGGCCGAACATGCGCTCGGCGGCGGGATTGGCGGTTTCGACGGCGCCGCCCTCGTTGACGGTGACGATGCCCTCGGCCACCGAGCGCAGCACGCCGGTCAGGCGTTCCTCGCGCTCACGCAGCGCCTCGGCCGATTTGACGAATTTTGAAATGTCGCGCACTTCGAGAAGGAAGGAATCGCCCGAGGTGGCCAATTGGCGGACGCGCATCTCGGCGTCGAACAGCGCGCCGCCGGCGCGGCGCAGCTTCAACGGCAGGAATTCCTCGGCCGCCAGCAATTCCCAGCCGGCCTCCAGCAGGAATTTGTAGTCGTCGACCAGAAAGGTCTCGAAGGCGACGCCAAACGCCTGTTCCGCCGTCAGGCCCAGCATCGCCAGACCGGCGCGGTTCATGAAACTGACCTTGCCGTCATCGAGAAGGCAGACAAGCGAAGAGATGAGCTCAAGCAGCTCATGGTCCACCACCGTCAATGCCTCGGCTTTCGCCACCAGGGACGACCTCACCCATTCCCCCGTATGACTTTTTCGGATCGTCGGCCTTGGGGGGGCGGATGTCAATATCCGTCCGTCGCGAAGACTACATATTGTGGGTCTCGGCCAGTCGCCGACCGATTTCCGCCAACCTTTTGAAAGGCGAGGCGCCGAAGGCCAGCGACAGGTCGCCGGCGCGGCGGAGACCTTCGCGGCCAAACCGCTCGCCGAGGGCGGCTTCCAGCCAGGCAATCGCCTGGGCGTGGCGGGCGCGAGCCAGCCGGTCCCCTTGGCCAAGGAAGGCGGCGTGGTCGTCGAGAGCGGACAGCAAGTCGTCCAGGCCTGTGGCTCGGCGGGCCGACACCAGCACGGCCGGGACCCGCCAGTCTCCTTCCGTCTCGGACAGCGCCAGCGCGCCGGTCACGTCGGCCAGCGCGCGTCGCGCCGCCGGTTCCTGGTCGGCCTTGGTTACCGCCACCACATGCGGGATCTCGGCGATGCCGGCCTTCATGAACTGAAGCGAGTCTCCCGATCCCGGCTGGACGCAGAACAGGACGGTGTCGGCCACTCCGGCGATCTCGGTCTCGGATTGGCCGACGCCGACGGTTTCAACCAGCACCCGGTCGAACAGCGCCCGCATCAATACCGTCGCCGCGACCGTCTGCGCCGCCAGTCCCCCCAGCCGGTCGCGCGCCGCCATCGAGCGGAAGAACACGCCGGTATCGGCCGGGTCGGTGGTCAGGCGGGTGCGGTCGCCAAGCAACGCCCCGCCCGATCGCCGCGACGACGGATCGACGGCGATGCAGCCGACGGTCAGGCCTTCGGCCCGCCAGGTCTTGATCAGCGCGTCGATCAGTGTCGATTTCCCCACGCCCGGTGGCCCGGTGATGCCGATCACCCGGGCCCCGGGCGCGGCATGGGCGGCGTCGAGCAGGGCGATCTGGGCGGCGCCGTCGGGCTCGCTTTCCAGCAACGCCAACGCGCGCGCCAATCCGGCCTTGCCGCCGCTCTCGACCTCGTCCAAGGTCACCCCGGTTCCCTCCGTGGCCGATGACGCGCTATCCTCCCGGACCACGCCCCTCGCGGTCAAGCCGTGCCGGAGTTGTCATGATCCGTTCGTTGTTGACGTGCAAATGCATCGCCCCCGTCGTCGCCGTCGCCGGCAGCCTGGTGGCGCTGGCCGGAGCCTTCACCGCCCAATATGGTTTTGGCCTGCACCCCTGCGTGCTGTGCCTGACCCAGCGGGTGCCGTTCGTCCTCGCCACGGTGCTGGGCCTGCTGGCGCTTTGGCCGCGCCTTGGCGAACGGGTCCAGCGTCTGCTGGTCGCCGCCGCCGCGCTGCTGTTGCTGATCAACGCCGGCATCGCCACCTATCATGTCGGCGTCGAGCATCATTGGTGGGCGTCGCCCGGCTGTAGCGGCACGGCGGTGGGAGCGTCATCGGTGCAAGGATTGGCGGCGCGCATGAACAAACCTGCGGAGATTCCCTGCGATCAGCCGCCGTGGGACTTCCACGGCATCACCATGGCCGGGCTCAATATCCCCTATTCCGCCGGTTTGGCTTTGGTGACCTTCGTCCTGCTGCGGCGGCGTCCGCAATGACACGGCGAACCGGCGATGGCCGCCTGCCCGGCGATCCCGACCGCGAAGCGCTGGTCGCCCGCATCCTCCGGGTCGATCAGGCGGGGGAACTGGGGGCCGTGCGCATCTATGCCGGTCAAATGGCGGTGCTGGGGCGGCGCGGCGTCGGTCCGCTGATCGGCAAGATGGCCGAGCAGGAGCGCCAGCATCTGGAGACCTTCGACAAATTGATCGCCGAGCGTCGGGTGCGGCCGACCGCGCTGTCACCGCTTTGGCACGTCGCCGGCTTCGCCCTGGGGGCGGCGACGGCGCTCCTGGGCGAGAAGGCGGCGATGGCTTGCACCGTTGCCGTCGAGGAAACCATCGACGCCCACTACGCGGCCCAAGCGGCTCAATTGGGCGACGACGAGGCGGAACTGAAGGCCACCGTCGAGAAATTCCGCGGCGAGGAATTGGAACACCGCGACATTGGCCTGGCCCATCGGGCCGAGGAGGCGCCGGGCTACCCGGTGCTTGTCACCGCCATCAAGGGTGGCTGCCGGCTGGCGATCTGGCTTTCCGAGCGGCTCTGACGGGGGGAGGGGGCGGGACGCCTCCGGTGCCGCCGACCGACGCGGGGCGGATTGGGGGGATGAAAACCCCGCGCCCGTCGGCAAACACCAGAAGCGCCCCGAATATGCCTCGGGGCGCCGCGCCAAACCTTGACGTTGGTCATGCCGATGGGGGCGAGTGGCCGCCGGAAAATCCGGCGGCGGCAATCAGAAGCCTTCGCGCTCCAGACGCTTGCGCTCGAGCTTGCGAGCACGGCGCACCGCTTCAGCCTTCTCGCGCGCACGGCGCTCGGACGGCTTTTCGTAGTTGCGGCGCAGCTTCATCTCGCGGAAGACGCCCTCGCGCTGCATTTTCTTCTTGAGCGCCTTAAGGGCCTGATCGACGTTGTTGTCACGAACGAGAACTTGCACGTTTCGCCACCGCTCCTCTACGCTGAATACAAACCCATCGGGCGACACCTCCTGCCGTCCGGGAAGCGGCGTTGATATCACAGCCTAGGGCGGTTGGGAAGGGAAAGTACGGCGTCGTCGCCGTGACGGTTGATGCTTTTTGCGGAGTGGGCATGGCGTATCTTGAAATCGTGCGAATGGGCCATCCGGTGTTGGGCCGGATCGCCGAACCGGTAACCGACCTTGCCGCTCCCGAGTTGCAACGTCTGATCGACGATATGGTCGAGACCATGGAAGAGGCCGGCGGCGTCGGTCTGGCGGCGCCACAGGTGGCGGAATCCTTGCGGTTGGTGGTCTTCTTCGTGCCGGCCGAACGTAATGACGGCGTCGAGATTCCGCTGACGGTGCTGGTCAATCCCGAGATCGAAGTGTTGGACGAAACCCTTGAAAGCGGGATCGAAGGGTGCCTGTCATTGCCCGGCATGGTCGGCCGGGTGCCGCGCGTCCGCAAGATTCTGTACCGTGGCGTCGATCGTCACGGAATGCCGGTCGAGCGGACCGCCGAGGGCTATCATGCCCGCGTCGTCCTGCACGAGACCGACCACCTGGACGGAATCCTCTATCCCCGGCGGATGCCCGACCTCGACACCTTCGGCTACGTCGACGAGATCCGGCGGGCCTTCCTTGACGGAGGCTGAAATGGATTTGGACGCCATTCGCGACCGCCTGGTGCTGGCGCTTCCGCCCCATGCCGCCTTCGACGGCTGGTCGTGGCGCTCGCTGGCGGCGGCGGCGGCCGACGAGGGTTTGGCGGCGACCATGCCGGCGCGGCTGTTCCCCAAGGGCGGCATCGACGCGGTGGCGCATTTCGTCCGCCTGGGCGACCGGTTGATGCCGGCCGAGATGGAGGCGGCCGACCTTACCGCCCTCCGCGTACCCGAGCGCCTTGCCGTTGCCGTCGAAGCGCGATTACGGCACTGGGCCGATCACCGCGAGGCGGCGCGCCGCGCCCTGGCGCTGCTGGCGCTGCCCGGCAACCTGCCGCTGGCGGCACGCCTGGCCTGGGGCACCGCCGACGCCTTGTGGCGGGGGGCGGGGGACCGATCGCACGATTTCGCCTGGTACACCCGTCGCTCGACCTTGGCGGCGATCTGGAGCGCCACCGTGCTCTACTGGCTGGAAGACACGTCGGAAGGCGGTGTCGGGACGATGGCGTTCCTGCGCCGGCGGCTGGCCGACGCCGGGCGGCTGACCAAGGCGCGCAAGGAGATGGGCGGCCTGTTCGAACGCCTCAGACCTCGGTGATCTCCGCCGGTTGCGGGACTGGGGCGGGGGGGGATTCCGCCTCGGTCTTCGCGATGGCCCGCATCTTGGCCTTCTGGCGCAGGTAGCCGAAGCCGGTGACCAGGAAGGCGAGGCCGAAGAAGCCCAGCATCACGTACCAGCGATTGCTGCCCAGCCAATTCTCCAGCGCGCGACCGATGTAGTAGCCGCCCCAAGCGAAACTGTGGGCCCAAATCTGGGCGGCGATGAAGTTCAGGGTGAAATAGCGCAGCCGCGACACCCCGGCGATGCCGATGACGAACGGGGCGATGTTGCGGATGCCGTAGATGAAGCGGAAGGACAGGATGAACAGCGTCGGGTGGTCCTTCACCAGATGGAAGGCCCAGTCGATCTTCTTGCCCAGGGTCGGCCAGCGGATCAAAAGCGGCGAACCGTACTTTCGGCCGATGTAATAGTAAAACTGGTCGCCGAGGAAGCTGCCGGCGAAGGCGAAGGCGGCCAGAAGCTCGACGACGATGTGCAGATCGTTGGCGGCGGCGCCGCAAATGATCACGATGGTTTCGCCCTCGAAGAGCGTCCACAGCATGATCACCGGGTAGGTCAGGTAATGGTAATCCCGAATGACCTGAAGGACGTACTCTTCCACCGGGACCCACCTACTGTTACAGACAGGATACAAACTCCGGATACATACCCGGAAGGCCCCGGCCGCCGTCAATGCCGAAATGCCCCTGTTACCAAACAGTCATGCGTTCTGGCGCGGGCGCAGGCGGGTGACATGGCCCATCTTGCGACCGGCGCGCGCCTCGGCCTTGCCGTAGAGGTGAAGCTTGGCGCCCGGCTCGCCCAGGATGTCGAGCCAGGAATCGATGTCGTCGCCGATCAGATTCCTCATCTCTGCGTCGGAATGGCGCTCGGGGCTGCCCAGCGGCAGGCCGCAGACCGCGCGGATGAATTGCTCGAACTGGTCGGTGACGCAGGCGTCGATGGTCCAGTGGCCGGAATTGTGCGGCCGGGGCGCCATCTCGTTGGCCAGCAGCCGGCCGTCCCGGGTGACGAACATCTCCACCGCCAACAGACCGACCAGGCCCAGCGTCTCGGCGGTGCGACGGGCGATCTCCCTCGCCTGTTCGCCAAGGGCGGGCGGAATGGGGGCGGGAATGGTGGTGGTGTCGAGGATGTGATGGGTATGGACGTTCCAGGCCGGATCGAAAGCCGCCGACTTCCCGTCCAATCCGCGGGCGATGATCACCGATACCTCGCCGGCGAAATCGACGAAGCCCTCCAATACGCCGACCGGGGCACCCATCTCGGCCCAGGCGGCGTCAAGGTCGGTATCGGCGGCGATCTTCACCTGGCCCTTGCCGTCGTAGCCCAGCCGCGTGGTCTTCAGCACCGCCGGGCGGCCGATCTCGGCCACCGCCGCCTTCAGCTCGGCGGCCGACGTCACCTCGCGCCAGGGCGCGGTGGCGATGCCGTTGGCGTTGAAGAAGCGCTTCTCGTGGACCCGGTCCTGGGCGACGTCGAGCACCGTCCAGCAGGGACGGACCGGCACGCGGTCCGAGAGCAGCTTGACGCTGGCGGCGGGGATGTTCTCGAATTCGAAGGTGACGACGTCGACCGCCTGGGCGAAGGCGATCAGCGCCGCCTCGTCGGTGTATTCGGCCACCGTCGACGCCGCCGTCACCTGGGCGGTGGGGCTGTCCTGTTCGGGGCAGAAGACGTGGACCCGATAGCCCAGCCGGGCCGCGGCCAACGCCGCCATGCGGCCAAGCTGGCCGCCGCCGACGATACCGACGGTGCCGCCGGGCGGCAGCGGGGCGTTGACGTCGTTCACGGGACGATCAAGTGCGAGGTTTCGGGATCGACCGGCGTCTCGGCGACGCCATCGGTCTGGCGGGCCCGCCAGGCTTCCAGCTTGGCGGCGACCTCGTCGTCCATCAGCGCCACCACGGCGGCCGCCAGCAGGCCGGCGTTGATGGCGCCCGCCTTGCCGATGGCCAGCGTTCCGACCGGCACGCCAGCCGGCATCTGGACGATCGAATAGAGCGAATCGACGCCCTTCAAGGTGCGGCTTTCCACCGGAACGCCGAAAACCGGCAGCGGCGTCATCGCCGCGGTCATGCCGGGCAGATGGGCGGCGCCGCCGGCGCCGGCGATCACCACCTTGAGGCCGCGGCCCTTGGCGGCGCCGGCGTATTCAACCAGGCGCTTGGGGGTGCGATGGGCCGAGACCACGCGGGTTTCGTAGGGGACGCCAAGCTCGGCCAGTACCTGCGCCGCGTGGCGCATGGTTTCCCAATCCGATTGGCTTCCCATGATGATCCCGACCTGTGGCTGGCCGGTCTTGGACTTATCCATGTCTTCGCGCTCTCCCGAACAGGGGGGCCGAGGAAAGCGCGGATTATAGGAATCGGCGGGCCCGGCGCAAGAGCGGTGTTGCGCCGCTTTCGGCGCCCCCGCGACTCGGCCTTGGGGATATGGTATCGTGGCGATGCCGGATTGACGCGCCGGGGGCGATGATGAGCGACGAGTATCGCGCCGAGCGGGTGCTTGGCGCCCCCAGGGTGACGGAATTCCCGCCGCAGCATGACACGCCGCAGCGGCGGGGCTACCACGCCTACGCGGCGTCCCATCCCCAGGGCCATACCACCCACGACGTGGCGTCGGTGCTGGGGCTCGATCCGTCGGCGGTGAGCCCGACGCTGATGGCGGCGATGCTGCCGCTGCTCGATGAGCTCGAACGCCTGAGAGTCCTGGCCGATCAGCATGAGCGTCGCCGCGTCTACATGGAGCATGCCGCCGACCGCCATTCGGTGGTGCCCTGCCTCAATCGCCGGGCTTTCATGCGCGAGGTCGAATCCTTCCTTCTGGGCGGCGAGGCGGTGGGCATCGTGGCGGTCCTGCATGCCAGCGGCATCGAGCGACTGACGACGATCAATGGCATGGCGGCGGGCGAGGGAGCCTTGCGTCATGTCGCCGCCGCGATCATCGGCGCCATCCGGACCAGCGACATGGTCGGCTGCCTGGGCGGCAGCGATTTCGGCATTCTGCTGCTGGGCGGGGATCTGGGGGCGGCGGCCGAGAAGCTCGAAACCATCCGCTACCACGTCAACGATCCGGCCTTCACCTGGCTGGGCCAGCCGGTCTCGTTGGATTGCTCGACCGGCATGGTCGCCCCCGGCCCCGGCGACGCGGCGGAGCAGGCGCTGGCCGCCGCCGACCGCGCCCGGCGGGGATTGGGGTGACGCCGCCATAAATCCGGTGACAGTGCTCTCATTTCGGCGCGAATTGAGTGCGCTGTCACCGGATTTTTAGGCGATGATGTCGGGAATCATCTGATTTTCCAGCCGCGCGATGTCGTCCTTGAGCGCCAGCTTGCGCTTCTTCAGGCGCTGCAGTCGCAGCTGATCGACCACTGGGTCCGAGACCATCCGGGCGATGACGTCGTCCAAGTCCCTGTGCTCCGTCCTGAGCTCGGTCAGGCGACGGCGGACTTCGTCAAGGTTGTCGTCGATCATGATGACATTTGCACGAAACGGCGGTGATTGACGTTGACAGTAGCAGAAGCGGCGGCGAAACGGTATGGGTTAGCGCGTTTTGGGCGGAGGGTAACTTATGGCGGACAAGCGTATCGGCATCCTGACCAGCGGCGGTGACTGCGCGGGACTCAATGCCGCTCTTCGAGCGGTGGTGCATCGCGCCATTCGCGGTTACGGCTGGCGGGTGTTCGGCATCCGCGACGGCAGCCTGGGGCTGATGAACCGGCCGCTCAACGTTTGCGAATTCGATCTCGGCCTGGTCACCGGCGACATGCTGCGTCTGGGCGGGACCATCCTGGGCACGGTCAACAAGGGCGATCCCTTCGCCTATCCGATGCCGGACGGCACCCTCAAGGATCGTTCGAGCGATTTCGTCGAGGGCTTCCAGGAACTTGGGCTGGACGCTCTGGTGGTGATCGGCGGTGACGGCTCGATGCGGATTCTCAGCCGTTTGTGCAAGATCGGCGGCGTGCCGATGGTGGGCATTCCCAAGACCATCGACAACGATGTCGCCCACACCGACTACGCCATCGGCTATGTCACCGCGCTCAACGTCGCTTGCGAGGCGCTCGACCGCCTGGCGCCGACGGCGGCCAGCCATCATCGCGTGATGATCCTGGAAGTGATGGGGCGCGACGTCGGCCATCTGGCGCTGTCGTCCGGCATCGCCGGCGGCGCCGACGTCATCCTGATCCCCGAGATTCGCTACTCGCTGGACGGCATCGTCGGCCGTATCGACGAGGTCCGTTCCGAGGGACGCAACCACGCCCTGGTGGTGGTCGCCGAGGGTTGCCATACCGAGACCGGACTGCCGCTGACGCAGCTGCATTCGGGCGGCGAGGCCCGTTACGGCGGCATCGGCCAGTACCTGGCCCAACGACTGGGCGACGTGATCGACGGCGAGACGCGGGTTACCGTGCTGGGCCACGTTCAGCGCGGCGGCATGCCGTCGATGAGCGACCGGCTGGTGGCCTCGGCCTTCGGCGTCCATGCCGTCGACCTGATCGCCAAGGGGCGCACCGACCGCGTGGTGGCATGGCAGCACGGTTCGGTGATCGACGTGCCGCTGTCCGAGGTGGCCGGCGTCACCCGTTCGGTCGACCCGTTCGGCACCCTGGCCGAGACCGCGCGCGGACTTGGCATCTACATCGGCGACCAGGCGGCGGGTTAGTCAATTCCCGTTGGATGTGCTGATCGGGGCGCAGTTGTGGCGCCCCGACAGCACGCAATCCTGGACGCGGGCCAGTTCCGCCAGCTTGGCGGCGAGGAACCAGCCGGCCAGCAGCAGGACGGCGACGATCGCCAGCACCAGCAGCGGCGAACGGTGGCTCGGCTCTTCGCCGTCCTCCTCGTCCTCGGCATCGTCGGCCGGGGCCGGCTTCGGCGGCTTGGGGAAGGGGATGGGATCGCTCATGCCGGTTCACCCCAGCGATGGGCGGTGCCGGCATCGAGACCGAACAGGTCGAGCATGCGCCCGACCGTGTGGCCGACCATGTCCCCAAGGTCGGCCGGACGGGCGTAAAAGGCCGGCACCGGCGGCGCGATCACCGCACCCATCTCGGACAATTGCAGCATGGTGCGCAGGTGCCCGGTGTGCAGCGGTGTTTCGCGTACCATCAGCACCAGCCGGCGGCGCTCCTTCAGGGCGACGTCGGCGGCCCGGGTGAGCAGCGTCGAGGTCACGCCGGTGGCGATTTCGCTCATGCTGCGGATCGAGCAGGGGGCGACGATCATTCCCAGGGTGCGGAACGACCCCGAGGCCGGGGGGGCGCCGATATCGTCGATGGCGTGCCAATGATCGGCCAGGGCGCGGACCTCGGCGACCTTCAGTTCGCTTTCGTGGGCAAGGGTGACCTCGGCGGCGCGGCTCATCACCAAATGGGATTCGATGCCAAGGCGACGCAGAGTCCGCAGGACCTCAAGCCCATAGACGATGCCGGAGGCGCCGCTTATTCCCACCACCAGCCGGGGCGGCGGCGGGCTCATCGCCTAGTCTCATCAATAGGCATAAATACACTCCGCAAAGGACGAAAGCCGGGGGCGGCGAGGCACAATTTCCCTGCTGACAACGCCGTCGCGAGGGGCATACACTGATATCGCACGTCCCTCTAGAGGAGGATAGTAATGTCCCTTCAGGACCGGATCGAGTCTTTGAAAGCCAAACACGCCGCTCTGGAAAACGCCATCGAGGACGAGGCTCGCCGCCCCTTCCCGAACAACGTGGCGATCGGCAGCATGAAACGCCAGAAGCTCGTCATCAAGGACGAGCTCGCCAGCCACGGCATCGCCACCAAACACTGACGGAACCAATATCCGATTGATCGGCGCCGCTAAGGCCGGCCGTCCGTCGCGAGCGGGCGGCCGGCTTTTTGTCGTGAGCTTGGAAACAATCCGTTGCCGACATCGGGGATTGTTGCCGGATCGGCCCAGACGTAGGGTGGTGATCGCGCCGTTCCTCTTCTCGGAGATTGCCATGACGGCTCCCGTCGTCGCTCAAAAGGCCCCCTACGCCATCGCCGTCACCGCCGGCGAGACCTATTACTGGTGCGCTTGCGGCCGTTCCGCCGCCCAGCCGTTCTGCGACGGCGCCCACAAGGGCACCGGCCTGGCGCCGTTGGCGTTCACCGCCAAGGAAACCGGTACCGCCTATTTCTGTGGCTGCAAGGCCAGCGGCAAGGCGCCGCTGTGCGACGGGGCACACGCCAAGCTTTGACTCCTCAGGGCCATCGGGTGATGCCGATTGCCCGGCCTTATGTCGTGCCCCTCACGCGCCGGGCGCCCGCCACGGCGGGCTTCACCCGATGGCGCTGTTTGACCCCTTTGCCGGTATTGCGGCGTCGGTGCCGGTGGGATAGAAAGCGAGGATGATCCTCACGCCCATCGATCGCGGCCAATTGCCGCACTTGCTCGACGGCTTCGAAGCGGCCCTGGCGACCCATCCGCTGGCCAGCGCCGTCTTCCGCCGCATCACCGCCGAGATTCCCGACGGCGACTTGCTGACGCTCAGCACCGACGCGCTCCACCATGCCCAGGCATTGGAACTGTGCCGCGAATTCGGCTTCGATCTGGTCGATGTCGATCCGCAGGCCTATTTCACCTGGGACGGCCGGGCGGTGGCGACGCAATTGGAGCCCAGCGTCATCATCCACGAGGTCGGTCATTACCAGTGCGCGGCGCCGTCGCGGCGGGCGGTGCTGGATTTCGGCCTGGGCGCCGGTCCCGAGACCGGCCGCAAGGCCGAGGCCAACGCGGTGCAGACCCTGTTCGGCGCCGATGCCGATTTCGAGGAGGGGCTGTCGTCGCTGCTGGGCATCTTGTGGGAGGCCGAATTGGGCCAGCCGGCGCTGCTGGCCTTCCTTGAGCAGAACTGGCTGGAAGGTGGCATGTCGCTGCACAACATCGGCCATTTCCTCAAGGTGGTCGGCCTGCTGGCCGATTGGCGGCTGATCGACGACGAGGGCCGGCCGACGCGGGCGCTCCGGCCGATCGAGGACCCGGAATTCGTCGCTCTGTGGCGTAGCCTGTAAGACTTCGTCGCCGTCGTCTCCCGGCCGCCTGTTAACGCAATAGCCAGTCGCCCGTGAAGAACGCTGACCCTGGCGGATTCGCTGGGCTTGATGCCCCGTCGAAGTAATCGCGAACTGCCGGATTCGGCGGGTTCGCCCCCCGAAATCTGGCAAATTGGTTTTGGCGATTTTG